>Ga0105238_10004429_pt1 | contig 13927 bp, 10 predicted proteins | sample KBSC34metaG_FD_81526 | JGI IMG/M metagenome (GOLD analysis project Ga0105238, IMG submission 81526) | Corn rhizosphere microbial communities from Kellogg Biological Station, Michigan, USA - KBS C3-4 metaG | ecosystem: Host-associated > Plants > Roots > Rhizosphere > Soil | place: Michigan, USA... | reverse complement strand
GCGCAGCAGGCACTTTGTGGCTGACAACCGCCCCATGGTACCCATGACTGCTCCATAATGGCTCGCCCGCCGCCGGCCTGCCGGTCCCGGCTCTAACCTTGGCAAGTTTGCCCGTAGCGGCGACTCGGTAGAGCGCCGAGAAACCAGGGCCCGTCCACACCCTTCGCGTCCTTGGCGTGAGGCCCACTCCAATTCGTGTTAATTCGTGCAATTCGTGTCTCATGTCTTTTCTGCTCTAAATTGGGTTCAAATTGGCTTTGAAATGGCTTTATTTGGCTTTAAATGGGTTTGTTTTTTATCGCCAAAATCATCATTTCACCTCGGTAAAATCATGCGATTCTTGCATTTTTAAAATGGGTTCGTTTCGTAATTTCATGTTTTTTAGCCAGGTCGCCCATCCGGCCGCGGACCTTCTGGCTTCTGAATTCTGGCTCCTGACTCCTGACTCCTGTTTTCATAAATTTTTTAAATTGAAAGGTCCTACAAAGCCCGACGAAGCCCGACGGCCTTTGATTCTCAACCACTTGCGCGACACCTTTTTCCCCCTGTGGGGCCGATGGCCAGTCCGGCTCGGACCGTCCCCGCGAGCCGTGCCTCCATGATGGCCGTCCGCAACGACCGGCTCGCGCCTGTGTCCGGAGCAAGGGACCAGCCGCAGCAGCCACCATTGCAACCGGCACATTCGATCTCGCCGGATCATTCGTCATTCGAAATTCGTCATTCATGTTCGGTGCCGATCATCGGCTTTTTCATTCTGCCTTCACCTTTTTACCACAACCCGTTAAAAACCGAATTGCTACCGTGACTATTCACGCCACTTTTTTTAAGCGGTCAAAACCCCGACAAACCCCCTGTGAACAAAGGCGAAAGACACGATTCAAGCCCTCGCTTCCAAAATCTCACCTTGGCCACCGGCAATTCTTCATTCTGCATTCTTAATTCTTCATTCATGCCCCGACTTTAACCCGGGGGGTTGGACATTGGCTGTCCAAGCGGTTCATTTTTTTCCATTCCAAAACGGGGGCATTTCGAGGGCATTTAGGCTTGATACCGATGCCTCCTGCTTTTGATATGAATCAATCCTTCGCTGGCTAAAATCGGGCAAACTTGGATTTGCCGGTCCCAAATCTCACGGCTGGAAAACTGTCTTCAACGCCGCCACCAGCTTGTCGATGGTGAACGGCTTTTCCAGCAACGCCTGGACGCCCAGTTTTTTAAATTCCACCCTCGCCGCTTCGCCGATCTTCCCGCTCACAACCACGACCCCGGCGGCCGGCAGGCGGATCTTGAGCGCCTGCACAAATTTCAGGCCGTCCATGTTCGGCATGTGGCAGTCGGTGATCACCAGTCGCAGATCCGCCTGCTTTTCCGCCGCTTGCAGCAGCGCATCCGCACCGTCGGCGGCGGTGAGCACTGTGAAATTCATCCGGGTCAGGACGGACCGCAAGACTTTCCGCACTGGTGCCTCATCATCCACGACCAGCACCATTTCACCGTTGCCCCGGAAAGCCGGTTCGGCTTGGGCGGGCGGGCTCATGTCGCCTTCGTCAGCTTTGGCGGTTGGCAGGTAAACCGTGAAGGTTGTGCCTTGTCCCGGCGTTGAACTGACCTGCAGAAAACCGCCATGGCTCTTGACGATGCCCAGGGTCGTGGATAGGCCAAGTCCCGTGCCCTTGTCCGGGCCTTTGGTGGTGAAGAACGGCTCAAAGATGCGGTCCATGATCTCTGGCGGGATCCCGCTGCCCGTGTCCGTTACGCTCCACACGACATAGGGACCGGGTTTGACCTCCCCCACCACACCGGCCGGGGCGGCGGCTATCTTGATATTTTCCACCTTCAAAGCCAGCGTGCCGCCATTGGGCATCGCATCGCGGGCGTTGACACACAGGTTGACCAGCACCTGATGCAGTTGCGTCGCATCACCCATGATGGGCCGGATGTTCTCCGCATGGCTGGTTTGCAGCTTGATGTTCTTGGGAAAGGTGATCCGGATCATTTTATCCACCTCCTTGAACAGGTGTTGCGACTGGATCGGCAGGCACTCCCCGTCCAGGCCTTTGGCGAAAGTCAGGAGTTGCTTCACTATCGCCGCTCCGCGTCTGGCGCTGGCCTGGATGAGTTCAAAACGCTCGACCGGCCCGTCCGGATGCTCCTCCTGCAGCAGATCCACGGTGATCATGATCGGCGCCAGCGCGTTGTTGAGGTCATGTGCCACCCCGCTGGCGAGGGTGCCGATGCTTTCCAGCCGCTGGGTGCGCAGCATTTGCGCCTGCATTCGTTTGTGTTCGGTGATGTCCCGCGCCACCTTCGACACGCCGACAATCCTGCCGGCGGCATCGGTGATGGGCGAGACGGTCACTGAGACATCGATCAGCCGTCCGCCCTTGGTCTGCCGCTGCGTTTCAAAGTGCTCCAGGCTTTCCCCGCGCCTGATCTTGCCCAGGATTTGCTCCTCCTCCTCCCGCCGCCCGTCCGGGAACAGCCGCAGGATGGAAGTCCCGGTCATCTCGCTGGCGGTGTATCCGAAAATTTTTTCCGCCCCATGGTTCCAACTGTTGACGATCCCCTTCAGGTCCTTGCCGATGATGGCATCGTCCGAAGACTGCACGATCGCGGCCAGTTGCAGCGTCGCCATCTCGGCCTGCCGGCGCCCGGTGATGTCGCGGAAAATGCAGCGCGCCGCCACGACCCTGCCTTCGTCCGTTTTGCAACTCGCGCTGCCTTCAACCAGGATGGTGCGTCCGTCTTTGGTGACCAGCGTGGCCTCGATCCGGTCTATGCGCCCGCCGGACATGACCTGTTGAAACAATCCCAGGCAATGCGTCCGGCTGTCCGGGTGGATGATGTCGGACAGCGTCAGCTTCGGCACCGTCGTCTCGTCGTAACCGAGCGTTTCGCGCCAGGTCCGGTTCACGTAGAGGAAGTATCCTTCCGGCGTCACGCTCTGGATCAGGTCATGCGCATTGTCAAACAGGTCGTTGTAGCGATCCACCGTCAGCGCCAGCTCGACGTTCTTGTCCTCCAGCTTGGCCACGAGCCGCTCATTGTATTCCTTGAGCACCTCCGCTTCCATCAACGGCCCGCGCGGGCGCGCGGCCCGCGGCTTTGCCATGACTTCCCTGATCGCGGCCATCAAGGCCCCGACCGGCGCGGGTTTCCTCAGGTATTTGTCGGCCCCGACATCCAGGGCCAGCTTCTCGTCGCCCGGCGATGTGTAGGTGGCCGTGTAAGTGATGACCGGCAGTTCGCGCAGGCGGTCGTGTTTGCGGATTTCGTGGCACAGCCGGTAGCCGTCCATCCGCGGCATGAGGATGTCCGTGATCACGACCTCAATGGCCTGGCTTTCCAGCAGCGCGAGCGCGTCCAACCCGTCATTGGCCTGGCTGACGGCCTGGCCTTCGGCCTCGAGCTGTGCCCGCAGCAGTTTCAAGTTGGTCGGGCTGTCGTCAACGATGAGAATATTCATGGCTTGGCAGGTGTATCCCAAATCATATGCCGTTTTCCTTGAAAAATTTTTCCATCTCCGGTTTCACGATCTTCTCTTCGCACTCCGGGCAATAACCGTGGCTGAACTTGGCGTCCGTGTGGGCGCTGATGTAGCTTTCGACGTTGTGCCAGTAATCCTTGTCGTCACGTATTTTCTTGCAGTATGAACAGATGGGCAGGATGGCGCTCAACTCTTTCACTTCGGAGAGGGCGCGCGCGAGTTCCCGGTTGGCGGCTTCCAGTTCCGCCGTGCGTTCCTGCACGCGGTGTTCCAGGGTGTCATTCAATTCCGCGAGCACCTCATGTGTCCGGCGCAGTTCCGACATGGCCTGCTCCAGTTCCTGGTTTTTCTCCTCCAGCTTCTTGACCAGGACCACGCTGTATTCCTTGACCGCAAACGCCGTATCCGTGTCTTTCAAGACCGACGCCCTGCGTTCAGTCGCATGACGCATGGCTTCGTCCAGTGTTTCCAGGAGGACTTTCGTGGCGGTGGGTTTGACCAGATAGTTGTCCGCCCCGACGGTTTTGGAAAGTTGCCGGTCGCCGGGCGAAGTGTAGGTGCTCGTATAGTGGATGAAGGCGATGTGCTTCAATTTCTCGCTCCGGCGCAGTTCATGGCAGAACCGGTAGCCGTCCATCTTCGGCATCAGGATGTCGGAGATGATGGCGTCAACGGATTCCTGTGCCAAAACCTCCAGCGCTTCCAGGCCGTTCTGTGCCTGCACAACAGAGTGCCCCTCGGCTTCCAGCGTGGCGCACAGCAGCTTGCGGTTTATGATCAGGTCATCTACAACGAGGATATTCATAAGTTTTGCAGTCATCCGGGTTAAATGTTGCGCTAACCACCGTTGCCTGACCGCGACACAGGTGGCAGCACCACGACGGTGAACCAGTAGTCGCTGAACTGCCGGATCACCCGCACGAACTGGTCGAAGTCCACCGGCTTGACGATGTAGGAGCTGCACCGGAGCTTGTACATTTTGAGGATCTCCTGCTCCGCCCTGGAAGTGGTCAGGATGACGACCGGCAGGTGGCGCAGGTTGTCATCCCCGGAAATCTCCGTCAGCACTTCCCGCCCGTCCATCCGGGGCATGTTCAGATCGAGCAAAATGATGTCGGGTGTCGGTGCGGCGGTGTATTGGCCCTGCTTGCGCAAAAACGCCATGCACTGCTCGCCGTCCGGCACATGGTGAAAATTGACCGCCAGCTTGGCCTGCTCGAAGCCCGAGCGGGTCAGGATCACGTCGTTTTCGTTGTCTTCCACCAGCAGGATTTCCGCCGGTCTGGTTTGATTGGATGTGATGTTCATGGTTGGGCGGTCGCCCTTTCCGGGATGGTGAAGTTAAATATGCTTCCGTGACCGGCCTCGGATTCCACCCAGATTTTGCCGCCGTGGTGATGAATCACGCGGCGGCAGACGGCGAGCCCGATGCCGGTGCCGGGATATTCCTGCTGGGTATGCAACCGCTCGAAGATCTCAAAAATCCGCGCGTGATGCTTCGGGGCGATGCCAATGCCGTTGTCCCGGACGGAAAAGACCCATTCGTTTTCACTTGGCCGGACGGAAACGTGGATGCGGGGCGGTTCCTGGCCATGGTATTTGAGGCCGTTCCCGATCAGGTTCTGCAGCAACTGCACCAGCTGCGGCCGGTCGCCCGTTACGGTTGGCAGCTCGTCGCAGGTGACCTGGCCGCCGGCATCGCGGATGGTCGTTTCCAGCAAGGCGACCGTGTCGTTGAAAACTTCCCGAAATGGCGTCGGCAGGAGCGGCTGCGCCTCCGTGTCCAGGCGTGAATAGGCCAGCAAATCCTGGATCAACGCGTGCATTTGCTTGGCTGACTGGACGGTCCGCCGGATCCAGTCATTGGCCCGCTCGTCCAATGCGCCGGCGTAGTTTGACTGGAGCAGTTGGACAAACCCGCTGATATTCCGCAACGGCGTTTGTAAATCGTGCGAGGCGATGTAGGCGAATTGTTTCAGCTCGTCATTGCTCCGTTCCAGGGCCAGATTCGCCAGCGCCAGCTCGTAGTTTTTTTCCTCCAGCTTGGCCACCAGGCGCTCGCTGTATTCCTTCAGCACTTCCACCTCTTCCAATACCGCCCTCCGCGGCGCGGCATGGGGCATGGCGAGGACTTCGTCCAATGCGGCGGCGATGGTCGCGATGGCGGCGGGCTTCTTCAGGTATTTGTCCGCCCCGACTTCCAGGGCCAGCTTCTCGTCGCCCGGCGAAGTGTAGGTGGCCGTGTAAATGATGATCGGCAGGTGGCGCAGGCTGTCGCTCTTTCGGATTTCGCGGCACAGCCGGTAGCCGTCCATGTTCGGCATGAGGATGTCGGAGATGACGGCGTCCGCCGTTTCGCGGGCGAGGATTTGCAGCGCCTTCACGCCATCGGCGGCTTCAAGCGCGATGTGTCCTTCGGCCTCCAGCATCACGCGGAGGAGCTTCCGGTTGGTGGCGATGTCATCAACGATGAGAATGTTCATAGGCCGGTTTAAGGCGGCGAGCTGGCTGCCTTGGCGGCGACAACCTCCTCGATTTGTTTCAGGAGCGTGCGGGTGTTGAGAGGTTTGGTGATGTAGGCATCGCACCCGGCTTTCATCGCCGCCTCTTCGCCGTAGTCCGCCGAGAAGGCCGTGACCGCGATGATGGGGATATCACGGGTGGCCATGCCTTCGCGGCATTGGCGGGCCACGGCCGGTCCTTTGATGCCGGGCAGGCGCATGTCCAGCAGGATGACGTCCGGTTTGACGGTTTTGATCGAAAGAATGGCCTGGTCGGCGCTGGTGGCCAGCATGATCACATGGCCGCCGGCCTGCAACACTTCGCTGGCGAGCTTCAAGCTGGTGGGGTCGTCTTCGATGATGAGGATTTTCATAGGTGCATCCTGGTGCTTGTTTTCAGTTTTTGACTTTGTCGATGATGGCCGCAATCTGAAGGGAAAACTTTCGGGTATTTACCGGTTTTGAGATGAAGGCATCGCAGCCCATACTGAGGGCGATGCGTTTAAACGGCCATCGGGTCAGCGCCGATGTGGCGACAATGGGAATCCCTTGTGAGGCTTTGTCCCCTTTGAGCCTGCCGGCGAGTGCCAGACCATCCATGCCGGGCAGCATGACGTCCACAAGGATGAGGTTCACCGCCTGTTCGCGAAGCACCAGCAAGGCTTCCTCGGCGTTGTCGGCCTGGATGGTCTCATGGCCGGCATGTTCCAGGATGTCCACGAAGAGCTTCAGGTCGGTCGGGTTGTCATCGATGATCAGGATTTTCATGCTTTTGTGGAATGGATGGTCGCGGCACACGCCAGGATTCCCGCCACCTGTTCGGGCAGTTTGCGCGTATCAACCGGCTTGGTGATGTAACCGTCGCACCCGGCGTCCCGGGCCTTCTGGTCGTCGCCCTTCATGGCGAAAGCCGTGAGCGCCACGATCCGGATGCCGCGGGTGCGCTCGTCCGCCTTGAGCTTGCGGGTGAGGGACAGCCCGTCCATGCCCGGCAGGGCGATGTCCATCAAGATCAGGTCCGGCAGGTTCCCCGCCAGGACCACCTGCGCCTCCTCCGCGTCCACGGCCTTGAGGATGTGGTAACCCTCAAACTCCAGCAAGTCGGAGACCAGCTTGAGATTGGTGGGGTTGTCATCGACAACCAGGATTTTTGTGCTCATGCCTTCGGCCTTTCTCCCGTCAACACCGGCAGGATCACGCTGAACACGCTGCCCCGGCCGTGCTCGCTTTCCACGGCGATGTGCCCGCCCTGGAACTCGACGATCTTCTTCGTCAGCGCCAGACCCAGCCCCGTGCCTTCAAATCGCCGCGCCGTGCCGGAATCCAGTTGCTCGAACTCGGTGAAGAGCCGGTTGATGTCCTCGGCCTTGATGCCGATCCCGGTGTCGCAGACCCGCACTTCGAGCCGGTGCGCGTCCAGGCGGCGGGCCGCGATGTCCACCCGGCCGCCGTCGTCGGTGAACTTCACCGCGTTGGACAGCAGGTTGTAGAGCACCTGCTTGAACTTGTGCTGGTCCAGCGTGACGGCGTCGAGCCCGTCGCCGATCTCGATGCCCACCGCGATGTGTTTCTTGTGCGCGATGCCCTTGATGACGGCGGTGACCTCCTCGACCGCCTTGCGCACCGGGAAAATCTCCGGGTGCAGCTCCATCTTGCCGGCCTCGACCTTGGCCAGGTCCAGCACGTCGTTGATCAGCTGGAGCAGGTGCCGCGCGCTGTTCAGCACGTCGCTCAGATACTCCTTCTGCTTGGGCTTGAGCGGGCCGGGCTTTTCATCGATCAGGAATTCTGTGAACCCGATGATGCCGTTCAGCGGCGTGCGCAATTCATGCGACATGTTCGCCAGGAATTCGCTCTTCATCCGGTTGGCCTCCTGCAGTGATTGCTCGAAACGCTTGCGCTCCGTCACGTCGCGCGCGGCGGCGAAAACGCCCAGCACCTTGCCCTTGTCATCCTTGTACACCGAGGCGTTGTACAGCACGTCCGTGATGCGGTCTGTGATGTGCCGGATGGCCAGCGGATAATCGCGTACGAAGCCCTCTGAGAAAACCTTCTGGTAGCCCGCGCGCGCCTTGTCCGGCTCGGTGAAGTAGTCCGAAAAGTCCCGCCCGATGAGCTGCTCGCGGCCCACGCCGGTCGCCTGCGCGGAAGCCTCGTTCACGTCCGTGATCTTGCCCTGCGCGCTGATCGTAACCAGCGGATCGAGCGAGGCTTCAATGAGCGAGCGGGCGTACTGCGACGCCTGTTTCTGCAACGTCACGTCGCGCGCGGCGGCAAAGACGCCGAGCACCTTGCCCTTGTCGTCCTTATAGACGGCGGCGTTGTAAAGCACGTCTATGATGCGGCCCGACGTGTGGCGGATGGCCAGCGGATAGTCCTTCACGAAACCTTCGGAGAAAACCTTCTGGTAACCGGCGCGCGCCTTGTCCGGTTCGGTGAAATAATCGGAAAAGTCCGTGCCGATGAGCTGTTCGCGCGGCACGCCGGTCGCCTGCACCGAGGCCTCGTTCACGTCCGTGATCTTGCCCTGCGCGCTGATGGTCACCAGCGGGTCAACGGAAGCTTCGATCAGCGAGCGGGCGTAGGCGGAGGAGGCGCGTTGCAGTTCCTCGGCCATCTTGCGTTCGGTCACGTCGCGCGCGGCGGCAAACACGCCCAGCACCTCGCCCCGGTCGTCCTTGTAAACCGAGGCGTTGTAAAGCACGTCCGTGATGCGGCCCGTCGCGTGGCGGATCGCCAGCGGATAATCCTTCACGAAACCTTGCGAGAACACCTGCTGGTAACCTTCCCGCGCCTTCTCCGGCTCCGTGAAGTAATCCGAAAAGTCCGTGCCCGTCAGCCGCTGGCGCGGGATGCCGGTGACCAGCTCCGTGGCCCGGTTCACGTCCGTGATCTTGCCGTCGGGACTGATCGTGACCAGCGGATCCACGGACGCCTCGATCAGGCTCCGCGCGTAGGCGGCGGCGGCCCGCTGCTTGATTTCGGCCAGCTTGCGTTCCGTCACGTCGCGCGCGGCGGCGAACACGCCGAGCACGTTGCCCTTGTCGTCCTTGTAAACGCTCGCGTTATAGAGCACATCCGTGACCCGGCCCGACACATGGCGGATGGCCAGCGGATAATCGCGCACCAGGCCCTCGGAGAAAACCTTCTGGTAACCTTCGCGCGCCTTCTCCGGCTCCGTGAAGTAATCCGAAAAGTCCGTGCCGATCAGTTTCTCCCGCGGCACGCCGGTCGCCTGCACGGAGGTCTCGTTCACGTCGGTGATCTTGCCCTCCGCGCTGATGGTCACCAGCGGGTCGAGCGACGCCTCGATCAGGCTGCGCGCATATTGCGACGCCTGCTTTTGCGCCGTCACGTCGCGCGCGGCGGCGAACACGCCGAGCACGTTGCCCTTGTCGTCCTTGTAAACGCTCGCGTTATAGAGCACGTCCGTCACCCGGCCCGACACATGCCGGATGGCCAGCGGGTAATCGCGCACCAGGCCCTCGGAGAAAACCTTCTGGTAGCCGGCGCGCGCATTGTCCGGCTCGGTGAAGTAATCGGAAAAGTCCGTGCCGACCAGTTTCTCCCGCGCTACGCCGGTCGCCTGCACGGACGCCTCGTTCACATCGGTGATCTTGCCTTCCGGACTGATGGTCACCAGCGGATCCAGCGACGCCTCGATCAGTGATCGCGCATAATACTGGGTGGCCCGGAGCTCTTCCGTCAGCCGGATTTCGTCCGAAATGTCCTTCGAGATCAGCAGGTAGCCGATCGGCTTGCCCTTGCTGTCCCGGCGCGGCGTGATGACCACGCGCGCGGTGAAACGCTCGCCATTTTTGCGGACGCGCTGGAGCGTCCCCTCCCACTTGCCGTCGCGCAAAGCGGCCTGGACGATTTCCGTATGCCGGCCCGCCTTCACATCCTCCGGCACATGCAGGATGGACGAGTTGGCCTTGCCCACCACCTCCTCCGGCTCATAGCCGTACAACCGTCGCGCCCCCTCGTTCCACAACAATATCTTGCCATCCAGGTCTTTGCCGATCACCGAATACTCCGTGGACGATTCAAGGATGTTCGTGATGAAGTCCACCGCCTCCTGCGCATTGCCCACGATGGCGCTGTCAAACAGCTTGGCCCGCCGTAATTCTTCCGTGAACGCCATTTCATTGGTCACGTCCTTGGACATCAGCAGAAACCCGACCGATTTGCCCTGGCTGTCGTGACGGGGCGTCACCACCACCCGGGCGTTGAACTGCTCGCCATTCTTGCGGAGACGCTTGATGTTGCCCTCCCACTTGCCGTCGCGCATGGCGGCATCCAGCATCTGCTGCGGCTTGCCCGTCTTCACATCCTCCGCCGTGTGCAACATGAGCGAATTGGCCCTGCCCACCACCTCCTCCGGCTCATAGCCGTAAAGCCGCCGCGCCCCCTCGTTCCACAACAATATCTTGCCGTCCAGGTCCTTGCCGATGATGGAATACTCCGTGGACGATTCGAGGATGTTGCCGATGAAGTCCACCGCCTGCTCCGCGGTGCCGACAATGGTGTTGTCAAAAAGTTTGGGTGCCATACAAAAAAAGTGATAAATGGTCTGTCAATTCAACCGATGCCGCTAACCGTTTTTTGCCTGACATGTGCCATTTTTTGACTGGTGCAAGCCGGCGGCGCGGAGCGCCTCGCACCGCATTTCCTTCTGTTCCGTGCAGGCATTGGGCCTGATCTTCGAAAATACTGGCCGCATCTGCTGGCACCTTCCGCCGGCTCAATTGTCGGGTAGGCGGGAAGGTGGGGGGGGGCTTTGGCTTCGATTTACATTTTGGTCCCGTGTCTTTCTAACGAGCTATCTCCACCCTGGCACTGCTTGCGGAAATAGATACGGTAATCGTCAATGGGGGGTTTTACCCATGTGGTGGCATAATAGGTGCAGAATATCCACCTACATACGATACGTCCGAAAAGGGCGTATCTTTCAGAAGAAGCAGATATTTCTTTGGGCTGTAATATGAAGAAATCCTTTCCTTGTTCAAAATCCTCAAATCTATCACTTCCTTTTCCATAATAACAACACCACTACGGCCAATCCCGTCACCCCCGTACAAACCGGCGCCAAAACCCTGTCCCACGGCAAAACTCCACGCCTCGGCATCCGCAACTGCGCCGCCATCACCTCCCCATTCCCGCCCATCTTCGTCCGGGCCACAACCGTTCCATGCCCGTTGACCGCCTGTGAAATCCCCGAGCTGGCCAGCCGGAAAATCGGCACCCCATATTCCGCCGCGCGCACCGGTGCCACCCGCGCATGCAATTCATGCTGATGTCGTCCCCAGCTCTCCACATCCATCGTCGGCACGATCAGCAACTGCGCGCCCTGCCGCACCAGTTCATCCGTCACCCGCGTGTAGCTCAGGTCATAGCAGATGCAGATGCCGATCTTGCCCCAGGGTGACTCCCACACCTCCTGCTTCGTCGCCGGCAGTCCATCACGAAAGAACTGGATCGGCACGCTCTTCGCCTGCTTGAAAACGATGTCCCCGTTCGTCCCCACCACAAACACCGTGTTGTAATAAATACTGTTCGTCACAATCTCCTCGCCCCCGATGACCAGATACTTCCCATTCTCCCGGCACCAATCCTTTAGCGCCTCCGGCACCCCGCTGTTCAACGTGTATTCGCTGAGCACAAAAATATCGGCATTGGTATTCTTGGCCAGTGTCTGGTTGAGCACCTTGGGCAAAATGCCCGCCGGCGGAAATTCAAGCTGGACGCCGACGAGGTTGACGGGTTTGCCGGCACGAACCTTTTCCTCTGCTAACAGTGGAACCGATAAAATCGCCAGCACAATTAAAGAAACAACAGCCAAAACGATTTCCAACCTCGATGGTTTTTTGATGTGGTCGAAGATCAACTGTCTTTGACGAAAAATGATTACGGCGGCAAAAGCCAAAAATCCTACCCCATACATCCCCGCACCATTAAGCCAGGGCGGCAGTGCGTACCCGATATTCAGCCACGAAAATTTCAAGAAATAGAGTTCGCTCCGAAAATACTCCACCCCCGTCCACACCACCGGCGCCAGCCACATAGTCCTTGCCTTCCCCCAGCGCCGGATGCAACCGCACACGATCGCTGCGAACAGCCCCGTCCAAAACGCCAGCACCAGCCACAGGATGACCGAGGCCACGCTGAAGATGCGCCACATGAACAACGCCTGCGGCGCGTAGCACAGATACCCCGTCACCAGCCCGAAATAAAATGCCCGTTTTACGCTCGGCTGGTCTGTGAGCCGGACCAGAAAATACACGTACCCAAAAATAAACAGCCCCAACACCAGATGATTCACCGAAGTGTACGCCGCCTGAAAGCAACCCACCGCCAGCGCCACCCATAGGCAGGATTTTTTAAAGCCCGCCGATTCCAATGGTAATGCTTGTTTGACAGGTGTTTCCATAAACCGCGCGCCATTCGCTTGCCTGACCAAAAGATAGCGGAACCACCGCCAAACCAAACATTGAAAAAACAAATCCCAACATCACCAAAAGCGATGTCGCAAACCGGGCGCGAATATTTCCAGAGATGGTGGGAGCGTTTCCCCCTCTCCGCCGCGCAGCGGGGGAGAGGGCCGGGGTGAGGTGGTGCTCACCGCTAAAACCAAAACGCCACCTTTGTTCTAACCCCAGAAGTCACCCACCCACCTTGCCCGGTGACATGATTCGCAGTACCGGGCTTCCGTGAAGATTTTTCAACGGGAAATACACCTTGTGCGTCTCCGAATCCACCGCGACAGTATGGCAGTTCGGCCCGACGCTCTGGTCGGCCAGCTTCGTCAATGTTTCACCGCATTTGAAAATGGAGACCACGCCAGATTCACAAGCCACATAAAGCACATTCAACTTTTTGTCGTAAGCCAGGACATCGGGGCCATCCCCAACCTCTAAAAACTGCTTTTCCGTATGGGAAGCCAGATCAAAGATGATCAGCTTGGCATCGCCTTCGCACGAGATGTACGCCTTGTTATGCTGGCTGTCCACGTAGAAGCCATGCGGATGGTCGCCGCCTTTCAAATCATATCGCGCAACGATGTTTTTCTTTTCCGGATCGATCGCCACGAATTGATTTCGGGTCTGGACGCACGCGTAGATCAAATGGGAAGTGGGATCGTATTGGGTGTTGCCCACTTCACCGCCCATGTCAATTGTGCCAATCTTTTCATCCTTCAAGGCATCAATCACCGTTTCAACTCCGCCCGATTCGTCCGACACAAAAACCCGGTGGGTCTCCGGCGAATACGCCAGTCCGTCAGGAAATCGGCCGTCGGGAATCCGCTTCACCACCGCCAGCGTTTCCGTGTTCACCACGGCCACTTCGTGATTATGCGTGACGCTGCCATAAACTTTTTTCAGCGCCGGAACCGCCAGAACCCCGGTCATCACCGGAAATCCCGGCATGTTTGTGACGACCGCATCGGTTTTGGTGTCAAAAACCACCAGATCACCGTCGCCCATGTGCGAGAAGTAAAGCCGTCCGCTTTCCGCATCAAGGCTGGCATAGTCAAAGCGCGTCGCCTTGCCCGGCAATGAAACATCCTTCACTTGCGCCAAAAATTGTTGTGCCTTCAGTGTTGGCAATGATGCCAGCAGGATGATCCAGAGGACGGCTTTCATTTTTCCTTTGCCTGGGTGTCCAAGGCCATCTTGAGCGATTTCGCCAGTTCCGCCGCGCCGCCCCTGCCCCAATAGTGCAGGAAGAGGATGCGCGGATTTTCGTCAGTCATGTGGCTGTGGATGGCCACGATGTTGACTCCGGCCTTGCGCAGTGTTTTTAGCACGCCCTGCAACTCGTCTTCCTTCACCGCGAAATCGCCGTCCACCAGCGCATTGTCATCCGTGCCCGCAAACGCCGCCCAGGTGTTCAAACCCATGTCTTTGCCCATGTCGCACCCGCAGGGCATCTTCGTCGT
>Ga0105238_10004426_pt1 | contig 13932 bp, 11 predicted proteins | sample KBSC34metaG_FD_81526 | JGI IMG/M metagenome (GOLD analysis project Ga0105238, IMG submission 81526) | Corn rhizosphere microbial communities from Kellogg Biological Station, Michigan, USA - KBS C3-4 metaG | ecosystem: Host-associated > Plants > Roots > Rhizosphere > Soil | place: Michigan, USA... | reverse complement strand
TATTTCAGGGTCAAGCCGTATTAAAAAGCCTCGGTGGTAAAAGTACGTCCGCCCGGGCCGGTGCCTTGGGGGCCGTTGCCCAGAACGGTGACTTGATCAACTGTTAACGGAGCGTGCGCGGCGGTTTGATATGAACCTGGATCCAGCGTGCCCAACCCGTTGGCTGGCACTCCGGTATCCACCGCATTGCCCGCCGCGATGGAGGCATTTTGCCGGCTCACTGCGGCCTGAATCAACGGCGCGGACGGCAGGGGATGACTGAAACCGTTGACGAGACCGGAGCCTGCGACCAGCTTACCCAGGTTGATGTCGACGACCTTGCTCAATTCCGTGCCGTTGGGCAGGACAAAAACCATCTGGCCCGCCTTCAGGGTCGCGGATTTGCCATTGGGAAGCGTGATTTTGCCGCTGCCTTCAAGCAGGATGACCTTGAACCCGCCATCCGTGGTCGCCGAGACGATGAGCGTCGTTCCCAAAACCGCCGCCGAGGCGCCGCCGGACTTGATGGTGCCGCCGCCGATGCCCTTGGGTGCGTGAAACAACAGGTTGCCATGGTCAAGATTCAGGGTTCGACCGTTGTCGGAAAAAGAAAAAACCGTGTTGGCGCCGACGCGGGTGATGGTTTTGTCCGCCGCAGTGAGTTCCGCGCGCGATTCCGGGCCGGTGCGGACGCGATCCGGCGCCTTCAACAGGTCATTCAATTTTGCCGCGTTGGGATTGCCGTCGGTGGAGACCGTGTTCACATCGCGGATGATCTCGGTGTATGTGCTTTCCGTGAGCGGTGCGGCTGTGATGGAAAAACTGGCCAGCGCCATCACCGCGCAAATAAGAAGATTTGTTTTCATAAGGGAAGGCGTCTACTTTCAAACTCGTTTTACGCCACTGGCAATCCGTTGTCAACCACCGCCATGTCACAAAAACATAACCGCCGCACCGAGGAACAGCGCCGGGCCATGATCATGGTGTCGCTTTGTCTCGTGGTGACGCTGGGTGTGCTGGCACTGGAATTTCTGGCGCCGCCGTGGTTGCGGACGCCAGTGACCGACGGTGACAATTACATCAACGACCTCTTCACCCGACTCGGCCGCTATACGCCCGGGAATACCAACCTCGTGCTGGTCGGCATCGACCGGCCAAGTTATGACGATGTCATTTTTACCGAGGATGCCAAAAATGACCCGGTTCTGGCCGCCTTGCGCGGACGGTTCCCCTGGTCGCGCAAAGTTTGGGCCGCCGCCATCACGCGGCTGGCAGATGCCGGTGCCAAGGTCATCGCCATTGACCTCGTTTTTGCCGCGGAATCTGACGGCGATGAAGAGTTGCGCGCTGCCCTGGACAAATACGGCGACCGGGTCGTCATCGGCGGAAACTATTCCGTCACCGAGACGGACCGCGGCATACCCGCGCAATATACACCGCCAACCGGTACCCTGATCCCCGATCTGGTTGGTTCTCCGGCAGCGCTCGACCCGCGGGTTGGTTACATCCAGATTTTCCCCGACGACGATGATGTGATGCGCCGTACGCGTTTTCGTGTGACCAATCATGAGATACGCGATGTCATCAACACCGGCCCGGGTACGGCGGTGTCCTCCTTCGATGCCCGGGTGCTGGAAAAGATGGGAGTCCCGGATAAAATTCCCGCGGTCAACACACGCCAAAAGCTGCGCTTTACCGGCCCGCCGGGAAGCTGGCCGGTCATCCCGCTCGGCGATGTGCTGACGCCAAAAATTTGGGAGCGCAATTTTGCCGGCGGAAAATTTTTTGCCGGCAAGGTGGTGCTCATCGGACCGACGGCCAATATTTTCCAGGACTCCCACCGGACCCCGTTCCGTGTAGAGATGGCCGGACCGGAGATCCATCTCCAGATCATCAATGCGGCGCTCCACGGTGAATATGTGTCTGAATTCCCGCCGCTGGCCGCCGGCGCGGTCATTGCGCTCGCGGGATTGTTAGGCGCGGCGTTATGTCAGTTTATACGTGCTCCGATCTGGCGTATCGGCGTGATAATCCTGCTTTCAGGGGTGGTTTTGGTGACGGGATTTTTCAGCTTCTACCTGCCGGGCATATTCATACATCTGGTTTGTCCGCTAGGTGTGCTTCTGACGATCGGGATTGCCGCCCTGATCTATGATTTCGTGGCCGAGCGGCTGGAGCGGATCAAATTGCGACATACGATGGGGTTATATTTTTCGCCACGAGTGCTGGATGTGGTGTTGGCTGACCCCGGCTCGATGCAGCCGCGCCGTGCCGACGTGGTCCTGCTGCTGACCGACCTGCGCAATTCCACGCCGCTGGCCGAGGCGCTCGGCCCCAAGGGGATGTTCGAGTTGCTCAACCAGGTTTTCGAGGCGCAGACCGGCGCAATCATGGGTGAAGAGGGCAACCTTGAGCATTTTCTCGGCGACCAGTTCCTGAGCTACTGGGGTGCGCCGCAAAAACAACCGGACGCCGCCGACCGTGCCGCGCGCGCGGCAATCAAGCTGATCCAGGCAATGGAGGAGTTACGTGCGACCCTATCTCCGGAAGTACAAAAACTTTTTGGTTACGGTGTGGCGCTTCACGCAGGCAGCGTGCTGGTGGGCAACAAGGGTTCGGCCCTGCGGCTGGATTATGGGCTGGTTGGTGATGTCGTTAACGAGGCGGCGCGCGTGGAGGCGCTCACAAAATATTTTGGCGCCAGATTTTTGATAACGCGCGATGCGCTGGCAAAAATCACTTCACCGACGGCGCACCGGCTGGTGGATCGCGTCATTGTAAAAGGCAAGTCGGAGCCAGTGGAATTGTTTGAGTGCAAGAACCCCTGCACGCCAAACGATTACGCGGATATCTGTGCACAATACAAGGCCGCCTACGACGAATACTTTTTTGGACGTTTCGCCGAGGCACAGAAGCGATTTGAAAAGCTGGCCGCGGAATTTTCGGACGGGCCAGGCAAAACGCTGGCGGCGCGCTGTGCGGAGCTCATCGCCCATCCGCCGGCAAATTGGAACGGTATCTGGAAGATGGATGCAAAATAGCCGACACCTTTTCTGACCAGCCCCCGTCCGGTCAAACAGTCATTGCAAAGGTAGTGGCGTCCGCTAGATTAAAGCGCAAACAAGGAACGATCAGATTATGAAGAATAAATGTCTCGCGGCCATTGTCGCGCTCGGCACACTGGCTCTTGATTCGCAAGCCTGGGATTACGAAGGCCACCATGCGGTCAATGAACTGGCCCTCGCATCGTTGCCCACCAATGTCCCGGCATTTTTGCTCAAACCGGATGTTCAGGAACATATCGCGTTTCTCGCCGGCGAGGCGGACCGGTGGCGCAGCGAGACTAGCTTGAAAAACGGCACCGGCCTCGCGCTCGGGCACGTCAGCGGACCGGATCACTATCTCGATCTGGAAGATTTGAAAATGTATGACCTGACGCCGGCAACGCTGCCGCCGCTGCGCTACGATTTTGTGGCGGCCATCGTGAAGGCGCGCGAGGCGCATCCGGAACGGTTCCCGGTGATCGATCCGGCCAAGGATGCCGACCACACGCGCGAATTGAGCGGCTTCCTGCCATGGGCGATCACAGAAAATTACCAAAAATTGCAGTCCAGCTTCAGCACGCTTGCCGCGCTGGAGACCCACGGCGGCACGCCGGCAGAAATCGCCGACGCCAAACAGGACATCATCTACGTGATGGGATTCATGGGCCATTTTGTGGGCGATGCGAGCCAGCCGCTGCACACAACAATGCATCACCATGGCTGGGTGACCAATGCGGTGATCAGCAACCCGAACCACTACACGACGTCGCCCAGCTTCCACTCGTGGATCGACGGTGGATTTTTCGCAAAGACCGGCGGCATCAATGTGAAAAAACTGGCCGCGAAAATTTATCCGGCGGAAAAAATCCCGGGGGCATCCGAGCCAGACGGAATTTTTCACACATCCGTGGATTTTGTGGTGGCTGCCAACCAGTTTGTCGAGCCGCTCTACCAGATGGACCATGACGGCAAACTGTCCAACAAGGGGGATGCCGGCGTGGCAGGCCGTGCATTTCTCGAAGGGCAAATCGTGAAGAGCGGCCAGTTGCTTGGCAATCTCTGGTACACCGCGTGGGCGACCGCGCCGGAAGACACCTTCCTGGAACGTGATCTGGACAAGCGTGCGGCGGCGGCGACCAATGCCCCCGCCGCCCCGGCGAATCTGCACACGACGCCATGATGCACAAGCGCATCGCCGCCACGCTGGGGCTGCTGGCCGTTTTGCTGGGCGCGTTCGGTGCGCATGGGCTCAAACATATTCTCGCGGAGAACGGGACTGCAGCCATCTGGGAGAAGGCGGTGTTCTACCACTTCATCCATGCGGTGATGTTATTTGTCCTGGCGCAGATGAAGCAATTGCCAGTGTTTGCCTGGTGGAGCTTCTTCGCCGGTATCGTCATCTTCTCCGGCTCGCTTTACGTGCTGGCGGTGACAGATATCCACGGACTGGGAGCCATCACGCCAGTCGGGGGAGCAGCCTTTTTAGCGGGCTGGACGTGCCTGTTCCTCAAACCGCCACAGACCTGAATTTCACTGCGCCGATGGCATCTTCGGCGCCGGCATCGGCGGAGGCGGAGGGGGCTTCGGAGCCGGTGGGGGTTCCGGCGCGGGAGCCATTTTCAAGTTATGGGCTTCGGCCTTCACCTTGCCCTTTTTGTTGATGCTGTCCACGCGCTGGCGCATCAGTGATTTATTGATGCTGTACAGCAGTGCTGTTTCCTCGGTGATCAAATCATCCTCGTAGGCCTTGGTGAGTGACTGCTCAAAGCTGTGCCAGCCCATGGTAACGCCGGCCTCAATGATGTCGGAGAACCGCCGGTTCTCGCTTTCGCCTATGAGCATCACCTCGCGGCTGCGCAGGCTGCTGCCCATAAGCTCGGTCACGAGCATGCGCCCGCCCTCGCGTTTCGGCACCAACCGCTGGCTGACAACGTAACGCAGGCTGCCGGCGAGCCGCTCGCGCACCTGCTGCTCCTCGTCGCGGTTGAACATGCCGAGAATACGGTTGATGGTCTGCCCGGCGCTGATGGTGTACAGCGTGCTGAAAACAACGTGGCCGGTCTCGCCCGCCGTAAGCGCGATCTCCATGGTCTCGCGATCACGGATTTCGCCGACCAAAATTATTTTTGGCGCCTGTCGCAGCGCCGCGCGTAAGCCGTCGGGGAAGCTATAAAAATCACGCCCCATCTCGCGCTGGCTGAACGTGGACTTGAGCTGCGGATGCAAAAATTCCACCGGGTCCTCCAGCGTGACGATGTGGACCTCGTGGTTCTGGTTCACTTCATTTAGCAACGCCGCGAGGGTCGTTGTCTTGCCGCTGCCGGTGCCGCCGGTCACAAAGACCAGGCCATTTTTTTCCTTGATAATCTCGTGGAACACCGGCGCAAGCTTCAACTTCTCCATCGTCGGGATCTGCGATGACAACCGGCGCAGCACGATGGCATAATTTCCATTCTGCCGGTAGATGTTAACGCGAAAGCGGCAGATCCCCTCCAGCGAATAGCTGCAATCACAGGAACCGGCCTTGGCCAGGTCTTGCAGCAGACGCTCGTTGCCATTGATGATCGTCCCGGCCAGAGCCTCTATGCGGTCGCTGTTTAACATCGGTTCGGGCACGCTCGCCACCGGACCAAGACGACCGTGGACTTCCGCCTGCGGCGGTTTGCCGGCGACGAACAGGAGGTCGGAAATGCCCTCGGCACTCTGGATCAGGGCCGTCAGCAACTGGTTCAAGTCGGCGGTCGTGGTGGTTTTCATGTTTGAAAAACTAATTTTATATTCCCGGCGAAAGCCTATAACTCCCCGTGCCCGGCCAACAAGCCCAAACGCATCGGGAAATCATTTTTCCGCCGCCGGTTTCTGGAATTTGCCAAATCGCATGGCCAGCATCGGCAGGACGAGCAAATTCAAGAGGGTCGAAGTCACCAAACCGCCAAGAATCACGATCGCCATGGGCCCCTCGATTTCACGGCCGGCCTCGCCGCTGCCCAAGGCGAGCGGCAGCAGGCCGAGCGCGGTGACGAGCGCGGTCATCAAAATGGGAATCAACCGTTCCGTCGCGCCGCGCAGGGCGGTCTCGATGCCCCACGGCAGGTTCTCCACGTTCACCAGATGCTCGAAATGAGAGATCATCATGATGGAGTTGCGCATGGTGATGCCGAACAGTGTGACAAAGCCGACGAGCGTGCCGAGCGAGAGCGAACCTTGGCCCTCGCCAAAATAGCCGACGAGAAAAATCGCCAGCACGCCACCGACGAGGGCGAACGGCAGGTTCGCCAGGACGAGCAAGAGGTGGCTGGCTTTCCGGAAGACAATGGCGAGCAACAGAATGATTCCCGCCGTGGCGGCCAGCGAGTGCAGGAGCAGTTCGTTCTGCGCCTGCTTTTGTTCCTGCGCGGCGCCGCTGAATTCCACATAGACACCCGCCGGAAATTTTACCTGCGCCGCGATCTGCTTTTGCGCATCGGCCACAAAGGATGTCACATCGCGCCCGGCGGGGTTGCAGGTGATGGTCTGCCGGCGGCGCGCGCCGTCGTGCAGGATGGCGTAACGGCCGGTGGTCAGATAAATATCCGCCAGCTGTTTCAGTGCCATCCGGACACCCTGCGGATTGCTGATGAGCAGGTCGCCAATGTTTTCCGGCTGCTGCCGCGCGGCCGGTTCAAGGATCACGGAAACATCAAAAACTTTGTCGCCTTCGTAGGTTTGCGCGACAACATCGCCTTGATATGCGGTGCGGACGGCTTCGAGAACCTCAACCGGACGGAAGCCGAATTGCGTCAGACGGTCGCGGCGCAACTGGATCATCATGCGCGGCGCACCCGGTGGGGCGGCTACCGCCACATCCGCCGCGCCAGGAACCTTGTTCAATACTGCTGCGACTTCTTTCGCCTTGTCATCCAATACATCAAGGTCATCGCCAAAAATGTTCACGACCACGCCGGCGGTTTCGCCAGAAATCGTTTCACCGATGCGGTCGCCGAGGAACGTCAACACCTCGGTCTGAAGTCCGGGGTATTTTCCAAGAACATCGCGGATCCTGTCCTGTACTTTTTCCTGGTCTTCACCCGCCGTCGGCTTCAGTTCAACATGCATCTCGCTACGGTGCGTGCCCCAGGTGTCTTCGCCACCTTCCGCCCGCCCGACTTGCTCCTCGACGCTTTTGACTTCCGGAATCCTCAATAAATCCACCGAAATCTGTTTGCCCAGCCGTAACATTTCCGGGAGCGAGGTGCCGGGCGCCATGGTGATGCCGACAACAAAATGGCCTTCGCGGAAATCCGGTAGGAATTCCCCGCCGAAAAACGGCAGCGTGGCCAGCGCCCCGATGAAAGCGACCAGCGCGACGCCAATGACCGTCTTGGGTGAACCGCTGATTTTGCTCAGAGCGGCGCGATGAAACGACTTCAACCGGCGAAGATAGCCCGGCTCTTCATGCGGCTTCGAACGCGAGAGCAGTGCGAAGCACAGTGCGGGCGTCACCGTGAGCGCCACGATGAGCGAAGCCATGTTGGCGAGGATGAAGGCGACGCCGAGCGGCGTGAAAAAGCGGCCCTGCAGCCCGCTCATGGTCAGCACCGGCACAAAAACCATCGCGACCACGAACGTCGCATAGACGACCGAATTCCGCACCTCGAGCGTGGCATCCAGCACGACATTGAACAACGGACGTGGCGGTGTAAGCGTCAAATTTTCACGGAGCCGGCGCAGGATGTTTTCCACGGTGATGATGGCATCGTCCACCACCACGCCCAGCACCGCCGCAAGGCCGCCGAGCGTCATCGTGTTCAGCGTCACACCCAGATGGTCCAGCACGATGACCGCCGCGAGCAGTGACAACGGGATGGCCGTGAACGAAATCAGCGCCGTCCGCAAATCGAGCAGGAACAGGAACAAGACAATCGCCACCAGTATCGCCCCGAGCAGCAGCGAGATCTTCATGTTGTGGATGGCGATCTCAATGAAAGTCGCTGGACGGTGCAACGCGGGAGCGTATTCGATGCCAGCCGATGCAAAGACCGGGCGCAGCTCCTCCAGGGCGCTTTCGACACCGCGCGTGACTTCCATCGTGTTCGCCCCGTACTGGCTGGCGGTGGTCACCAATACGCCGGGCTTGCCGTTGATGAGCGCATCGCCGAATTTCGGTTCACCGGCCTCGACCACATTGGCCACGTCTTTCAACCGGATGCTGAGCCCGGCGCGTTGCGTGATGACGATTTCACCAAGCTGTTCCGCCGTGAGCGACTGGCCCTCGGTCTGGAGCACAAGCCGTTGCGCGGCGGTTTCGACAAAACCCGCGCCACGCACGCCTGTCGCCGCGGTGGCGGCGCTGGAAACATCCTGGACGGAAATATCGAATGCAAGCAGGCGGTCCGGCTTGATTTGGATCTGCAATTGCCGGACTTCGCCACCGAAAACTTTCACCGCCGCCACACCGGGAACGGACAACATGCGCGGACGTACGGTCCAATCGGCAAAGGTCCGCAACACCATCGGGGAAATTTTATCCGAAGTCAGGCCGAACTTCAGCAGGTCCATCGTTGAGGACGTGAGCGGCTCCATGACCGGCGATGAAACGCCGGCAGGCAGACTGCCGCCGAGTTGCGCCAACCGCTCCGCCAGCATCTGCCGGGCGATATAGATGTCCGTCCCTTCCTTGAATACCGCCGTTACAACCGACAGTCCCTGGATGGATTCCGAGCGGATGGAATCCAGATCGCCCGCGCCATTGAGCGCGTTTTCCACCGGCCGAGTGACGAGTGACTCGACCTGTTCCGGCGCGAGGCCGGGCGCCTCGGTCTGGACCGTGGCCTGCGGCTGGACGAATTCCGGGAAGACGTCGAGCTTCGCGTGCGAGGTGACGAACAGCCCGTAGCAAATGAAGCCGATCGCCAGCGCGATCACCACGCCACGCGTGCTTAGGGAAAGTTCAACGAGCCGTTTTAGCATCTTTTAAAATAATTTGGGGCGGATTTAATCACGTTGGCCGGTGTTAAATCCACCACCGCTTAATTCGGCAGAGAGAACCGTCTGCGCGCCGACAGTGACGATGCGGTTGGTCATTGAAAGATTTTCAGAAACGAACCAGCCGCCGTCCGTCAACCGGTCGAGCGGGATTTCGACTCGCACAAATTGATTCGTCTCCGTTTGCACATATGCCCATCCCCGGCCCTCGTGTCGCAGCACCGCACCCACCGGGACCACCACGCCATCCACCGGGTCGCCAGCGACTTTCAACAGCCCGGTGACCGCGATGTTCGGCGGCAGTTTTTCATCTGCCGCATACAGCAACGTCTGCACCTGTGTCGCAGGGTCGATCACCATGTCATCAGCCAGTTCCGCCGCGACGGCATTGGTCTCGTTATTCAAAGCAAGAATTGTCGCGACGGGTGGCGGCGGATTGCGAAAAGCACCCGCCGGGAGCGACAGTTTCACGAGCGATTTCCCGTCGGTCATAAATTTTTCAGCGTAGGCAGAAAGATTTGTCTGTGCGGCCAGATGTGCACCCCAGTCAGCGGCGAACTTGGCCTGGGAGGTTTTAAACGCAAGGGTGTCGCGGGCGGACGCGGCCTGGGCAGCTTCCAACACGCGGGCGGACGCATTGTCCTGGGCGGCGAGTTTCTGGGTGCGATCCAATTCGCTCTGTGAAGCGGACGCGGCGGCTCGGGCGGCCTCGTAATCCGCCACGGCGGCGGCAAAAGTCATCGGGTCGGCCACGTGACCGGTTGCACGCACCACCGGTTGCCAATGCATCGCTACGGGCGATTCGATCTTCAGGCCGATGCGTTCCTGAGTCTCGGCATCAACCGTTACGCCGGCCTTTTCCGGTGCCGCAGGCGGTGTTTCGGCGGCGGGCTTGGAACAACCGGCCAGGCCGGCGGCGAGGGAAACCGCCAGCGGGAAAATTATTTTTGGGGCGAATTTCATGGATGCGAAACCTTTCCTTTCGGAGTGTCGGTGGAAATTTTTTCTATGACGGCGGTGATGGAATCCGCCGGGCTTTGCAGGGCATCTTCCAGCGCGCTGATGGCGGACTGCACCTGTGCCTCACTGTCGAGCTGCGCCAGCCGGACGGAGTTCAAATCAATTTCAGCCGAGGCCAGGTCCATCTTGGTCGCGGCCCCGACAAGTACTTGGGCAGCGATGGATTTTTGCTGCTGCCCGGCGGCCGCGGAAAGTTCATCGGAAGTTTTCATCTGCGCCTGCGCGCTTTGCCAGCCAGCCACGGCGCGTTCCACCTGGGCGATGACGGATGCCTGAAGCTGGAGAAATTTCGCCGCCGCCAGTTCACGCCGCGCCCTCGACTCGGCGATCGGCCCCTGGTTCTGGTTGAACACCGGCAGGTCAAAGGAAAGACCGACGGACCATTTATTGTCGCCCTGGTCGTATTGATAGCCAGGATTCAGGTGCACGTCGGGATATTGCTTGGCGATCTCCAGGCGCAGATCATTTTCGGCGGCGGCGTAATCAGCCAGCGCAGCGCGGATGTCGGCCCGGCCAACCAAGGCGGCATGGCGCGCGGCATCCGAGGCCAGATCATCCGTCACATCGGCCGAAAAAATAACCGGCAGCTGAATTCCTTCCAACGCAGCCGTGGTGACGCCGAGCGCCTCGGCAAGCCGTGAGCGGGCTTCGACAGACTTTGCTTCGGCAGCAGAAGCATCAAGCTGTATTTTGTTCAGGGCCATCTGCGCCGTGGTAAGTTCAGGGCGCGACGTTTCCCCGGCGGCAAAACTTCCCTGCATCAGCCGGACGATTTCGCGTTGCGACGCCAGTTGTTTCTGCAGCAGCGGCAGACGGCGTTCCGCAATGCCATAATCCAAAAGGGCGGCGCGCACTCCACTGCGGATCTGCCATGCGGCGGCCACAAAACTCCAGCGGGCGGATTCGGAAAGCTTTTCCGCCTCGGCGATGCGTTTGCCGCGCTTGCCCGCCGTCTCTATCGGCAGGTCCAAACTGGCCGAAGGCCCCCATGGCGATGGCACGAGCGTGGTGGTGTTGTATTCAGGTGTAACGGTCAGGGTGGGGTTTGGCAGGCCGGCGGCGGTCTTCACGCCAGCTTCGGCCAGCTGGCATTGCGCGCGCGCCACGGCGAGGTCGGGATGAAAATAGAAAGCAGCGATGGTGAGCGAGTTGAGATCCCACTGCTCGAGCGGCCAGGTTTCCGGCGCACGGCCGGTATTTTGGACGAAAAAACTTTTCAGACCTGGATCATCCAGATGGCGGGATTCCAACTGAGCGGCGGTTTTTTCCGGCGCGAGCGGACGCGAATCAAAATGGGCGCAGCCTGTAAGCGCAAGCGCGGTGAAGATGGCAAGCTGGCGGTTCATCATTTCGTTTCGACAATGGGCAGACGCACGGTGACGGTCACAAGTTTCGCGGACCCGGACTCAATCTTCACCGAGCCATTGTGCGCGGAGACTATCCACTGGGCAATGCTCAAGCCCAGACCGCAGCCATCCACGGCGTTGCCGTGCGCGGCATCACCACGATAAAAACGGTCGAATACGCGTGGCAAAACCTCCGCCGGAATGCCTGCCCCAGTATTGGAAATCTTGAACTCGGCCACGTCGCCGGCCCGGTGCAGGCTCATCGTCACGGTGCCTTGGGGCTGGTTATATTTCACAGCGTTATCAGCCAGGTTCAGGAGCAACTGGCGCAAGCGATGACGGTCACCCCGCACGGAGATTTTTTCGCAGGCCGCCAGTTCCACCTTGATGGCTTGTGGCTCGGCGAGGATCTGCAGGTCGGCAAAATTGTCACGGACCAGTTCGTCGAGGGGAATGACTTCTAGGTTCAGCGCGACCTGTCCGGCATCGGCCTTGGCGAGCAACGTAAGGCCGTCCACGATTTTGGTGAGGCGATGCAATTCCTCCAACTGGCTGTCGGCGCGCTCGCGTTCGGCCAGTGAAAGCGATTCATCACGCAAGGCGGTTTCCGTTTCGCCACGCAAAACCGTGAGCGGCGTCTTCAACTCGTGCGAGGCGTGCAAAGTAAATTCACGGATGCGATTGAAGGAATCATCCAGCCGCGCGAGCATGGAATTGAAAACTTCGGTGAGACGATCCAACTCATCGCCGTTGTCGGTCCGCGACAGGCGCTCGCCGAGATTCTGTGCCGTGATGCGTTCCGTCGCGCGCGTCAGGCTCGCAATGGGTGAGAGGGATTTTTTCATCAGCCACCAGCCGCCGGCCACGGCGAGCAGCGCCGCCGGAATGCCGCAGGAAAACACGATGCCGGTGACGTCTTCAAAAACATCGGGGTCAACCGATTCCTCGTCTTGTTCGCGGTGGTGCCGCTGCGCCTCCTGGCGTGGCTCGATGACGAGCTGGTAATAAAGCAGAACGCCCATGACCATCAGGGCGATGAACATGATGCTCGCATACCAGAGGCTGAGGCGGGTACGGATGGTCATGGCGTCTCCTTCAAAACGTAGCCGCTGCCGCGGACGGTGTGGAGGAGCTTGGGTTCAAAATTCGCATCGATCTTTTCACGCACGCGGCGGACGTAAACATCCACAAGGTTCGTGCCGGGATCAAAATTGTAGTCCCAGACCTTTTCCAAAATCATCATGCGGCCGCATAGGCGGCCGGCGGAGCGCATGAGAAATTCAAGCAAGCGATATTCGCGCGCGGTCAGCTCAATCTCAGCACCGCCGCGCTGCGCCTTATGCGTCAGCGTGTCGAGCGTGAGATCAGCAACACGCAACGTCGTCGATTTATTTTCACCACTGCGACGCATGAGTGCGCGGACGCGGGCGACGAGTTCGGCCAGTTCAAACGGCTTGGGCAGATAATCATCCGCGCCGGCATTCAAGCCCTCCACGCGCTCATTTACCTCGCCGCGCGCGGAAAGCAATAGCACGGGCGTCATGTTTTTCCGTTCACGCAACACGCGCAGCACACCCAACCCATCGCGGCCGGGTAACATGATGTCGAGGACGAGCGCATCAAAGGGCGTGGCACTGGCGGCCGCGAGCGCGTCATCGCCGTTGTGGCAGATGTCCACGGCGAAACCTTCGGCCTGGAGCGCTTTGCGCACAAAGGAGGCGGTCTTCTTTTCGTCTTCGACGACTAGCACGCGCATGGCAGGAGATTAAATAACAGCCGCGGTCGGGGCGATTTTTTTCGCTATGGCACCGGTCTGCCAGCGAGCATGTTGTTGAGATCCTTGTAAGCCTCCCCAAGGTGTTCCTGCATGAACGGGTCGGCGTTGGGCGCAATCTCCTCGATGATGGCGAGACGGTTCACAATAAGAGGCAGGTCCTCCGGGCCGGGGTGCTTTGGATCGGACAGGCCGTCCTCATTCAAATCTTCCATAAGATCCTCGCGCTCCTGGTCGGGGAGACTGGTATCAGAAATGGCTGAGAGCCAATAGGCCTCCGCGTCCGGATCAACACCAACCAGACTCAGGGCCGTACGCGCATCCGGGTCACGCAGTGGCTCCTTCTGCCTGGCGGGACCGATTGGCTTTTGAGGTTCTGGCTGCGCGCCGGATTTTTCCGGCGCAGGGAAAACATCCACCGTTTTTTCAACGGCCAAATCGGCCGGCGCGGGCGGAACATCCGCCGGCTGGATTTTTGAAAGGACCGGGGCAGCGGTATTTTTGGCCATAGGTTTTTCGGCCGCCGGGCGGCCCTTAAAAAGGGCGCCGGCAATGATGCAGCCAACAATCGCAGCCGCCACAACCAGGATGATTTTCAGTTTCATATTTGATCGTTGGCGGTCAAATGACATCAGATGAACAAGGCCGGGAGATTTCAAGCCTCCCGGCTTTGTAATACAGATTTCTCAGTCCTTGTCTTCCTTGTCCTCTTTTTTTTTCTTTTCATCCTCGGCGACTTCCTTGGCCTGATCTTCTGGGGATTCGGTATCCACGGCGATCACATCACCAGTCATGGCGTCCACAG
>Ga0105238_10004423_pt1 | contig 13937 bp, 9 predicted proteins | sample KBSC34metaG_FD_81526 | JGI IMG/M metagenome (GOLD analysis project Ga0105238, IMG submission 81526) | Corn rhizosphere microbial communities from Kellogg Biological Station, Michigan, USA - KBS C3-4 metaG | ecosystem: Host-associated > Plants > Roots > Rhizosphere > Soil | place: Michigan, USA... | reverse complement strand
TAGCCCGCGTGCGCATCCGGGTTCAGGACCAGATCCGTCACGCCCGGCGCGCTGCGCGAGTTGAGCGCCTGTTGCAGGCACGTCGCATCAAAGCCCGCGCGGATCGAATTCGTGCCGATGACCGTGATGGGCTTGCCCTTGTCCCCCGGCGCCGGGATGAAGCCCATGGCCTCACCCGTCGCATGGATCTGTACCGCCTTCGTTTCGTTCATAATATTTTCCATTTCAAAATTTCAGCTAACCATTCTTCAACCCAAGGTGTGTGTTTCTAAAAACGCTGGGAGCGTATTCCCCCTCTCCTGGAGGAGAGGGCAGGGGTGAGGACGGTCGTCCCACAAACTTGCCCCCAGCATTTATCCATTCATTTTTGGGAGAGCGAGCTTTAAAGCTCGCTCTCCCCTTGTTTCACTCCTGCAAGAACAACTTCCACTCCGTCACCCCGTGCGCATTCCGGATCATCGCCGATACCGGCAACTCCTTTGGCGCGCGCGGCACGGACAAGAGCTTCAGCCCCGCCTCGTGCGGCAAACGGTTGCCCTTGCGCGAATTGATCGCCTTGTCCGACCACACGAGGTTCTCCCACGTATCCTGGCCACCGCGCGAACGCGGCACCACGTGGTCGAGGTTGCCCTCGTCCGGCGCGAGCACCTTGCCCGTGTACTGGCAGCGATTGCCATCGCGTTCGCGGATCGTCCGGGCGCAGAGCTTCGGGCGCTTCTTCGGCACCCTGGCGTAGTTGACCGCCACGATGACCGTCGGCACGCGGATCGCCCCGCGCACCGTATGCACCGCCGCATCACCCTCGCGGATCGGCAACGTGATCCACTCGTCCCACTTCACGGGACGGATGTTCGTCTCGCCCTCGATCTCCAGCGCCGTCGCCGCGTTCGTGGCCATCTGGCAGAACGCGTCCGCCGGCGTGCGGATATTGATCGCCTGCCAGTTCCGGTTCAGCACCAGTACGATGTTCTTGTTCAACATGTCGTTCATAAAATATTTGCCTATGGCCACCGCGCTTCACGCAGTTGAGGTGTTTGTACTTTATTGAAAATGCTGGGGCGCGTTCCATGCGTCATTCTGGCCACGGCCGAAATATCCTTGCCCTGATTTTAAAATCGTCCCATTGTCATCCCCATGAACTTCCCGCAATTCTGGGCCCAGGGGAAAAGTGGAGATTTCATTGTCTGGCGCTGGTCCAACCAGAGCCTCGGCGAGGCGCAGTCGCTCGCCAACCAGGCCGTCCAACAACTCGCCGACCGTTTTCGCGGCGGCGGTTTTCCACCGCACCAAGGCCATTACTATCCCGACCGCCCTTTCCGGGAGCAGATCCTCCAGGAATTCAAAAATCCGGACGGCACGCCCGCGGCGGTCGTCACGCGCAATTCGTACGGCTGCCAGGTCCTGAACACCGCCCGCGTCATGTTTGTGGATATCGATCTGCCGGAACCCAAGCCCGCGCCCGGCTTTTTGGGAAGATTGTTCGGCAAAACCGCGCCGCCACCGCCGACCGTCACCCAGGATTCCGCGCTCGCGCGGATCGAAAGCTGGACGCGCAACCAATCCGGCTGGGGCTGGCGCATTTACCGCACCCGCGCCGGCCTGCGTCTGCTCGCCACGCAAGCGCTCGTCGAAGCCGACTCCACCCTGGCCGACGATGTCTTGCACAGCCTGGAAGCCGACCCGCTGTACCACAAGCTCTGCAAAACCCAGAAATGTTTCCGCGCGCGTTTGACGCCCAAACCCTGGCGCTGCGGCCTGGCGGCCAAGCCCGAACGCTGGCCCTGGCTCGATGCCCGCGCCGAACACAAATTTCAAAAGTGGGAAAAGCAATACCAGATCGACTCCGATGATTTCGCCACGTGTGAGTTGATCAAGACCATCGGCAATTCCATGGTGCACCCCGATATTGCGCCCATCATCAAACTGCACGACGAAGCCACCCGCACCGGCTCCAAGCTGCCGCTGGCATAGCAAAGACGAATCGCCCGGGAAGGAATTGCACCCTCAACATCTCTTTGTAAGAGAGACATGATCCTATTTCACCACCGGGCGTAAACTAAAGCTGGCTGCCCCGCCTGGATTCGCACCAGGATTCCCGGTGTCAAAAACCGGTGTGTTACTGATTACACCACAGGGCATGCAGATTGATGATTTACGAATGACGATTGACGCGCCCTGTCTTCAATCCACCCACGGCGCGTAAATCGTAAATCCAAAATCGTAAATGGAATGGTGGCCCGCCAGGGTAACGCTCCCGGTTCAACGGATTAAAAGTCCGTTGCATCACTTTAATGCTTGCAGGCCAAAATGGGTCACCTCCGGCCGGTCGCTGTTGCCGGCTTGATTCCGCAAGCCGCGAAATCTTTCGAGCCGCATGTGCTCGGAGGTGAAAATAAAATGGTCGGCGTGCCGGGTAACGCTCCCGGGCCCGGCACTCATCTAGTGCGATTCCGTTTATAAGACGGACGGTTCCCTTTGAACTACACGCCGTGGCGGAATGATATGGGTTTGTAATTTCCAGACGTTTCCTGGGTTGAATGTGATCCAAGTTTTTGAAACGATTTGCTTGGCCTTTGCGAGAAAGCCGTCGTTCAATCAGAATCCAAGTCATTCTAAACTGCCATGCCGCAAACCGAACCGATTGCACCACCAAGCGCTCCTCCGCAGCCGGAGCCGAAGCCGCAAACTCCAGCTTCACCGCCCGCCCGCCCGAGCCCTGAGCCGGACCCATTCAAGCCTGATTGGCCCAAAACACGTCCGACTCCGCCACCCAAAGCACAGGCTGATCATGAGTGATGTGCGGCTGGAGATTCAGAAGAGGCACACCCTGAACTGGCTCATTCAAGGTGCGGCGCAGCATGCCGGCATGACATTTCATCACCTGGTTCGAGATGAATTGAATGCTCTCGATCCAAGTTTGGTGCTCTTGTACGACCAGTATGCACTGATCAACTTGCTTCAGTACTGGCAGGTTGAGGCTGCCATTCTGCTGGGTTGGCCACCACGGTTCTGGCGGCGGGCGGCGTCAGATTCAAGTCATCCATTCTACAACCATCCGCTGCTTTCCAGATATGGCGGCATGCTGGCGGAAGCAGGCCGGCAAAAGGGCTTGGAACGGTGCCAGGAAAAAGGGCTTACTCGCCTCCCGATTGCCTTCTCATTTCAAGCGCAACAAACCATCCACCAACTCCGCAGATTGGAGGCGCCTCATCAAGCTCGATTGGTTCATCTGGCCAAAGAGACAGCTTCGATGGTCTGGGGTATTCCCCGCGAACAGCTTGATGCCGAACTATGCAGCCGGATTGTGCTGAAGCCGGGAATGCTTCCGGCGCGAAATGCCATCGGAACCATGTTTCGTGCTTGCATCGTGGGTTATGGCGTCGTTGCACCAACAAGCACTGGCTTGACGGTTGTTGGCAAAGGGACCAACTGGCAGCTGCTCTGTAAAGAGCTCGTAAAAGGAACGGCTGACTTGATCTGTCTGCATGGATTGAATCTTCTTGATGATGAAACGTATCAGCAAGTGCTGAATGTGACGGATCACCTCGATTTGGAGCCATGGATGTTGCAATCCGGCGGTGAATTTTGGCGGCGGATATTGCCCGCATTTCCCGATGGCCAGCCGCTGGCAAAGACGCTCATGCATCTGGCCCGTCTGCCGGCGGGCACACTCGAATCTTTGATTGCAGAAATGATCGACCGTCCTGAAAGCGCAAAGGTCCGCATGTCAGCCTTGAATTGATTTCATAATTAGAGGTGGCGGAATGCCGAGGACTCGCACCACACGCCTTTTGCAACGCGCGCTCTGTTTAGCAAACAGGCCTGGCCACTCGGCCAGTTGACATTCCAAAAAAATTGGTCGGCGTGGGAGGAATTGCACCTCCAAGGCTCACGGTTTCTGAGACCGACCTCTCTGCTGTTCGAGGCAAACCACACGCCGGTTAAATCGAAAATAAAAATTGGCCTGCCGGGTCGAAGCACTTGGCGCGGTTGGATGCGGCCCGCCTACGCTGCGCTTCGGCGCGGCAGTCTTCTCTTTCACTACGTTCAAGCGAAGACTGGTGCCGCGTGAGGGATTTCCACCCCCAACCTCTCCGTTCTAAGCGGAGCGCCTCTGGTAGTTGGGCTAACGCGGCATAAACTTGGTACATCCGGCAGGATGGGCTACCCAAGCCCTACGATTTAGATTCCCCAAACGGAACGGTACGCTTTCGCGAACTGTAGTCCCACCTGCAAACTCTCCGTTCGAAGCGGAGGATGATAATAATTTCACCACGGATGCGTTAAATGCTGGAAACCCCCTTCTCCCAGCCCCTGAAAATAAAATGTTTTTGCCTCTACCCGAGCATTTTACACGTGCCTGGTTTGACACTTTGCCCAAACTTTGAGAGTGTCGTTACGTCAGCAGCCTAAGCTGCCTTGCCTTCCTGCAAGACAGCGCGGGGGAACCAACCCTTGGGTAACCAAGGATGGGGCTTACGCCGGTGGCGAACCATCGGCGCGGTCACTTTCAGGACCGAGCCCGTCAGCTAACCTCGTCGGCATCTGGAAGGGCGATCCTCTAGCTCCCGCGCGTGCGGGAACCCACGGTCTCCCCAACGAAACGCGTTGTGTCCGGGCGCGGCGATAACCCGCGCCTTGATCCAACCACATCGGAGATGGGTTATGACAACGAACATCATGTTGGCAGTTGGTGGCAATTGGTTTGGTGTGGCTTGGTATTGGTACGCGCTCGCGTTGATCGTGCTCGTGTGGCAGTCCGGCTTCGTGTTGATCCGCGAACGCCAGGTGGGCATCGTGATCAAACGCTTCGCCGCCAAGTCGCTGCCGCCCGGACACCTCCTCGCCCTCGAAGACGAGGCGGGTTACCAGGCGGATACGCTCGCACCGGGATTGCATTTCGGCTACTGGCCGTGGCAATACCGCATCATCAAGGTGCCGGTCACCGTCGTGGAGCAGGGCGAGATCGCCCTGGTCATGGCGGCGGATGGCGCGGCGATGCCGTCGGAGCATATCCTCGGCAAACGCGTGGAGTGCGACAACTTCCAGGATGCCCGGAAGTTCCTGCTCTACGGCGGTGAGAAAGGCCGGCAGCTCGGCATCCTCACCGGCGGCACGTACCGCATCAACACCGCGCTGTTTACCGTCATCACGTCGGCCACGGCGCATGAACACGGCATGGTGCCGGACCAGTTGCTCCTGCATCGCGTGCAGTCGGACATGGTCGGCATTGTCACCACGCTGGATGGCCAGCCGATCCCGGCTGGTGAGATCGCCGGACAGACCGTCGCCGGTCACGACAGTTTCCAGAACGCGCAGGCGTTTCTGGATGGCGGCGGCAGCCGCGGTCTACAGGAGCAGATCCTGTTGTCCGGCGTGTGGAACCTGAATCCGTGGTTCGTGCAGGTGGAGCAGGTGCCGATGGTGCAGATTCCCATCGGCTACGTCGGGGTCGTCATCTCGTTCGTCGGCAAGGCGCACGAAGACGTCAGCGGCGTGGACTTCAAGCACGGCGACCTGGTGAATGCCGGCCACAAAGGCGTGTGGGTCACGCCGCTGTATCCGGGCAAACATCCTCTGAATACGCGCGTGATGAAAGTCGAACTCGTGCCGACCACGAACATCGTGTTGAACTGGGCGAACCGCACCGAGGCGCATAATTACGACTCGAAATTGCAGTCGATCACGGTGCGCTCCAAGGACGGGTTCGCGTTCAACCTGGACGTGTCGCAGATCATCCACGTCGGTGCGCTCGACGCGCCGAAGGTCATCAGCCGCGTGGGCTCGATGCAAAACCTGGTGGACCACGTCCTGCAGCCGATTGTCGGAAATTATTTCCGCAATTCCGCGCAGGACTTCACGGTGCTCGACTTCCTCGGCGCGCGCAGCGCCCGGCAGGTCGATGCCGCGGAACACATCCGCACCGCCCTCGGTGCGTATGACGTGCAGGCGATTGATACGCTCATCGGTGATATCAATCCGCCCGCGGAACTGATGACGACGCAGACCGACCGTAAGATCGCGGAAGAACAGCGCAAGACCTACGAGACGCAGCGCGCCGCCCAGGAGCAGCGCCAGCAACTTGTGCGGCAGACCTCGCTTGCTGATATCCAGCAGCAGGTCGTCGGCGCGGAGCAGGGCGTGAACATCGCCGAATTGAAGGCGAATGCCGGCGTCAAGCACGCGACCGGCGAGGCGGAAGCGATCCGCCTCCGCGCACTGGGCGAGGCCCAGGCCATCCGCGCCACGGGCGATGCCAAGGCGCAGGCCTATCGTGCGGGCGTCGAAAGCATCGGCGTGCAGGGCTACACGGTCATGCAACTGATGCAGATCGTCGGTGAGCGCAACGTGCGCATCGTGCCGGACGTGTCCGTCAACGGCACCGGTGGCAGCAATGGCCTGGTGGATGGCTTGCTCGGCATCATGCTGCGCGGCCAGAACCAGGACCAGAAATCGGCCGAAAAAAACTGAGCCAAAGCTCGGGATAAAACAGAGGAGCACGCTGGCAACAGCGTGCTCCTTCTTTTTGTTTCCGGAGTGCGCCCGTCCCCGGGCGCAGCAATCTTCGCCAACCATTTCGCGGGGAATTCACGAGCGCTTTCTTCTCATTGGATATTGCTGCGGCCGGGGACGGCCGCACTCCGTTTTTGATATGGGTCGCCACGGATTCGCACCTGGTGGCCGTGCGCTAGTACTTCTCACCGGTTAAGAGCCGGGACTTCACTATCAAAGTTTGCAACCCGAAAGCAGATTTACCCCTGTTAGCCGTGCGCCAGCCCTTCACCACAGTGGACAGAACCATTGATATGAGCGTATTTTCCGGACATCAAAACGAATTCTAAAACCGCGCCGTCTCCGGCGAAGTCCGCGCATGTGGTTGGTTTGCGCTATGTCACCGACGAGCGTCCGGGCATCCGCCGCGAACGCTGCGGACGCGGGTTCTGTTACCGCTCTGTCGCCAGCCGGATCATTCGCGACCGGCACACACTCAAGCGGATCGATTCGCTGGTTATCCCGCCAGCTTGGGCGGACGTCTGGATCTGTCCCCTGGACCACGGTCATTTGCAGGCGACCGGCCGGGATGAGCGCGGGCGCAAGCAGCACCTCTATCATCCGCGCTGGCGCGAAGTGCGCGACCAGACCAAGTATGAGCGGGTGACGGATTTTGCCCGCGCATTGCCCGGCATCCGGCGGCAGATCCGGCGCGACCTTGCGCGCGAGGGCCTTTGCCGGGAAAAAGTCCTGGCCACCCTGGTTCGCCTGCTCGAAATCAGCCTCATCCGCGTGGGCAACGAGGAGTATGCGCGCGATAACAAATCATACGGCCTGACCACGATGAAAAATCGCCACGCCACGGTGCGGGGCGCGAAGATCAAATTCAAATTCCGCGGCAAGAGCGGCAAGTATCACGTTGTGGAGGTCGAAGACCGGCGCGTTGCCCGGATTGTCCGGGCCTGCCAGGATCTTCCCGGCCAGGACCTTTTTCAATACGTGGACGAAGCCGGTCAGGAGCATGACATCGGCTCCGGGGACGTGAACGATTATTTGCAGGGGATCGTCGGCCGCGATTTTACCGCCAAGGATTTTCGGACCTGGGCGGGAACGGTTTCTGCCGCTTCCGAATTGTGGCGGCTCGGCCCGTTTGAGTCGGAGACCGAAGCCCGCAAAAATGTGGTCACCGCCATCAAGGCCACGGCGCAAAGCCTCGGCAATACTCCCGCTGTCTGCCGCCGGTCCTATGTCCACCCGGCGATCATCGAAGCCTATCTCGCTGGCTCGCTGATTCCAAAGCTGGATGAATGGAAGAACAAGACCAGGTCAACTTCTTCGGGCCGGCTCCGGTCCACCGAAGCCGCTGTGTTGAGATTTTTGAAACGCGCCGGCACCGGTGTTCGTGTCGCGGGAAAATCACCAAGAGTGTAATGCCGCTTTCCTTCTAAATGTGTTTGCAGTAGGAATTGGTGAGCATATTACTCATGCCGACGCTACTACTGACACCGCGCCAGACCGAAGACGCACAAGCATTGTGGCGCGGGTGCGTTAGTCTCGGCTGGCACGTTCACCGGGTACAAGGGTGGAAGGTTTCAAAGGTAGATGATGCTGACGTTGCTGTATACGCAGAGCCGCTGCTGGCAACGCACATCGCTCACACGCTGGGCCTTGAACTTCTCGGCCCCGCGAATGATTGGCTCCCCTCGATTCCGGAGCGCTGGCGAAAAAGGTCGGTTCAGTTGGCTGCCATGAAACAGGCCCGTGAATGTACGGAACCTCAATTTATCAAATCCGCTGCCGGAAAGGAATTCGATGCCCGGATTTATCATTCCGGCAAAGACTTGCCTCGCGGCCAAATGATTAGCGATTCGCTGCCGGTTCTAATTCAAGAGATTGTCCGATGGGACGTGGAATATCGGTGCTTCGTTTCCGAAAGGACAGTTAAAGCCGCCTCCTCTTATTGGCGCCATGGAAAGGAGTCTCGCGATGGAAATGGAATCTGGTCGGCCAACGAATTGTCCGAGGCAATAGACTTTTGTAACATGCTCCTTTCCGATCCCGAGGTATGCGTGCCTGACGCATGTGTCATTGATGTTGGGATGATTCAGGGAAAAGGTTGGGCTGTCATTGAGTGCAATGCCGCTTGGTCCTCTGGAATCTATGGTTGTGATGGAGCAGCTGTCTTGCCTGTTCTCCATCGCGCTTGTAGGCCAAAACCATAGAAGATGGACGGGCATGAGGGTAGCGCGCCCTCCAATCCGGTTTGGAAGACCGCCGTGTATCTGTCAACACCTATGCCCGCAGGGAAATACGGAATGATGAATTCAAAAAATCTACAGTGTGCGCCACAAAGACAGCTTGTGAATAACATCGGCTTGCCTTTCCCCATGTCAGGTGTAAAAAAGAATCCGGCGAAGCATTGAACACGGGTCCAAGTGCCGGTTTAGAGATCTTTGTCCGGGGCGTCAGGACTTATTCGCTAGACGAATACCAATCCCGCTTGCGGGAGCGCCAATCTCATTGTGACCTTGCTTCGCCATTTTTATGCCCGCAACCGGCGATTTGAAACATGTACTGACCCACCAGACACTCCGGAAGCTCGCCGGGCCAAAATCCTTTGAACGTGGTGCAGGTTATTTTGCCGCCGGTCAGGTCATGAGTCTGGTCGAACACGACGGCAAGCTTGCCGGGGTGGTTCAAGGCTCGGACGAATATTGCGTCACGCTTTTCGCCGATGATGACATGCTTGCCTCGGAATGCAGCTGTCCGATGGGCATGGATGCCGCTTTCTGTAAACATTGTGTCGCCGTCGGTCTCGCCTGGCTCGCCAATGCGCCAGATGGGGACACGAGGAAAAACCACAAATGGCCGGCTACTCCTGTTGTGACGCTGGATGAAGTCTGCGTCTGGCTGGCGAAGCAAGACAAGGGCGAACTCGTCAAAATCATCCTCGACCAGGCCGCTATGGACGCGCATCTTCGCGACCGTTTGCTTTTGCAGGCTGCAAAGAGCGCAGGCAAGGGCGTGAACGTCGCCACCATCCGCAAAGCAATTGATCGCGCCACTCGCACCGCCGGATTCGTTGATTACCGTGCTGCCCATGATTTTTCCCTCGGCATCAACCAAGTCGTGAATTCCATCGCGGACATGCTGGAACAAGGTTTCGCGGCAGAAGTCATCGAATTGACCGAGCACGCCCTCGGTCAGGTGGAGAACGCCACGCTTCAAATGGACGATTCCGACGGCAACATGGGCGGCATTCTCAGCCAGCTTCAGGAGATACATTTCGCCGCCTGTCAGAAGGCCAAACCTGATCCGGAAGAATTGGCCGGACGCCTTTTTAAATGGGAACTGCAAACGCAGTTCGACACATTTTACGGCGCGGCGGCCACATACGCGGAATTGCTCGGCCAACGCGGCCTGGCCACCTACCGCCGTCATGCCGAAGCGGCCTGGGCCCGCGTGCCGCAAACCCGGCCCGGTGAAAAGGACCCGGAGGCATATGGCGCAAATTATCGCATCACTCACATCATGGAAACGCTCGCACGCCAGTCCGGCGACGTCGAGGCGCTCGTCGCCATCAAGGCGCGTAATTTGTCGAGCGCCTGGGCCTTTCTTCAAATTGCTGAAGTCTATCAGGGCGCGAAACTGCCTGACAAAGCCCTGGAGTGGGCCGAGCGCGGCATCAAGGCATTCCCGGAAAAGACGGATTCCCGCCTCCGCGAATTCCTTGCCGATGAATATCACCGTCGCAAACGCCACGGCGAAGCGTTGCAACTCATCTGGGCCGATTTCACTGAAAACGCCGGACTGGTAACTTATCAAAAAATCAAAGATCACGCCGATCGCATCGGCCAATGGCCCGGTTGGCGCGATAAGGCGCTCACATACATTCGCGCCAACATTGAGAGCGAAAAGAAGCGCATGGCGCAAAGTCCCGCGCGCGGATGGAGTTGGCAGGCACATGCCTCCGACCATTCGCTGCTCGTCGAAATCTTTCTTTGGGAAAATGATGCCGAATCCGCCTGGCACGAGGCGCAGGCTGGCGGTTGCCACGACAGTTGGTGGATGCGGCTGGCTGTTCAACGGGAAGAAACGTTTCCCGCCGACACCATTCCCATTTACCAAAAGCAGGTCGAAAACCTGATTAACCAAAAGAACAACGGCAGCTATGAGGAAGCCGTCAAACTGCTTCGCCGTATTCGCGATCTCATGGCACGGCTGCAACAAACCGGTCAATTTGCCGGCTACCTCACCACCGTCCGCGCCACCCACAAGCCCAAGCGCAACTTTATCAAGCTGGTGGACCGGTTGTGAACCCGCGGCAGCCGGGGTAACGGGGCACTAACTTGAAGTCCCCTTGACCATGAACAAAATTGGAATCCCGTGCTGGAATCGCACCAGCTTCTGCGGCTTTGCAGGCCGCCGCCTGAACCGCTCGGCCAACGGGATATGGCAGTTTAGCAGCTACAATCAGTCGGCTATCGGGTGACATTGCGACGAATAAGCGCAATAAATTCCTCAGGCGTTACTACTCGTATATCCGGTGCAAACATGGTGATCGCATTCTGAATATTGTCGAGGTTCATGGACCAACCATGCACCAGCACAGCGGTGTAACCTTCGGCGTACCGAGGGTCACGGGGAGCGGAATTGATCCGTTTTGAAAGCATTGTTTCGTCTTCGATCCCCTTCCAAAGCACATCGCGGATTTCGACAACTGGTTTTCCGTTTGAGAATAACACCTGCCCGGTATTAGGGCCGCCATACTCGTTGTAGAAGATCCCATCTATGTTTGGTTGTGCCGTTATTTTGCCCCAGACATCCAATCGGCTAAATCCGCCGGAGCCGATGGTTTGCAACACTCTCATATCTGCTGCTTTCATGTAGGCATTGAGCTTTTGTGCATACGCCGATAACCGGTCGGCTGGCCACGAGTTCAAATAAGTTCCTGCGATTCCGCCTTGAGCAATGAAGTTGTCTCTCTTGCCGTCAATTGCCGAGGCATTCTCGTAATACCAGCGCAAAACCGATGGCGCATAATCCACCATGGAAGCCAGTACGGGCCACCCCATGTTAAACTTGCCCCGTGCCGGGTTGTTATATTGAAAGTAGAGGCTCCACAAGTTGAACGCCACATTGTCCCCATCGGACATCAAAAAAGTTACATAATGCACGTTGGTTTCGGTCACCGGTTCTGGTGGATGACTTTTTTGGCGCAGGTTCTCGTCATAAACGCTGCTCAAGAGCGAAAGATTGGCTGCCAAGTCCGCGCCCAGATAGGGAATGCCGCGCTTGGAATATTCAACGAAAGCGCCATATTCACCTTTTACTGACACATCCGTGTATCCCATGAGCACTCCGTTCGTGGCCCAGTCCGCAAGAATCCGTAGGCGTAATCGGCTGTTGTCGTAAAAGACAAATGCGTTGGCCATCACAGCATAATCCCGAAGGTGGTAATTGATATCTCCATTGAGTTCGGCGCTCAGTTCCGGACTCAGGCGGCTGCGGTAATTGTCATACACCCACCCTTCATTACGGTTGCGTACATCCACGATCATTCGCGTAATGCCGGCAGCGCGAACGCGGGGTTCGATGCTCGCATCAACCGCAATGGCTTTATAAGGGCCACAAAGCGAAGTGGCGGCATTGACGGAATTCTTGTTGGTTCCGTGATCATATAAAACGTATCCATCAATGTTGGTTGCGAATTCGGCAAGCAGTTCCCATGAGTTTGTCGCGGTTGTCATCGTCACCCCATAACGTTCGGTAAGAAAGCTCATCCAAGGCGGGCCGGGTTCGTTCATGAAAATTTGCTTCGAAGATGATTTTGCCAGAACCCCTTGCAACGTGGAGATCATCACGCGTTCGGCCGGGTTGAGCTTTCGCATGTCAATGGTCACCATGGAAGTCAGTTTCTGACCTTTCGGAAACAATCGTCCTTCGTTGGCGTGAAGCGGAGCAAAACTTGCCCCCAAAATAATCGCCACAAGCACAATGGCTGCGCGACAGGATTGGGGGGCTATAGGAATAAAAAGTGCCACGACGGAACGATTCTGGAACAGGCGGCCCACAAAGGAAAGTTGATATCCTGTTTTCAATGAAGCCTGGTCGCCTCCTCCAAGCAGTGGCGAAGAGCTTTAAATTAAATTGAGGACGGAAGCTTCCGCTTCCGTCCGCATTGCATTTATTTCTTCAACACACCCGCGCCGGCAGCCTTGGTTTTGGTGCGCGTGCGCTTGGGTTTTGCCTCGGTCGCAGCCGTATCCGTTTGTGGTCCTCTGAACGCATCGGCCAGAAAACGATCCAGTTTCTCGTTTTCCACCAGCCCGAACTGGCGGAGCAGGGGGACTTCGATCAGCCGCCCTGCCAGTTCCTTCACTGGCAGGAACTCGTTGATATGTTGCAACACCCGTGCATAGTCAGCTTCCTCGGGATCGGCTTCCGCATCTTCATCGGTCGGTTTCATTTCTCCGTCCTCCCAGTCTTTGTCCTCTTCTCCCGTCACGGACGCGGTGGCCCGGCGGAAAAAGACATACGCATCTTCCCGGATCAACCGCTGGTCACCCAGCAGCCAGACGAGCACCGTCGCCCCGCGCAGACTCGACCGCGCATTCATCGTCACGTACGTGTCCGGCGACCTTTGCGCCAATATCGAACGGATGAGCAGTGCCCAGCCGGGCGTGATTTCACCCTCGCCCATCAGGTCTATCTGCAATTCGGTGGGCTGGCCGATCACCACCAGTTCCAGCGCGGCAATCCGTTCGATGAAATAGGAATTGCCGTAGTACAACAGGTTCATCGGGAACCGGAGAACCTCTTGTTTTGTTTTCGCTTTCATAATGACTATATCTGTTTTCAAATGTTGATTTCATGTTTCAGTCGTTTGGTTTTTAAAAAGCGCGGGCGGAAACTTCCGTTTCCGCCCGCGTTGTTCAAGTCGCCTCGTTATTTTCCGTACCCGCCGGCTTGGACGATTGCTTCAGCGGCACAAAACCGCCCGGCATGCCGACTACTAGCGTATTGCCGGCGTTTTGCGCCACACCGAGCGACTGCATCAGCCGCAGGTTCATCAGCGCCGGATTGCCTTCGAGCACGCGGGCCGCGTTCGCGAGATTGCGCAGTGCGGCGCTTTCGCCGCGGGCGCGTTCGAGCGCGGCATGGCCTTCCTGCTTGGCCTTCAGCACGTCGGCAAAGGCGCGCTTCAGGTCATTCGGCAGCGCCACATCCTTCACTTCCACCGACAGGACATTGATGCCGACCTTCGCCGCCTCCGGTTGCACCCGGGCGAGCAGTTGCGCGCCGATTTCCAGCCGCTGGGTGAGCAGCGCCTCGACGGCGACCCCGCTTACAACCGCGCGCAGGGCGATCTGGGTGGCATTGTACAAGTCGCCCAGCCAGTTCTCGTTTTCGTGCGTCGCCTTGACCGCATCAACCACCTCGTA
>Ga0105238_10004419_pt1 | contig 13945 bp, 17 predicted proteins | sample KBSC34metaG_FD_81526 | JGI IMG/M metagenome (GOLD analysis project Ga0105238, IMG submission 81526) | Corn rhizosphere microbial communities from Kellogg Biological Station, Michigan, USA - KBS C3-4 metaG | ecosystem: Host-associated > Plants > Roots > Rhizosphere > Soil | place: Michigan, USA... | reverse complement strand
CGCCACGCGCCGATTGGCAGCGTCACCTGTCGGCCGACAGTGCCTTCGGCGCTATGCCGATCACACGCACCCCCGCCGACTTCGCGACGTCCATCGCCGCGATGATGTCGTCGTAGCGAACGCGTGGATCTCCGGCGACATGAATGATCTTCTCCGGCCGTGACGCGTAGACGCGGTTCAACTCGGGCAAGAGCTCATGTTCGGAGAATTGGCCGCTTGTTGATGCGATAACTCGGCCCGGGCAACACCTCGAGGACGACCTGTGCCGAGGCCCCACAAGCGCCAACGCACGGACTGGGCAACACTGCGTCGATCGTATGGCGCACTCGAACCATCGCGACCATGAATACGATGATTACGACCAGCAGCACGTCGATCATCGGCGTCACGTTGGGCTCCGCGGATAGAACGGATTGCGTTTTGGCCGTCATCGCTCCCCTCGCAGGTTGGTGAGGCCCATGGTAGTACATCCGGGTTAGCCGCTCGTTGGGAGGAGGTGACGGCTCGATGGCCAATTGATTACGGTTTCATGATCCAATCGCGGGAGCGTGGCCTTCGATGGAGATTCAAGAAGCGATCGATCTGCTTCGCGACGCCGTCGGTAAACGCCAAGGCGTCTGGGCCGACCTTGGCGCGGGGACCGGCACGTTCACTCGCGCGTTGGCCGCGCTTCTCGGTCCCGGCAGCACCATCTACGCGGTCGACGATGATGTGACTGCCGTGCGTGCGCTCGCGGACCTGCCGGGCGACAGCGACGTGCGCATCGTGCCCGTGCGCGCGAACTTCACGCGCCCGCTCGAGCTGCCCGGTCTGGGAACGGGAACCATGCCACTCGACGGAATTCTTTTCGCGAATGCGTTGCACTTCGTTCGCGACGCAACCGGGACGCTGACGCGTCTCGCTCAGACCCTGCGCGGCGGAGGGCGAGTCATCGTCGTCGAGTACGACCGGCGGCTGCCGAGCCCGTGGGTCCCGCATCCGATTCCCGTCGCGCGATGGCCGAAGATGGCCGCCGCGGCGGGGCTGGTCGAAGCGACCGTCACGGCGACGCGTCCGTCGATGTATTCAGGAATTCTCTACGTCGGCGCCGCCACGCGACCGTAGCCGTCGCGCCAAAATAGACCGGGTTCAGCCCAGGCCGCTTTGAAGCGCCGCCAGGTTCGCTTTCAGCTGATGCCCGCCCTTACTTGATAGTTGAGAAGGAGGTGGTCTCGGTGGCGAGTTGCGAGTGGTATCCGGCGTGGCGGTCCGAGCTCCGAGGGTGGATCCACGAGCATCCGGAAAAGCTCCCGCTGAACTGGAGTGATCTGGGCCGTTTCCCGATGGTGGTCCGGCGTGTGCTCGTCAACGAAGTCCGGCCCGAGCTTCGGATTCAGCTCTGGCGGGAACACCTCGAGTCTTTTCTTCTGCCGGAGGCTGGGCTCACGCAGGCACAACGCGACATGATCGTGGCGGCGATTCCGGAGCTGCCCAAGCTGTTGTCGGCTCACGCGCCCAACCCCGCAATGGTCGAGTTCGAACAGCGCATCGCGACAGTCTTCTCGCGACCGGAGGCCGGGCGAATTTTCGGCCACGTAGGACCGCCCGTGCCGCCCCGGGGAGTTCCGTTTCCGCCAGACGTTCCGCGCCCGCCGTCGGCGTGACGCGACCGATCCGACGAGGCATATCACCATGGCCAGTGTTCAAGTCCGCTACATCGTCGACGACGTCGACGAGGCGATTCCGTTCTACGTCGAGCAGTTGGGCTTCGAGCTTCAAATGCATCCGGCCCCCGCGTTCGCGATGCTCACGCGCGGCGAGCTGCGTCTCGTGCTCAGCGCACCCAATCCGTCCGCCGGCGGCGGTCAACCGATGCCCGACGGTACCACGCAGCAACCCGGCGGGTGGAATCGTTTCGCGATCGAGGTCGCGGATTTGCCGGCGACGATCGAGCGGTTGAACAACGCCGGCGTCCATTTCCGGAACAGCTTGGTGACTGGTGTCGGCGGCAAGCAGGTCATCGTCGACGACCCTTCGGGGAATCCGGTGGAACTCTTCGAGCCGACGATGGCGTCGGCGCGCATGTCGAACGGCTGATCCTTTCCGCCGCGGGGGGGAGTGACGCGGCGACGCAAAGCTCGGTTCAGTCGATATGCGATACTTCCTGCTCGCGGCGCTCGCCTTCACTGGCTGCAGCGAAGAGCCGTGCATTCTGCCGCCGTGCGCCGCGCCGATCGCGCTCGAGATTGCGATCGCCTCGTCGACCGGCGGCCCGGTGACGGCGACCGTCGCCGTTTCCGGAGCCGTGGTCAGGTCCTTTTCATGCAGCTCCACGTGCCCGGTTACAGGATCGGGTGGGACGTACTCGGTGGACGTCACCGCGACCGGTTTTACGCCGGTCCATGAGTCGATTCAGGTGACGAGCACGCCGCGGCCGTGCAGCTGTGAGATCGTGCACACGCAGGACGTGCAGATTACGCTCGTCCCCACCGCATAGGTGCGGACGGCCGAGCGGCGCTAGGACACCTCGCCCTTCATGCTTGCCGGAATTCGCTGACGCTCGTGTGACGCCGGCGCTCGATTGTGCGAACGGCGGGCCGCTCGCCGGAGCACGGACTCCCAGACGTCGGTCACGCGATCCCACGTGTACCGCGACAGTACTTTGGTGCGGCCGCGCTCGCCGAATCCCGCGCGCTTCGCGGGATCGGCGAGTAGGTCGAGAATCCGATCCGCGAGATCGGTTGCGTCGAACGGTTTGGCGGTCCAGCCGTCGACACCGTGGTCGATGATGCAGCGTGTGCTCGCGATGTCGGCGCCGATCACCGGTTTGCCGCACATCCACGCTTCGATCATCACGAGGCCGAACGACTCCTCGACCGACGGCAACACGAGCAGATCACAGGCGTCCATGATCGACGCCGCGTCGCGCTGGTCGAAATCGTCGATCAGCACGACGCGGGCGCGATTCTCCTCGGTGAGCTCGTCGAGCATCTCGGAGACTCTCTCTCCGCGGTGCGCGCTTTGGCCGGCGAGTAGAAGCACCGAGTCGGGGAAGCGCCGCCACACGTTGCGCATGGCTTCGATGAGCGTTGGGACGCCCTTATTCGTGTCCTGTCGACCGACGAAGCCGACGACCGCGCGGTCGCCGATGCCGTAGCGAGCTCTGATCGCGGCACCGTCTCGACGAATGAAGTGACCGGGGTCTACACCGGCGCCCGAGACCGCGATCGTGTGACCGCCGCGCGCCCGAACAAAATCGCGTTCGGCCTCGGTGCACACGATGACGCCGTCGCAGTCGCGAAACATCCGCGGGTAGATCGGGTTGTGCGCCCACTCTCGCTCGATGTGCAGAATCGGAAACGCGACTCGCGGTGTGCTGCGGAGGTGCCGCGGGCGGCACACCCAGTACGACATTCCGAAATGCCAATTCGCCGACACGACGACGTCGGCTTTCATGCGCGCGAGCGGTAAGACGAGACCGAGACCGCTCGGCGGGCGAAGCGGCCAAACGTTGTCGCTGAACAACCATGCCGAAGTCCGCCAGCCACCGCGCTGCTTCAACCACCACTGGTGCCATCTCTGGAACCGAGGGCTCGCGGGACCGACTCGCGTCACCCGCACTCCGTTGATCGTTTCGCTCGGCGTCAGCCCGGCGCCGCGCGGCGAGTCGAAGTCCGGCAGGGCCGCGCAATCGAACGTGAGCACGCTGACGTCGTGACCGCGTTCGACGAGCCGCTCCGAAACCGATTGCAGCATGCGTTCCGCGCCGCCGACGAGTGGAGCGTACGCCGGCGACACCTGCACGATGCGCAACGACCGCAGTTGGCTCGACGTTTTCGCTACGCGGAGAGGCACGACTATCGAAGTCGCGCGGGACTGCGGCCGGGACCGGCGACGATTCCGGCCACTTCACCCGCCGCGTGACAACAGGACAACAGGAACATCAACGGGAGGCTTTCTCGAACGGCCCGAGTTGCACGCGCCTCCGGACTCATCGCGCGCAGCGACCCGCGAAGGAGATTCCATGGCAATTGACGGCGAGTGAGCGAAACGGGATGCAATCCCGTGGTCGAGCGGCCGTTGTCAAAATGCGCTCGCAGCGTGAGCCAGAAACCATGGGACTGCACGTGAGTCACCGTGATTCCGTCGTGAACGTGAAACAAACCCTGCCCAAAGAGTTGCGGGCCGAGTTCGAGCTCGATGTGGCCTGCAGGAATTGGTCCCGGCCCTATCGCCGCCCGTCGAAAGGCGACGTTGGCCGGAGGCGGACACCGCGAGCATTGCGTCTTGCTCACGGGCGGAATGCAGCTCGCGAAGGAATGTAGGAAGTTGGCCTGATCGATCCGGCGATCCGTCGATCCATTGAGCACCGGGCCCGTCACGCCCATCGCGTTCGGATGCCTCGCGAACACATTCAGGATTTGCTCGCACCAATCGCGGCCGACGAGGCAATGATCTTCGGTGAGGGCGATGATTTCGCCGCGAGCTCGTTCGACGGCTCGCGCGCGCAACTCGAACACCGACGCTCCGGGAATCCGGACCCATGACACACCCCTCGAGCCCGCGGCGCCGGTTGCATCCAACGCGGCACCGTGCCCGTCACCGACGATGATTTCCCCGCCAACGGCAGCCACTTGGGGTGCCAGAACCTCCAGGCAGTTCGCGAGGTCGGGCCATGGGGGGGGCTCGATGGTGGCGAGGATGACGGAGATCGGAAGTCGGCCGGGGAAGGTCACGCAGTGGTCATATTAGCAAACGGTCACACGTGCAAGACGGCCGCCGGTGCGTATTGTTAAGCTCTACACCGACAAAGCCACCTTCATTAGTAGGGTGTCCTGCATGTCATACGTAGACTCGCAGCTGCTGCCGGGCGAAACGATTCGCTATCGCGCCCGCCTACACAAAGGAATCTTCACGACGGCCTCGATTGTCGGCGCGCTCACGGTTGCCGCGTTGATCATCGCGATCGCCGCAGGGCACTGGTGGTGGGTCCTGGTCGCGGTCACGGGGGCGATCGCGGCCTACACGTTTGGTCGAGCCTGGCTGACCTATGCGACGTCGGAGTTCGCCGTCACCGACAAGCGAGTCGTGATAAAGGTGGGCTGGATTCGCCGTCGGACGCTGGAGACGATGCTCTCGAAGGTCGAAGGGGTCGGCGTCGACCAGAGCCTGACAGGCCGCATGCTCGGCTACGGCTCGATCGAGGTCACCGGCACCGGTGGAACGAGAGAGGAGTTCACGCGAATCGCCGACCCGCTCGAGTTTCGACGCCAGGTGCAGGCGGCGATCAGCGCCGCCGACGAAGCACGCGCCGCCGTGTCCGCGCCGCCGGGCGGCTACCTGCCCGACGAACGCCAGGAACGCGAGTGCCCGTATTGCGCCGAGCGAATTCTCGTGAAGGCGAAGGTGTGCCGGTTCTGCGGCCGCGACGTGAGCGCCGTCGCGCCGACCTGAGCCTGGACGGCATTCAACTACGCTCGAGCGGCTTGGCGTCCTTGTCGCTGCGCGTCGAGATTCGCAGCAGGAAGTAGATCACCGACCAGCCGGTCAGTGCTGAAATGAACAGGATGACCGAGATGCCGCCGACGATAGCGCCGGCAGTGCCGTCGTGCGCGGCGACGAAGAATAGAATAGCCAAAGCTCCGCCGAGCAGCATCCGGATCGTTCGATCCGCGTCACCCATGTTTTGTTTCATCACGATACCGGTTTCTGAGAGTCGGTCTTCGCCGCGTCGGCGGCGGCGAATCCGTCGCGCGTCAACTCGAACACCTCGCGCGCGGCGCTCGTCGCCCTGAGCAGCCCACTCTTCTCGAGCTCTTCGATCGCGCCTTCCCACCGCGCGAGCGTGCGCGGACTCGAGTCTTCATTGAAGACCTTGTCGTTCGAGCTGATCTCGGCGCCGCCGCCGAATCGCTCGAAGAGGACCACCCCCGACCCGTCCGCGCTCGCGGCAGAAAGCAGCATGAGCGCGTCGGGAGAGAGTGAGGCCCCGGCGACCCCTGAAGTCGTCTTCGGCCGCGCCATGGCGTCGGCCGACGCGACGCCGTCGGCGTTCATGACGATCTGCAGATCCTTGGAGAACTGTCGCCGGAAGTCCTCGACGTCGGCGTAGCTCGCGTAAAGTCCTCGCGACCGGCACGAATCCTTGAACGTCTTGAGCGCTTGATACTGCGCCGGATCGACCGCGTCGAGCGGGGCGGGCGCCGACGAGAAGTAGAGCATCGCCGGCTTGCGCGCCTTGAGGTGCACCTCGATCTCTTCGACCGCTCCGCTCGCGTACGACGCCGTCGGCGTGCCGAGGCGCGTCCAGAAGATCCCGACGAGAAGGTCGGCGTCCGTGAGGATTCTCTTGTCGATGATGCTCTGCGGTGCGTCGCCCATCTCGGGGGCGACATCCGTTTCCCAACCGACGGCCAGCAACATGACGTTGCGATGCGAGCCGTTGGTCGAGTTCCACTCGCCGACGACTTCGCGGACCACGGCGCGCTCCTTCGGAACGTCGCCGGGCGAGGCGATCATCACGCGGAGAACGGTTGCGCTGAACGGCATGCGTCGAAATTACTCCAACAGCGGCCCGCCCGTCGCTCCCGCCGGCTGCAGCGTCCCCCCCGTCGGCGTACCCTGACTGCCCAGCGCCTTCCAGTCGCGCGGCGCATCGGTGACGCGGCGTAGGATCAGGAACGCCACGATCACCATCACGAGCAGCGACAGGATCGCGAACGCCTCGCCGGTGAGAACGGGCATGCCGCTCCGCTCGACGATCAGCCAGGTCGTCCCGCCCCATACGAGCGGCCCGACGACCGCCGAGAAGCGTCCCACCATGCCGTACAATCCGTAGAACTCACCGACTCTGTCCGGAGGCGTGAGGCGCAGCATCAGCGGACGGTCCGACGCCCACGTGCCGCCGAGGCAGATGCCCGCCGCGCAGGCGACGACGAACAGCCAGCCGATGGTGAGGTGCAAAAAGCCGATCGAGGCGGCGCCAACGAAGGTGAGCATCCACCCCGTGAGCACGATATTGAGCGTTCGCTTCGGACCGATTCGGTCGACGATGAAGCCCCAGAGGATGCCGCCGACGATCGCCGCGCTGATGGCGACCATGAGCACGAGCTTGGCCTTCGCCTCGCCGTCCTGCTTGGTGAGCCCCGTCGAGATGGCGACGTTCACCGTGTAGAGGGACATGAACAAGATCACGGTGTTGATCGCGTCGGTGTAGAACGCGCGGCCAATGAGGAAGCGCAGCAGCCCGGGGAAACGATGTCCCGACTTGAGTGTCTGAACGGTCTGACGCGTCGACTCGGTCACCGCCTGCGGAGTGAAGATCGGACGCGGATGAGCGTTGATGCGCTCGCGCACGAACAGGAAGCACGGTGTGGCAAACGCCAGGAACGCGACGCCGATGAACAGGAAATAGTTGGCGAACGGGAACTCTTGCGTCTTGGAATCCATCAGCATGCTGACACCGACCGCGATGTACGAGCCGATGTACCCGATTCCGATGGCGATGCCGTTGATACGGCCGCGATTTTGTTCGGTGGTCACTTCGGGCAGCAGCGAGTCGTAGAATTGCACGCCTGCTTGATACCCGCCGTTGGCGACCACGAATGCCAACATGCTCAGCCAGAACGGTCCCCGGGCGATGAGGGCGGTCATCGCGCAGCAGATGATTGTCGCCCACATCAGGAACGGCATCCGGCGGCGCGCGCGGTCGGTCATCGCGCCAAGCAACGGCGAAATGCAGAACATGATGCCCATCGACACCGCGCTGATCCGACCGACGAGGCTGTCCGCTCGCTCGGATCCGACAACGGACCGGACGAAGAGCGAGAAGTTCAGCGACGTCACGCCCATCGAGAAGATGACGTTGGCCAGATCGTAGGTGATCCAGCTGACGACCGCCTTCCGCGGGATGACCCTGGTCGGCTCAGCCGTTCGCGCGGGGGCGGGGGCGGGGGCGGGAACAGGCCTAGAGGCGGAGGACATCGTTCTGCGGCGATCCTCGGAAAGGTGTAACCGAACGATGCGGGTCTGCGGACCGGGGAACAATACGCAGGACGACGTAGACACGGACAGGCTCGGTACGGAGCCGATGCATTTGACCCTCTCTCCGTTGTATTGTGCGTGCCGGCCGGCGGGCCGAGCGAAGTGTCAGGTGAGGACCGCGGCGGCGTAGGCGGCCTGCTACGTCACATCTGACGGACGTTCTTCACCGGCGGTGAAGCGTCGCTGAGGGTACGAGCAACGCCGAGCGCCTTGCCCGTGAGATAGTCCCGCTCCGGTTCGCTCGCCGTGCGTTCAGCGGCACGCCGATAGTGCTCTACTGCACGTGTGAGGTCGCCCAGGCGCTCGTAGAGATGCCCGCGAACGGCGTCCAACCGATAGTGCCCGGCGATCCGCGAGTCGGCGTCGAGCGTATCGATGATCGCGAGGGCCGCTGATGGACCTTCCACCATCGCGACGGCGATCGCGCGGTTCAACGCGACCATCGGGTTGTCGGATATCCGCAGCAGCATGTCGTACAGCGACTCGATCTCGCGCCAGTTCGTCGTGTCTGTGCTCTCCGCCCGATCGTGCGCGGCGGCGATGGCGGCTTGAATCTGATACGCGCCGACCGTGCCTCGAGAAAATGCCGCCGAGAGCAATCGCAGACCCTCGGCGATCTCATCGCGGTCCCAGAGCGATCGATCCTGTTCGTCGAGCGGAATGAGCTCGCCGTGCGGACCCGAGCGCGCCCTGCGACGCGCGTCGGTCAACAGCAGTAATGCGAGCAGACCGGCGACCTCGCCGTCTTTGGGAAGGAGCGCGTACAACAGGCGCGCGAGCCGGATGGCTTCGTTCGAGAGGTCCGTGCGCTGGAGCGTCCCGCCGCTCGAGGACGCGTAGCCTTCGTTGTACATCAGATAGAGAACGTGCAACACCGCCGCGAGGCGCTGCGCGCGTTCCGACTCGCCCGGCAGCTCGAAGGGCACGTTCGATCCTGTGATGCTCGCTTTGGCGCGGCTGATTCGCTGCGCCATCGTCGCCTCGGGCATCAGGAAAGCGCTCGCGATCTCCGCCGTCGAGAGTCCGCCCACCGCACGCAACGTCAGCGCGATCGCGCTGGGTGTCGTGAGCGACGGGTGGCAACACATGAAGAGCAGTGCGAGCGTGTCGTCGTTGTCCACGTCGACCTCCGTCGTCGGCGGCGGCACGAACGCCCACTCCGCCCAGACCTCGTTCGCGACGGCCTCCTCGCGCCGCTGGCGCGCGATCTCACTCCGCACGTGATCGGCGAGACGACGAAGGGCGGCATGATACAGCCATCCACGCGGATTCTTCGGAACGCCTTGCACGGGCCATTGCGCCGCCGCGGCGATCAATGCCTCCTGCACGGCGTCCTCCGCCGCGGAGAAGTCGCCGTGGCGCCGAGCGACGACGCCGAGCACCTGCGGCGCGAGGTCGCGGAGCAGATGCTCGATCGTCGGATCGGGCTCGAGCTGTGTCGTCAAGCGTCGACGGGCGGTGCGCTCATCACCTGGCGCACCTCGATCGGCATGTTGAGCGGCTCGCCTCCCTTCCCCGGCGCCGCCGAGGCTTCCGCCGCGATCTGGTACGCGCGATCGGGACGATCCACCTCGACGATCCAGTAGCCGGCGAGGAATTCCTTCGCTTCGGCGAACGGACCATCGGTCACGGTGGGTGCGCCGTTCGTTCCGGCGCGAACGACTCGCGCTTCGCCCGGAGGGGCCAGCCCTTCGGCGCCGACCAACTCGCCGGCCTTGCTCAGCTTGGTGCCGAAGTCCTTCATGAACGTGATGTGTGCCTTGAGGTCCTCGGGCGACCACTTCATGACGCCCCAGTCTCCGGTGCCTCGCGGGGCGTGCATCATCAGCATGTAGCGCATCGTCTATCTCCTGTGGTTTGGGCGCCCCCCTTTAAGGCGCCTTCACCTATAAGTCGGAGCCGACTGGCCGTTCTCGACATCGTCAGGATGGGCCGTCTTCAGAATCGGCGCCAGCCGGCCGGGGGGGGCCGACCGCCGCGCTTGCCTGCCTCGCCTTTCGGAGCGCAGCTTGATCGCGAAGACCCCGGAGGGCCAATGCCGAATGAAGGTCCAGAACCCATTCTCCCGGCGCAGGATGTACCCCGGACGCGCCAGTTCTACGAGTCGCTGGGTTTCAGGGCGGGATACAACGACGACCGCTATGACATCCTCCGGCGCGGAAGTCTCGTGGTGCATCTCGAGCGTCACGGCGATCTGGCGCCCGACGCGAATCATACGAGCTGCTACTGGCGCGTGGCGGACGCGGACGCGCTGCACCGCGAGTTCTCAGCGCTCGGCTTGCCGAGTGAGGGCGCCCCAAGTCTCACCGAACCGTGTGATGAGCGTTGGGGAATGCGTGAATTCACACTGAAGGATCCCGCGGGCAACCTGATTCGCGTCGGGCACGAGTTGACGGATCCGTAAGAGGCTTGCCGGGCGCGTGTACTTCTCGCGCGCTACGACCGGTCACATTCGTTGGTCGCGCTTCGGACACCGGATTCGATGATGTCGGCCGGCGTCTATGGACGCGTGGGGCCGGCGAGGCCGAAACGAACTTCGGCGCACCGCAGATCCACTCCGCGTCGCGCCGGATCCTGATATGACAAGAAGTCGGCGGAAAGCGTGTCGTTGTGGGTGCGGGCCTCGCGGTACGCTCGCATACACGCCGCCGCGTCGTGCACGCCGTGAATCGGGGCGTGCATCAAACGATGGGTCAGCAGGGCGAGCGCGATCAGCACGGCCGATGCGAGTCCGTACCGCAGGAAGCGTGGCATCGTCGACAATGTCTCGTCTCCGACCGGCGCCGGCAAGCGAGGCACGGGTCCTGACCAATCGCGGAATTCGTCGTAGAATCCGCGACATGGCGGAACCGATTTTGGTCCCCAATGTGCGGCGGCCTCGCGGCCGCGTCGTGCTTGCGCTGGCGTTCGCGATTCTCGGCGGCGGTGCATGGGCGCAAGCAGTCATCAATCTCTTCAGCAAAGAGCCGCGCGCGCTTGGCGTCCGGCGAATTCGTAGCGTCGCTCTATTTGCGTTTGGCGCCGGCCCACTTGTAGACCACGCCGCCTCGCATCACGAACACGACGCGCCGAACGGCGGTGAGATCGGTGAGCGGATCGCCATCGAGCGCGATGATGTCGGCGTCGTAGCCGGGCGCGAGCAATCCGATCTGATCGCTCATGCCCATCGCCTCCGCGGCGAGCGAGTTCGCCGACACGAGCGTGGCCATCGGCGTCTGCCCGCAATGCTGCACTCGGCCGAGGAATTCGTCGGCGTTCCGGCCGTGCGCGCCGGCGGTGGCGTCCGTCGAGAAGACGACCTTCGCGCCGGTCGTGTGAACGGCGATCGCGCAGATCTCGAAGTCGCGCGGCAGGTCGCGCTCCATGATCGCCATTCCTTCGTCGGTGAAACCGCCGGTGCCGACGTAGCGCGCGCGGTTCTCGAGATAATTCTGAACGACGAGCCCGACCTGGGGGCTGATGTACGCGCCGGCCTTCACGGCGTCGTCGATGTCCGCCTGCGTCGAGTACGTCGCGTGCTCGAGCTCGCGGCATCCGGCCCGCGCGGCGGCGCCGGTCTGCGAGCGATACGCGTGCACCATGCTCCGAAGCCCGACCGCCTTGGCTTCGTCGCAGAGCGCGTGCAGCTGCTCTTCGGTGATCGTCGGGCCCGCGCCGACGCGTTCGCTCTTGGACGCGAAGATCTTGATGAGATCCGCGCCCTGCGCTTTGCGTCGGCGCACCAGAGCGCGCAACGAGTCCAATGGAACGGAGGAATCGGGTGAGATCGGGGAGAGCGACGTGAGCACACGCGGACCGGGAAATCCGCGATCGCGAATCATGTCACGGAGCGGCGCCTCCGACGGCGCGCCGACCGACTGTACCGTCGTGAAACCCGCCATGAGCGTGACCCACGCGTTGTCGGCGATCGCGAGCGCCGCTTCGGCCGGCGATTCGCCGCGCGTCGCGATGCGTCCCGTGCGATCGAAGTGCGAGTCGAGGTGCACGTGCGTGTCGATCCAACCCGGGAGCACCGTGTAGCCGCGCAGATCGATCGTCGCGGACGGCTCGGTCGATGCCGGCGCAGAGAGCGACGTGATCTTCCCCTGCGAAACGCCGATGCGCGCGTCTCGCAAAACGCCCCCGCGACCGTCGAGCGCACGATCGCTGAGTATGGTGACGGGACCAGGCGGCGACGGCGCCGTGACCGGGCCGACCTGCGCGCCGAGCGCCGACGCCAATGGGATGAACGGAATCAGCGCGAGGCGAGTTCTCATCGTCGTTCGTGAGTTAATGCCGCATGTGCCACCGAAATGACGAGACGAACGCTGCGGCTACCGGTGCCTCGCGACAAGAGTCAACGGGATTTTTTGATGCCGAGTCCGCCAAACGATACGGCGGCGGAAGTATCGGACCAAAGGTGTAGTTGGCTGGCGAACTTCCGTGCGATGCGGCACAATCTCCGGGTACGGCGGTATCACCATCCCCCGCGCACGACGACGGTGTCCAATCGTAGTGCGCTGCGCTCGACGCTGGGCGTGACGCTTCGGGATCGCACCTCTATCAAAGAAGGTGGTTTCCAACATGCGCTCCGTGCGATGCGAAGTGTGCGGCACCAAGGCGCTCATGGCGGCGTCTCAATGCCCCAAGTGCAGCCACCTGTTCGAAATGCGAGACGGCTTCGGTGAGCTGCTGCCGCTCGCGTTCTGCTCGAGCTGCCAATCGTATTATCCCGCGCACGTCGGCTCGTGTAAGTGGTGCGGCACTTTACCCGAGCCAGTTCGCAAGCCGCTTCCGTGGACTCACATCAGCCTTGGTGGTTTCATCGCGATGGCGTTGCTCGGCGGAGTTTTGCTGCGCGATCCTCAGGGCAAGACACACGCGCGGAAAGCGGCGCAAACGCGAGCACGAGCGCAATCGAAGAAGGCAGCGGCTGACGATACCGTGCTTCAAGTCGTCGCGAGCGCGGCCGCGGACACCGCCGTCACTCATGACACGATCGCTGCGTGGACCAACATCGATCCGCCTGCACCCACTCCTGCATCGGCGCCTGCGGCCGCATCCGACGTCCCGACGGCAATGCCGCCCGAACCGGTCGTACAGTCCGGCGCGCGCATTGGACGTTCGGTGAGGGAGACGACGTCGCCTATCGGTGCACCGGTTGTCTCGCAGCCGGCCGTCGCGGTCAGTCCGCAGTCGGTCGCGCCGCCGACGGCGTACCCTTCGGCACCGAGCACGCGCCGGTCGACGCCGACCGTGTACGCGCCGGCGCCGAGGACCTATCCGGCCGCGCCGATCATGTCGCGCTCGCAGCCGTACGTTCCGCAGACGAAGTCGCGCATGCCGGCGAGCGCGCGGTCGCCGAGCTTCGTCGCGAAGAACTGGATCATCGTGCGCGCGGGTGCGAGTCCGGACGCGCACATCGTGGCCTCGATCGGTCCCGAGTCGCGCGTTCAGCTCGGCGAGGTGCGAGGGACGTGCGGCGTATTCGCTCGCGCGACATCGTCGGCTGGGTGGATCTCCGACGCGCCTGGTTCGCCGAGGCGCGAGGCTCGAATCGCTCGGGCGGCATCGCGTCGCGCTAGCGACCGCGAGACCGGATCACAGCACGTGCTCCGGTCTCGCGCACAAACACAGAAACGCTAGTTGCCGCCGCGTCCGGGACGTGGCAGCGCCGACGGCGGCGTGATGCCGTTCAAGCGCATGTAGTTCGCCAACTGGCTGTAATGATCGGATTGATCGAGCGCGTGGCCGAGCACCATCGACGCGCGAGTCGTCGGCCGCGCCGGGCCGTTGCCAAACTGTACGGTGACCGCCTCGGCGAGCTTCGCGTCGTCGACCTGCGCGATCGCGTCGTCGCAGAACTTGATCGATTCTTTGAGCTTGGAGACGAGCTTGTCTTTCGGCCACTTCGCCTTGACACTCTCGGCGGTCGCCGTATCCT
>Ga0105238_10004418_pt1 | contig 13945 bp, 5 predicted proteins | sample KBSC34metaG_FD_81526 | JGI IMG/M metagenome (GOLD analysis project Ga0105238, IMG submission 81526) | Corn rhizosphere microbial communities from Kellogg Biological Station, Michigan, USA - KBS C3-4 metaG | ecosystem: Host-associated > Plants > Roots > Rhizosphere > Soil | place: Michigan, USA... | reverse complement strand
GGAGGTTTGATATCGCGTCAGGTATCAGAAAAATGAATAAAATTCCGGCTGAAAAACGGCGATCCGCCGCATGACAAAAAGGCGCTCAGTCGCGGGCGCGGAGGTGTAATCAAGCTCGTTGAGCCGGCAACCTGGTCGGGAGAAATGTCAACGCATCGGTTGGCGCAGAATCGTCCTTAGTTTCGCCGGCACGGTTCGACGCGGATCACTCAGGTAAATCTCATGATGCTTGCCGTGAATCTTCTTTCCTGCGGCATGAATAGCATCGTGCATACGCTGGATGGTCGGACCCTCCTCGGAAAAAGGACCGAAGTAAAGCGTCTGCACACACTCACCTTCGTCAAGAGTTTCAAACCGAACCCGCTCGAGGGCTGCCGGATTCTTCTTTTTGCGAACTTCCTCGAAGGCCGCATCCACATTCCTGCGCGAAATGAATTCGGGCTGAAGAATCATCGCAGTCCACTTCCAAGCCGATTTGTCGGTTTGCATGAAGACGCGCGGATCATCGGCCCACCACAGGCCTTCCAGCGGCATTACGCCATAGTCAATGGCGCGCGGGCTTTTCTTGAGTGAAAACTTGAGCGTGTAGGAGAGCGAATAGAGTGCTTCAACTGCCTGCTCGAACGCTTTGGACTTGTTGGGGTCTCCTTCGCCATCCACCATGAGGTAGGTAAGCGGCGGTACATTCACCACCGTGATCTCGCCTGCAGGCGGCTGGTAAAGATGTTTCCACTGTTTCTTGAGATCCAGTTTCTCCACGGTGAGCATGGTTCACCTCCGGCATTGGATTGCCGGTGGGAGTATAGCCTGACTTTTGCACGAACGCTGTGATGAAGGCCGGCGTTTGTTGATCGAAACAGAAGAAGAGATCGTGCTCAGTCTCCCGGGGCTTCTTCCAGTTCGGATCCGACGCGATGCAGCTTCATCACGCGCCATTGCAGTTTGTCGAAGAACAAATACACAACCGGTGTGGTGAACAGGGTAAGCAACTGGGAAACCAGCAGGCCGCCAACGATGGTGATGCCCAGCGGCTTGCGCAGTTCGGAGCCGACACCCATGCCGATTGCCAATGGCAATCCCCCAAACATCGCGGCAAGCGTGGTCATCATGATGGGGCGGAATCGCATCAGGCAAGCCTGGTAGATAGCTTCTACCGGGGGTAGACCTTGTTCGCGTTCGGCTTGCAGGGCGAAGTCGATCATCATGATCGCGTTTTTCTTCACAATCCCAATGAGCAACAGGATCCCGATGAGGGCCATGATGCTTAGGTCGGTGCCGGTAATCAACAGCGCGAGAATCGCGCCGACCCCTGCAGGAGGCAGCGTGGAGAGAATTGTGAACGGGTGTATAAGACTCTCGTAAAGGATGCCGAGGACAATGTAGACGGCCACGATAGAAGCAAGAATGAGGTACGGCTCGTTCTTGAGCGATTCCTGGAAAGCCTGCGCTGTGCCCTGGAAGGTAGCGTGCACAGCCGTAGGCATGCCCATATCGCTCTGCGCCTTTTCGAGAGCCGTTACGGCATCCCCAAGCGCCACGTTGGGAGCGAGATTAAACGTGAGCGTCACCGCGGGATATTGGCCCTGGTGATTCACGGTGAGCGAGGTCCGCTTCTGCTCCCAGTGGGCAATTGCTGAAAGCGGTACCATGGCTCCGCTGGTTGCGGGTGCCGGAGTGGTGCTGGCGGCTGGCGCAGCACCTGAGCCAGTGTTGGAAGTCGAAGACGAGGCGCTCGTGCCCGACAGAGTGCCCGATTGAATGGCCGCCGCGTTTGCCGATTCATTGTTTGAGGCGGCAATTGCGGCGATATTCTGGGCGATGGCGCTGTCACTTGGTGACGCTGACGTCGAACTGGTCGATTGCGCTGTGCTGGTGGTAATGAGTTGCCCGCCTGCCGTCACGAATGATGCCGGTGCTGCCGGGCCTGCGCTCCTTGCAGCCACTGGCGCCGGCGCCGCGGCGGTGGTTGTCTGAACTGCTGCTGCGGCTGTAGTACCGAGGTTAGGCACCGACGCTGGCGCGCCCGTTGAACCTGTCTTGATGTAGATGTTGTTGAGCGAGTCGGGACTCAGCTGGTACTGCGGATCCACTTCCATAACCACGAAGTATTGGTTGAGACCGGTGTACATGGTGGAAACCTGGCGCTGGCCGAACGCGTCGTAAAGGACCTGATCGATGGCTGAAGCGGTAATGCCAAGGCGCGAGGCAGTGTCACGGTCGATCACCAGGGTCTCCGACAATCCCTGATTTTGTTCGTCGGTTGAGACGTCGCGAAGCTCGGGCATAGCGCGCGCGCGGGCCTCGAGGCGCGGCGCCCAGGTGTTCAGCTCATCCACATCAGGATCCGAAAGCGTGTACTGGTACTGGGCGGCGCTGCCGCGGCCCCCAACCTGGATGTCCTGCTGCGCCTGAAGAAAGAGTCGGGCGCCGGGAACGCTGGAGAGTTTACCGCGAAGCCGGTTCACAACCTGGTCCGCAGTCACGTGACCGGGACGCTCGCTCGGGGGCTTGAGAGCGATGAACATGAAGCCAGTGTTGTTGCTGCCGCGGCCGCCGCCTGCAAACGCGGTTACGGTGTCGATCGCAGGATCGTTCAGAGTCATCTGCGCGAGCTGCTGCTGCTTTTCTCGCATTGCGGGGAAGCTGATGTCCTGAGAGGCTATCGTCTGTCCGCCCATCCTGCCTGTGTCCTGCTGCGGGAAGAAGCCTTTGGGGACAATCATGAAGAGATAGACATTAAGGAATGCGCAGCCGATGGCGACACTCAACGTGATCCATTGGTGGCGTAAAACCCAGCGCAGGGCTGCGTTGTATTCATGCTGAACCCACTGGAACGCGTCCTCAAAAAAGCGGTAAAGACGCCCATGCCTGCTCTCATCGCGCGATTTGAGGAACTTGGCACAGAGCATGGGCGTAGTGGTAAGCGAGACCAGCATAGAGACGGCTATGGCGACACTGAGCGTGACGGCGAATTCGCGGAAGAGTTTTCCGATGATGCCGCCCATGAGAAGGATGGGGAGAAAGACCGCGACGAGAGATGTGCTCATTGAGAGCACGGTGAACCCGATCTCTTTCGATCCTTTCATCGCCGCTTCGTAGGGCTTCATGCCCTCCTCGAGATAGCGCGTGATGTTTTCGATAACCACGATGGCGTCGTCCACGACAAAGCCGGTGGATATGGTGAGCGCCATCAATGAGAGGTTGTCGATGGTGTAGCCGAGCAGATACATCACCCCGAATGTGCCGACGAGAGACAAAGGCACCGCGATGGAGGGGATGATGGTGGCCCAGATCTCACGGAGAAACATGAAGACGACCAGGACGACGAGAAGAACGCTGATCAAGAGCGAGATTTCGACGTCGCGCACGCTCGAGCGAATGGTGCTGGTGCGGTCCACGGCCACGTTCATCTTGATCGTCGGCGGAATCGCGGCCTGAAGGCGCGGCATTTCTTTGAGGACGGCATCGACAGTGTCTATGACGTTGGCGCCGGGAATTTTAAAGATGATGATCAGGATGGCGTCTTTCAAGACGCCGCTGTGGCCCTTTGAATTATTGCCCGCGAAACCTGCGGTATGGATGTCGGAAACTGAATCGACCACCGTCCCGAGTTGGTCCAGGCGAATCGCGGCTCCGGTCTGTTGGTTGTACCCAACGATGAGCGAGGCGAAATCGGAGGCCTTGAAAATCTGATCGTTGTCGTCGATCTGCCAGCGATGCTGACTGTCGTTGAAATTGCCTTTGGGGCGGTTGGCGTTCGCATTCGACAGAGCGGTCCGGACCGCTTCCAGTCCGACGCCGTTGTTGGCCAACTGCATGGGATTCAGCTCGACGCGTACAGCCGGCTGGGCGCTGCCACCGACGAAGACCTGGCCGACACCCTGGATCTGCGCGATCTTCTGCGCAAGTATGGAGTCGGCCATGTCGTAAATCTGCGGCTTTGGTATCACATCGGACGTAAGCGTCAGGATGAGGATCGGAGCGTCTGCCGGATTGGCTTTGCGATAACTCGGATTCTGCGGCAAATACGATGGAAGTTGGCTTCGGGCCGCATTGATGGCCGCCTGCACATCTCGGGACGCGGCATCGATGTTGCGGTTGAGATCGAATTGGAGAGTGACGGAAGCCGAGCCAAGCGAACTCGTCGACGTCATCTGATTGACGCCCGCGATGCGGCCGAATTGGCGTTCGAGCGGCGTGGCAACCGAGGAGGCCATAGTCTCCGGGCTGCCGCCGGGTAATCCGGCGCCTACACCGATGACCGGAAAATCAACATCCGGTAGGGAAGCAACCGGCAGAAGAGAATATGCGACGGAACCAGCAAGCAACAGTGCCAGGCTGAGAAGCGAGGTAGCAACGGGCCGACGGATAAATGCTGCGGAAAGATGCATGTTCCGTTCCTCAGTCGGCGCTGACCATCGGTTGATTCACTGCAAGCTCACGCGGTTTCATGCGCTGGGCCAACTTGTCGAAGTAGAGATAAACCACCGGCGTGGTGAAGAGCGTGAGCATCTGCGAAAAGATCAGGCCGCCAACAATGCTTACGCCGAGCGGTGTGCGTAGTTCTGCTCCTACACCACCTCCTAGGGCAAGCGGGAGGCCGCCAAGTAGCGCCGCCAATGTGGTCATCATGATTGGCCTGAAACGCAGCAGACATGCCTGGAAGATGGCTTCTTCCGCCGATTTGCCCTCCTCGCGTTCAGCCTGAAGCGCGAAGTCGATCATCATGATGGCATTCTTCTGCACAATTCCGATGAGCAGGATGATGCCGATCAGCGCAATCACGCTGAATTCCATCCCCGTAATCATCAGCGCCAAAAGTGCTCCCACACCTGCCGAAGGCAAGGTGGAGATAATGGTGATCGGGTGAATGTAGCTCTCGTAGAGTATGCCGAGCACGATATAAACAGTGACCAGCGCAGCAAGAATCAGCAGCGGCTCGTTCGCCAGTGAAGTCTGAAAGGCAGCGGCTGTTCCCTGGAAACTGGCATTGATGCTGTTGGGCATGCCGATACGCTGCTCGACCGCCTTGACCGCTTTCACGGCATCGCCCAGCGCCTTGCCGGGCGCAAGGTTAAAGCTGATGATGGTCGACGGGAACTGGCCCTGATGGCCAATGGCGAGCTGTGCCTTTGTCTGTTCCCAATGCGCGATCATGCTGAGCGGCACCTGCGTGTTGCTGCTCGACTTCACATAAAGACTGTTGAGATTGGTTGGGTTGGTCTGGAAGCTGTGACCGACCTCCATGACCACGTGGTACTGGTTAAGCTGGGTGAAGATGGTGGAGATCTGGCGCTGGCCAAAGGCGTCATAGAGTGTGTTGTCGATGTCCGCCATAGAGACGCCGAGTCGAGAGGCAGTGTCGCGATCGATCACAAGCATCGCGCCCAGGCCCTGGTCCTGCAGGTCGCTTGCAACGTCGGTGACGATGGGCTCCTTGCTGAGCTCCTGCACAAGCTTCCTGGTGTACGTGGCCAGTTCAGCGGCGTTGGGGTCCTCAAGCGAGTACTGGAACTGTGTCCGGCTGACCCGGTCTTCTACGGTGAGGTCCTGCAACGGCTGCAGGAAGAGCTGAATGCCGTCGACGTCGGCCACCTTCGGCTGAAGGCGACGAATCACCTCAGATGCGGAAATTCCGCGCTGATCAAGCGGCTTGAGTGTGATCTGAATACGGCCCGAGTTGAGCGTGGTGTTGGTGCCGTCAATCCCGATGAACGAGGAGACGTTGTCGACGGCTGGGTCTTTCAGGACGATGTCGACAAGCTTCTGTTGACGCTCCGCCATATTTACGAAGCTGACGGTTTCCGGTGCTTCGCTAATGCCGAGGATCACGCCCGTGTCCTGCACGGGGAAGAAACCTTTGGGAATGACGATGAAAAGCAAAACCGTTGCGACAAACGTCGAGATGGTGACCAGCAGCGTGATGAATCGATGGTCAAGGACTTTCTTCAGCCCACGCCCATAAGAGGCGATGATGGAATTGAATACCTTTTCCGACCAGTAGTAAAAACGGGTCTGTTTGGCATGTGCCTTGTCCTTCAGGATTCGCGAACACATCATCGGCGTCAACGTCAGGGAGACCACTGCGGAGACAAGAATGGTCACGGCGAGAGTGATGGCAAATTCGCGGAAGAGGCGGCCCACCACGTCGCTCATAAACAGCAGAGGTATGAGCACCGCGATGAGTGAAACGGTGAGCGACATGATGGTGAAGCCGATTTGCTCACTGCCTTTGAGAGCGGCGTGCATCGGCGAATCGCCCTCTTCAATAAAGCGCGAGATGTTTTCGATCATCACGATGGCATCATCGACCACGAATCCCGTGGAGATCGTCAGCGCCATCAGCGTGAGATTGTTCAGGCTATAACCCAGCAGGTACATCACGCCGAAGGTACCGACGATTGAAAGTGGTACGGCGATCGACGGAATGATCGTTGCAGCAAGGTTTCGCAGAAAAAGAAAGATGACCAGGACCACCAGCGCGATGGTGAGCATGAGTTCAAATTCGACGTCTTTCACCGAAGCGCGAATCGTTGTGGTGCGATCGGTGAGAATGTGAACCTGAACGTTAGCCGGGAGGCTGGTTTTCAGCTGGGGCAGCAGATTGTGAATGCGATCGACTACGGCAATAATGTTGGCGCCAGGTTGGCGCTGCACGTTTACGATGACGGCGGGCTGGCGATTCATCCAGGCAGCCTGCTGGGAGTTCTCGGCAGCGTTGACGACGGTGGCTACGTCGGAGGTGCGAACAGGCGCTCCGTTGCGATAAGCAACGATGACGGGCAGGTAGTCGGCGCTCGAAACAAGCTGATCGTTGGCATTGATGGTGTAAGACTGGCGCGCGCCGTTGAGCGTCCCCTTTGCCTGGTCAACGTTGGCAGCGGCGAGGGCCGTGCGCAGATCCTCAAGGCTGAGGTTGTAGGCGGCGAGCTGAGCGGGATTGGCCTGCACCCGGACCGCCGGCTTTTGACCACCAGCGATTGACACCATGCCAACGCCGGTCACCTGGGATATCTTCTGTGCAAGGTTCGTGTCGGCCGCGTCTTCAATCTTGTCGAGAGGCAGCGAATCGGAGGTGAGCGCCAGCGTCATAATCGGCGCGTCAGCGGGGTTCACCTTGCTGTAGACCGGGGGATTGGGAAGATCCTGCGGCAGGAAGCTGTTGGCGGCATTGATGGCTGCCTGCACTTCCTGTTCGGCGACATCGATGTCTTCATCGAGGTTGAACTCGAGCGTAATGACGGAACCTCCACCTGAACTGACAGAGGTCATCTGCTTGAGGCCGGGCATTTGACCGAACTGCCGTTCAAGGGGAGCGGTGACGGACGAGGACATGACGTCGGGACCAGCACCGGGATAAAACGTGAGGACTTGAATGATGGGGTAGTCCACCTCGGGCAGCGCCGAAACGGGCAATTGAAGGTACCCAATGCCACCAGCGATCATGATGGCAGCCATCAGCAACGAGGTTGCGATGGGGCGCAGGATAAACGGGCGGGAAGGACTGAGACTCACTGCTGCCTCGGCTGATGCTGGCCGCCAGACTTGGGGTTCTCCGAGCTGGCGGGTTGGCCAGGACTCGAGCCAGGATTCGAGCCAGGACTCGCCAGGCTCTGTCGTGAACCTTGTCCAGCCCGCGGGGTTCCTCCGGCGATAGTCACTGGCTGGCCGGGCTTTAATCGATCGGCACCATCGGACACGATTTTGGCTCCGGGCTCCGGACCACTGTCCAGAATCGTTTGCTGACCCTCGGCGAGTGCGACCTTCACGTTCTGCATCTGCGCCACCTGTCCGCCCTTCCCATCGTCCTTGACGACCCATACAAACAGGGCACCGTTCAGGCCAGTCTGGATTGCTGCGGAAGGAACAACGAGCGCTTTCGGACGGTTTTCGAGGACAAGATGAACGTTGACGAACTGGTTGGGAAAGAGCACTGAGTCCTTATTGTCAAAAACTGCCTTGAGCTTGCCGGTGCCCGTGGTTGTGTCGATCTGGTTGTCGGCGGTCAGCAGGCTGCCGGTGGTGAGCAAGGTCGCATCATTGCGATCGTAGGCATCCACAGGAATGCGCTTATCCGTCGCGAGACGCTTGAGCACTTGCGGCAGTTGGTTCTCAGGGAGCGTGAAGTAGACGGCGATAGGCTTAAGCTGATTGATGATGACGAGATTGGTTGAATTTGCAGAGACAATGTTGCCGGCATCCACAAGTCGAAGGCCGATCTTGCCGTCGATCGGTGCCTGGATGTAGCACCAGCTTAGCTGCAACTGCGCCGTCTCGATAGCTGCGTTGTCTGACTGTATAGCGCCCTGGTACTGGCCCTGCTGCGCCTCGTTGGCTTCCAGCGACTCCTTCGAAACGACGCCTGCGGCAAACAGTGCCTTGTAGCGATTGAACTCGGCCTGCGCATTCTTGTAGAGCGCCTGGTCGTGCGCCAGCGTGCCCTTTGCCTGATCGACAGCAGCCTGGTACGGCTTGGGGTCGATCACCATGATGGTCTGGCCCTGCTTCACGTCCTGGCCTTCGGTAAACTTGACCGGCAGCAGTTGACCGCTGACGCGCGCTTTCACCGTTACGCTGTTATAGGGCGTGACCGTGCCAAGCCCGGTCAGATAAATAGGCATCGGCTTCTGTTCCGCTGGAACCACCTGCACCGGCACCGGCCGACCGATCAGAGCTTCGGCCTGCCTGGCCGTGTTGGCTGCGGTCTTCTGCTTGTTTTGGTAGACACGCCAGACGATCACACCGACCGCCAAGGCCAGAACTAGATAAACGACGATCCGCACCCCGGTCCTTTTCTTCTCCGGCGGGGGTTGCGTCTCGCTGGTTTTGGGCAAATAAGGCTCAGTGGCGTTTTGAATCGGCATGTTGTAGCTTCCAGTCAAATCTCAAATCGAGGTAAGTGCCGGAGGGTTCCGCACCCAAGGCGTAGCGTTATTCCAATGAAGTTGTGCAGCGGTGGCACACCTTATAAGGACGAATATGTTTTAAGAAAGGTTTCCCGGAGCCTTGCCTCTCCGGGCTATCAAAAACCGCGGCGCGCACCGATATCAGGCCGCAGCCATTGTAGCTAACTAAGTGGATGTTGGGGCCGCAAAGTCATTAGCGCCGTAGAGGATCACTCCAGGTATTTGACATCGCAAAAAATTCCGGGCAATCGCCCCTCCATTGGCAACCCTCGCCGGTTCCGGCCCGTTTAATCGGCGATTCACCTGCCTCACACGACGGTGGTTAGAGCGGCTCGAACACCTCGCATACTGAGATAATCCCTCCCGGAAAATGAAGCCTCGGCTGCTCCAATCCCGTCCTATAAAGGGAAGCAAAAGCCCGGAACCCTCGCGGCGCACAGCGTGAGCCCGCATCATCGTCTACCATTGTTTGTTTAACGGAATTGTTGCATGGGAAAGAGCGGCTCTACCGTTCGGCCCCAAATCCCATTGAGCCGCTGTTTGCCTTGACCGGTTCGCCTGCGATACCCCTGGCGGCCCATCTCTCTTACGTCACAATGTTGACAGGCACAGCGCCTCAGGAGCGAGTACCACCTTATGTGGATTGTCCGGCTTGCGCTTAGACGACCGTATACCTTCGTCGTTTTCGCGCTGTTGATCCTGATACTCGGCGCGTACAGCATTATGTCGATGCCTACGGATATCTTTCCGAACATCGACATTCCCGTTGTGACCGTGGTGTGGAACTACTCCGGGCTTTCCGCGCAGGAGATGTCGACGCGCATCATCTTCAACAGCGAGCGCGGTGTGACAACAACCGTAAGCGATGTCGAGCATATCGAATCGCAATCGCTGAACGGCATCGGCATCATCAAAATTTTCTTCCAGCCGCACGTGAATATCGGCAACGCAGTTGCGGAAGTAACGGCAATCTCCCAGGTGCAGCTCAGGCAGCTTCCGCCGGGGACCAATCCGCCTTTCATCATCCAGTACAACGCATCAAGCGTGCCGGTGCTGATGCTTGGCCTGTCGGGAACCGGGCTGAACGAGCAGCAGCTGTTCGATCTTGGAACCAATACGATTCGTACCCAGCTGGCCACAGTCGAGGGTGCGCAGACGCCCTTCCCCTATGGCGGAAAACAGCGTCAGATCCAGGTGGATATTGATCCCCAGGCGCTGCAGGCCCATGGGCTTTCTCCCGCCGATGTGGTGAACGCTATTTCATCGCAGAACTTGATTGTGCCGTCGGGCACCATGAAGGTAGATCGGTTCGAATACGCTATCGAAACCAACTCGGCGCCATCGATAGTGGCGCAACTGAACGATCTCCCCATTCGCAATGTGAATGGCGCCATCATCTACGTGCGCGACGTAGCGCACGTTCGCGATGGTGCTCCGCCGCAAACCAACATCGTTCGCGTGGATGGCAAGCGCGCCATCATGATGAGCATCATGAAGACCGGCTCAGCTTCCACCCTGAACATCATCAAGGATGTGCGCGACAAGGTGGAAGGCATCAAGGGCCAGCTGCCGCCGCAGCTGCAAATCAGGGCGCTGTCGGATCAGTCGATTTTTGTGCGTGGTGCGATCAACGGCGTGGTGCGCGAGGCTCTAATTGCGGCCTGCCTCACCGCCGTCATGATTCTGGTGTTTCTGGGCAGCTGGCGCTCGACGGTGATTATCGCCGTTTCCATTCCGCTATCGATCCTGTGTTCGCTTATCGTTCTCTCTTTGCTGGGCGAAACGATCAATATCATGACCCTCGGCGGGCTGGCGCTGGCGGTTGGCATCCTGGTCGACGATGCCACGGTTGCCATTGAGAACATCAATCGCTATCTCGAACAGGGTAAGGAGCTGGAACAGTCGATACTGGACGGCTCTGCCCAGATTGCAATTCCTGCATTCGTATCCACGCTGGCAATCTGTATCGTGTTCGTGCCAATGTTTCTTCTCAGCGGCGTGGCGCGCTATCTGTTCGTCCCCATGGCCGAGGCTGTGATCTTTGCCATGCTGGCCAGTTATCTGCTGTCGCGCACGCTGGTGCCGACCATGGCAAAGTACCTGCTTCACGAACACGACGATGCGCTGGCCGCACGCAAGCTCGTCAGTCGCAATCCTTTCGTGCGCTTCCAGAGCGGATTTGAGCGAGTCTTCTCCGGCTTCCGTAACGGCTATCTGCGCTTGCTCACATTGTGTCTCGATTATGCCGGCATGTTTCTCATCATCTTCATCGTGTTCGCAGTCGGTTCTTTGGCGCTGCTGGTGCCGTGGCTTGGCCAGGACTTCTTCCCGTCGGTTGATGCGGGGCAGTTCAAAATTCACGTGAGGGCGCGCACCGGCACTCGCATCGAGGAGACGGCGGCCATTTGCGATCATATTGATGCGACAATTCGGCGGCAGATTCCGGCGAATGAATTAACCACGATCGTCGACAACATTGGGTTGCCCTACTCTGGTCTCAACCTTTCGTATTCGACATCTGCTCCGATCGGACCCGCCGATGCGGATATCCAGGTGCAGCTCGCACCAAAACACCGTGCGACCGATGAGTACGTGCAGGAATTGCGTGGCGTGCTCGCGCGCGACTACCCGGGCGTCACCTTCTATGTGCTGCCGGTGGATATCGTCACCCAGATTCTAAATTTCGGACTCTCAGCGCCGATTGATATTCAGATTGTTGGACCAAATTTGTATGGCAACCGTGTGGTTGCGGAAAAGATGCTGAACGAGGTCCGCTATGTAACGGGCGCGTCGGATGCGCGTATTCAGCAACCATTCGATTATCCGAATGTCACCGTAAATGTGGACCGGACCCGCGCGCAGGCGATCGGGTTTACACAACGGGATGTGGCGCAGAGTTTGCTGGTGGCGTTGAGCGGCAGTTTTCAGACCACCCCGAGCTTCTTTCTCGATCCCAGGAACGGGGTCAGCTATAACGTAGCGGTGCAGACGCCGCAGTATCGACTCGATTCGATGACTTCGCTCCAGAGCCTTCCCGTGACGAGATCAAGCACCAGTGCAACGGCAGCGAATGCAGGATCTGGTTCCCCGCCGAGGAAGACTAATGCACCAGGCGCGGCGCAGCAGCCTGTACAGGTGCTGGGTAACCTGGCGCAATTTCAGCCAGGGGCAGAACTGGGCACCGTAAGCCACTACGACGTGCAACCCGTGCTCGACATCTATACGAACGTTGTAGGCACGGATCTGGGGTCGGTTACCAGGGAGATGGAACGGATCGTAAAGAAGTATGAGGATCCAAAGATACTTCCGCGAGGCTCCCACATCGTTATGCGCGGGCAGAGTGAGACCATGCGGAAGTCTTACCTTGGGCTGCTCACCGGTCTGGTCTTTTCGATCCTGCTGGTGTACTTGCTGATCGTGGTTAATTTTCAGTCGTGGCTTGATCCGTTCCTGATCATCTCGGCTCTGCCCGCCGCTTTAGCAGGGATAGCCTGGCTGCTGTTCCTGACCAATACACGGCTGAGTGTTCCGGCGCTGACGGGAGCCATCATGTGCATGGGGGTGGCTACAGCGAACTCGATCCTTGTGGTAAGTTTTGCGCGCGAACAATTGGAAGAGTTGGTGGGCGATGCGCGCCAGGCATCTTTGAATGCGGGCTATGTCCGCCTGCGGCCGGTGCTGATGACAGCCCTGGCGATGATACTGGGGATGATGCCCATGGCCCTCGGCCTTGGCGAAGGCGGAGAGCAGAATGCTCCGCTTGGTCGCGCGGTCATCGGAGGCTTGCTGTTGGCCACCGTAGCGACGTTGTTCTTTGTGCCGGCATTCTTTTCCGTCGTGCACGGATGGATCGAGAAGCGTACACGATCAAAACGCCACGAAAAACAGGCCGCCACGTTCGACGAATTCGACTAGACCTGCGAGTCTCTGCGACAGTTTTGGGGAGTAATTTATATGAGCACAGAATCCAATCCGAACCAGAAACCGGCCGGGAGCCACAAAGAGCTCCCTCACCGGGGACACGACACGCAACACGCGCCCGCGCAGAAGCCGATCGCTCCGAAGTTGGCCGTTATCGGCGTCGTGATTGTGCTGCTCGTGTTTGCGGCTCTTGGAATTTTCGGCATACTTAGCCGCATTCACCACAACAACGTGCTGGCGAAGACGACACAGGATGCCGCCGCTCCGGCTGTGATCGCATTGACGCCCAAAACCGGCGCTGCCACCGATACGTTTACGCTGCCGGGAAATGCCACCGCCTATACTGATTCACCAATCTATGCGCGAACATCTGGCTACTTGACCAAGTGGTATTACGACATCGGCTCGCATGTAAAGAAGGGCGCGCTGCTCGCGGAGATCGCGACACCCGAACTCGATCAGCAACTGACACAGGCCCAGGCCGAACTTGGCACCGCTGAAGCCAATGCCAGGAACGCACAATCGCAGGCGCAGCGCTACCAGGGCCTGGTGCAGACAAACGCAGTTTCGCGGCAGGATACAGAGACCTTTACCAACCAGGCAACCGCGACAGCATCAGCCGTAAAGTCCGCCCAGGCCAATGTGGAGCGCCTCAAACAGTTACAGTCGTTCGAGAAAGTTTATGCGCCGTTTGACGGCGTGGTCACCGCGCGCTCGATTGATACAGGCCAGTTGATTGACACCGGCGCGGCCAAAGAACTGTTCCATATGCAGGCCCTGCACACGCTCCGTGTTTACACAAATGTCCCGCAGATGTACACCACAAATCTGAAGCGCGGAACGAAGATCGCGATCACCTTCCCCGAATATCCTGGACGGAATTTTGAAGGCACGCTGGTCAGAACCGCCGAGGCGATCGATCCTTCCAGCCGCACCTTGCTGGTGGAGATTGACGTGGACAATCTAAAGGGCGAACTGATGCCGGGATCACTGACACAGGTTCATTTCAAGGCCCCGGGGGTTCGCACATTCATCGTTCCCGCTTCGGCTATCATCTTCCGCCGCGAGGGAACGCAGTTAGGCATTCTCGGCGATAACAACATTGCTCATCTTGTTCC
>Ga0105238_10004413_pt1 | contig 13951 bp, 12 predicted proteins | sample KBSC34metaG_FD_81526 | JGI IMG/M metagenome (GOLD analysis project Ga0105238, IMG submission 81526) | Corn rhizosphere microbial communities from Kellogg Biological Station, Michigan, USA - KBS C3-4 metaG | ecosystem: Host-associated > Plants > Roots > Rhizosphere > Soil | place: Michigan, USA... | reverse complement strand
GGCGCGCAGGAGCAGCTCTACATAGAGAACAACGGCGTGATCGCGGAGGCGTTTCGCGCGGCGGATGGGACGCTGGAATCGGTGACAGTTTCAGGGTCAATGCAATGTCCATACTATCTAGTGCATGCGCTGACGCTGGTATTCAATCTGCCCGCAGAGAAGTGCCGCGTCATCCAGACCGAGACCGGCGGCGCGTTTGGCGGCAAGGAAGACTTTCCCTCGGTGATCGGCTCGCACGCCGCGCTGCTGGCGGCGAAGTGCGGGCATCCGGTGAAGATGACCTACGACCGCGCGGAGGACCTGATCGCCACGACCAAGCGGCATCCGTCGCGTACGCGGCATCGCACGGCAGTCTCGCGCGAGGGCAAGCTGCTGGCGGGAGAGATTGAGGTGGTGATTGACGGCGGCGCATATTCGACGCTGTCGCCGGTGGTGCTGTCGCGCGCGACCATTCACTCGCCGGGACCGTACCACTGGCCGCACATCACGGTGCGGGCCAAGGCGATGGCGACCAACGTCGCGCCGCACGGGGCGTTCCGCGGCTTTGGTGCGCCGCAGAGTCTATTCGCATTGGAACGGCACATGGACAAGATCGCGCGCGTGGTGGGACTGACGCCCGAAGAGCTGCGACTGCGCAATCTGCTGGGCACGGGGATGAAGACGGCGACGGGGCAACATCTATCTGACCCCGTCGATATGCAGGGGCTGCTGACGCGCGCGCTCAAGGAGACGGATTACCACGCCAAGCGCGCGGAGTTCGAGCGCACGAATCCCACATCGACGATCAAGCGCGGGATGGGCTTCGCAACGTTCCTGCACGGTGCGGGATTTACGGGCTCGGGTGAGCGGCGGCTGAACTCGCTGGTGAAGATCGAGATGACACGTGAGGGCAAACCGCGCATCCTGGTCTCCTCGACGGAATTCGGCCAGGGGACAAACACCATCCTGTCGCAGGTGTGTGCACAGACTCTGCGAATTCCTTACGAAGAAGTGCTCGTCGCACAACCGGACACAAGCGTTGTGCCCAACTCCGGGCCGACGGTGGCCAGCAGGACGGCGATGATCGTGGGCAAGCTGGTAGAGCGGGCTTCAGAGCAACTGCTCACTCTGCTGGCACCGTATCTGGCGTTTCCTGATCCTACGGCGGACTTCGACTACTCGACTGCCTGCGAAGTACCGGCGAATTATTCCGCCGCGGACTTCAAGCGTGCGGCGCTCGGCTACCTGAAGCAGCATGGCGCGCTGACGGCGGAGGCGCGTTATGAGGCGCCGGGCAACATCTTCTGGGACGACGACAAGTACAAGGGCGAGGCGTATCCCACCTACGCGTGGGCGGTGTATGTGGCGGAGGTGGCGGTGGACACGCTGACCTATGCGGCGACGGTGACGGACTTCTATGCGCTGCAGGAGGTGGGCAAGGTGATCCACCCGGTCCTCGCGAAAGGGCAGATTGAGGGCGGCGTGGCCCAGGGCATCGGCTATGCGCTCTATGAGAAGTGCGTCTACGTTGAAGGCCTGATGCGCAACAACCAGATGACGAACTACATCATGCCGACGTCGGCGGATCTGCCGCCGATCCGCGTGGCGTTTGAGGAGGTTCCGTCGATCCACGGGCCGCAGGGCGCGAAGGGGATCGGCGAGCTGCCGATGGATGGGCCGGCGCCCGCGATCCTGAACGCGATCGAGCATGCGACGGGCATCTCGTTTACCGAAGTGCCACTGTTGCCAGAGGACATCTTCGAACACATGACGCGGGCAAAAGGTGCGGGGTCCGAAGATTTGAACGCGGTGGACCGGGACACGCGGAGCGAGGTGACAGCGTGAGCGAGATTCACCTCACGATCAATGGCGAACGTCGCACGGTCAACGTGCCGCCGATGAAGCGGCTGCTGGACGTGCTGCGCGAGGACCTGAAACTCACCGGTGCAAAGGAGGGCTGCGGCGAGGGGGAGTGCGGATCGTGCTCCGTGCTGATCGCGCACGGCGGTGAGAACGCGGAGCTGGTGAACTCTTGCCTGGTGCCGGTGCTGCAGGCGGAGGGCGCAGAGATCATGACGATTGAAGGACTCGCCCCGAATGAGGCGGCGAAGCTACATCCCATTCAGCAGTGCTTTCTGGAGGATGGCGGCGCGCAGTGCGGCATCTGCACGCCGGGGATGATTCTGGCGACACACCATCTGCTGGCGAAGCATCCGCAACCGACGCTCACGCAGATCCAGGAAGGGCTAGCAGGGAACCTCTGCCGCTGCACGGGCTACATGCGCATCTTTGAGGCGGTAGGACACGCAGCTGCGGCGGAGGCGGCGAAATAGCGATGCGATCCAACGTAACCGAATACGACCTGGTCGCTCCGGCAAATCTGCCATCGGCTCTCTCTTTGATCTCGGAGCAGCCCGGCCACTACACTCCCATCGCCGGGGGCACCGAGCTAATGGTCGCACTCTCGGCGGGCCGTCTGACGCAGAAGAACCTGCTCTCACTTCACAAGCTGCGCGAGCTGCGCTTCATCGATGTCCTGCCGGAGACGGTGAGCATCGGTGCGGGCGCCACATTTACCGAGCTGCGCAAACATCCCATCATCGCTTCAGATTTTCCGTTGCTGGAGGCGGCCGCAAGCTGGACCGGCTCCATTGCCAACCAGAACCGCGGCACGCTGGGCGGCAACATCGTGAACGCCTCGCCTGCGGCGGACTCACCGCCCGCGCTACTGGCCTATGATGCCACCGTCACTCTTGTCTCAAACCGGGGTGCGCGCACCATCCCCTATTCGGAATTCCACCTCAGTTATAAAAAGACCGTCCTCGCACCCGACGAGCTGCTGTTCTCCGTCACATTGCCCCGTCGCTTCAGCTCACACCGCAGTTACATCCGCAAGGTGGGCACGCGGAACGCCCAGGCCATCTCGAAGATCGCACTCGCCGGCGTCGCCCTGATCGCAGACGGCAAAATTGCCGAGATCGCTTTAGGGGCGGCATCGCTGCGCGAAGTGCCCACGCGTTGTACCGCTACAGAACAGTCACTCCTCAACCAGACTCTTTCCTCCGCAACCTTGCCGGCGCTCATCACTTCTGCACGAGCAGCGCTGGCAAGCGAGGCGCGCTCAATCGACGACATCCGCTCAACCGCGAAGTATCGCGCTGCAGTGGCGGGAAATTTGCTGGAAGAATTTCTGCGGCAACTCCTCTAATAACCCGGTACATCCGCTAGAAGCAGGCCTCCGGGATTTGATATTCTTAGTTGTTTGAGGAAATCGCCGAAATGCCTGAACCACGAGGCCGAACCCATCATCGCCAGCGCGTAGCCAGCACCTTCTCTGAGGAGATTGGCGCCATGCTCGAAGGCGAGCTCTCCGACCCGCGCATCGCTCCCAGTTACGTAACTGACGTGGTGCTTGCACCCGGCGGCAAGAGCGCGCGCATCTTCGTCGCAGTTCAAGGCGATGAGGCCGAGGAGGCCTCTACTCTGGCAGGGCTGATGACCGCGCGCGCCTATATCCGCACTCAGCTGCGTGATCGCATGGGCGTGCGCCACGTTCCAGAACTGACCTTCGCCATCGACCGTTCGGCAAAGATGACTGGCCGCATCGACGAGTTGCTAACGCGTTCCCGCAAGCGCGAGCGCAAGCATGGTGAGCAACCTGTTGAAGGCGCGACAACCCCGGTCGACACCTCCACAGACGACGCATCTGGACCGCGCACCTGATTCGCCATGCAAACTATGCCTCAGCTTGAACAACCTCTGCGCTGGCATCTCATCAGCTCTGATAGCCTTGTGTGGCTCAACTCCCCAGTAAGCGCGCGAGCGGCCCAGAATTTTTATCGATGCAATTCCTGACCGAACCCGCAGAAAGCATCGCAACCGCTGGGGAGCACCAGCGGCGCAGCCCTGTCGATATCGCCGTCACATGGGTTCGCGGAAGGCTGAGCGCGTTGCACGGCGGGCGTCCGGGCGAGTTCGTCGTCTTCGCAGTGATGACGAGCTTTCTGTTTTTCTACGGCTTGGTGCCGATCCTCGGCGGAGACCAGATTGGCCTCGTCGGCGCCGACGAGCCGCGCTATGCGCAGATCGCGCGCGAGATGCTCACTGCGCACAACACCGTCTGCCATGAATACAAGGCGCGCGTAATGCCGCACAGTCTGCGATGGAGCGACCTTAAGGCCTCTGCGCGCTGCCTCGACGCCGGCACGGTAACGCCGGTGCTTTATGGTCACGCGTGGCTGGAAAAACCGGCCCTCTATTACTGGCGCGCCATGGGCTTCTTCAAGGAGTTCGGCATCTCGGACTGGTCCGCGCGCCTGCCGTCCGCGACAGGAGCGTGGCTGCTAATCGCGATGATCTTTCTTCACATGCGGCGCTTCCGGCCTGGAGGTCAGCTGGACGCGGCGCTCATCACCGCGAGCTCTGTCGCGATGATCGGTTTTTCGCGCGGCGCCTCAACCGACATGCAGCTTGCGGCCCCATTCTGCATCGGCATGCTGGGCTGGTACGCGTGGTATGAGACCGGCAGGAAGTTCTGGCTCTTTGACCTCTACTTCTTCGGCGCGGCAGCCACCCTGGCCAAAGGCCCTGTTGCGCCTTTCATGGCGCTTGGCATCATCTGCCTCTTCCTGGGACTTCGCCGTGAATGGACCGCGCTGCGCCGCACCATCTGGATACCTGGTTTACTGCTTTACTTTGCAATGGTTCTGCCCTGGTACGTCGCCGTGCAACGCGAAAACCCCACCTTCGTTGAGCAGTTCATCGTACAGCACAATCTCAAGCGCTTCGCAACGGACCTCTACCAGCACAAGCAGCCATTCTGGTATTTCATCGCTGTGGCTTTCGTGGGCCTGATGCCGTGGACCGTGATCGCGGCGCGCGCGCTGGTCGCCGCTATCAGCGATTCCGTCGCGGAATGGAAGACGCGCCTCAACCCCAAGCATTACTTCGGTCTGCCGCGCACCGGCGACGCCTTCCCTGAGTTCCTCGTCCTCTGGGCGCTCTTCCCTATTGTCTTCTTCAGCTTTTCCGAGTCGAAGCTGCCGGGCTATATCCTCCCTGCTCTTCCGCCCATCACGATTCTCACCGGTGACTATCTCAACCGTATCCGGCGCCAGGGCCTGCCACAGTGGCTGCTGTGGTCGCATGCAGCGATGTGCGCCCTTATGACATTTGTCATCATCCTTGCGCCGCAGCATATGGTCTACGACACGCTGGTGCCTTCGCGAGGCTGGCTGCTGGCTGCCTCTGCTGCGGCGTTGCTCGTTTTCTTCGCCGTGGCGCAGACCATCCGCGTGGGCGGCATCCCGCATGTGCGCAACGCGACCCTCTTCCCGGTGGTTGCGGCAATGATCTTTCTCCTCGGCTTTCACGGCCGCGACCTCGACGTCAACTACTCCGCCCGCCCGCTGGCGCGCGAGATGCAGCAGCTGGCGCCCGATGTGCGGCCTGTAGTAGTGCATGACGTAAAGCGCGATATGGTCTACGGGCTTGCTTTCTACCGGAACGCGGAGCCCTTGGACTACAAGAAAGACGGTGTGCCATACGGCGAGCATCTCCTGGTGATTCCGGCAAAGGAGACGCCTCTGATCGGCCAGTGGCTCCCGGGCCGCGTTTATGCCCCGCTGTTCCTCTATCCGGAGCAAGGCCTGGCGGTATATCGTGTCTATGCTTTTCACTAAGTTGCGGAATCTTCCGCTCTGGGCGTAAATAGCGGTTCCCAAAAGCAGATTGCTCTCGACTGCGATGGACGGCAGCAGGTAACGTAGTTCGTCGGACGAAACTCACTTTTTGGACTCAAGCGATGGCGAGCTTGCCGGTAACCCAACAAGTCGAGGTGCTGGATCTGCGGCACTTCTCCGCGCGGCAGTTACGCCCACTGCTGGAGCGCGAGGCCGGATTGTGGCATGAGCGCCTGCGCTGGGACTATCGCAACTCCACCGAGCTGCTACTGGGCTATCTCGATTCGCACATCCTGAATGGCTTCGTCGCACTCGATCAGGGCCGCGTCTGCGGCTACAGCTTCGCCGTCTATGAGGGACGCAAGGCAGTGATCGGCGACGCATTCGCCATGGGCCTCGACGGTGCTCCGGATGCGGAGGCGGCGCGGGCCTTACTGAAGCGCACACTCGCCATGCTGCGGCACTCGCCTGCGATAGACCGCGTGGAGTCTCAGTTGCTGATGTTCGATTCGGGCGAGTTCAAGGACGTCTTCAACGGCCCCGAATTCATGGTCTACCCGCGGCTGTTTCTCGAGCGAGAGCTGCGCGCTCCCGTCGAAGTCGCGCCGTCCAGTGTCCTTCCCCAGGAGTTGGAACTGACGCAATGGACCGCGCCGGATTATCAGGCAGCGGGCGAGTTGATCTACGCATGCTATACGGGGCACACCGACTCTCTGATCAACGACCAGTACCGCTCGCTGCATGGTTCGCTGCGCTTCCTACACAATATCGTCCGCTTCCCGGGATGCGGCGCATTTGAGCCCGGCTTCTCGTGGCTGCTGCGCGAGCGCGGCACGCGAACGCCGGTGGGCATGCTGCTCTGCTCGCGCGTGATGCAGGATGTTGCGCACATCACACAGCTGTGCGTGCTTCCGTCCTTCCGCGGGCGTGGTCTGGGCCGCATGTTGCTCGATCAGGCAACGACGACTTTGCTGCGCGCGGGCTTCGCAGCGATTACGCTGACAGTGACGGAAGGCAATCGCGAGGCCGCGGAGCTCTACCGCAGCTTTGGGTTCAAGCCGCGGCGCCGCTTTGACGCAATGGTTCTGGATACACGCTACCGATCGCGTTCAGTATCGGAGTGAAGCGGCTGAGCTCCGCGAAAAGCAACCAACCAGACCAGCGCACAAAGCACGCTTGCGCCTGTAGTATCCAGCAGCACGTCAGACGGAACTCCGGTGCGGCCTGGCAGAAAGCTCTGGTGAAACTCATCGCAGCTGGCGACAAATGCAGTAGACGCAATGGCAAATGCTGTAGCGCGCAGCCGCCAGCGCAGGACGATAGACCGTACATCGAGAAGAAGGGCGCGGATCGGTCTGAGCGTGGAAAGCCAGGCACGCAGGAACGCGAGACCGAGCATTCCATAGCCGAGAAAGTGACCGCTCTTGCGCAGGTAGTGATGGACGAGCTCCCAATGCTCATCCTGAAAGACGCCGAAGATGCGCTCAAAGATGGGACGCAGCCATCCGCTGGTGTTCTCCGCGGAGAAGGTGCCGGTTGACTCAATGCAGATGACGGCCACACCAATGATCGCCGGAAGCCATGCGATCAGGAACGATTTCCAGTTGCGGTGGCTTAGGGTTGGAGGAACATCGGGAAAGAACAGACCCATGCTTCTACGCTATCAGCATGCTATTTTCTTCCGAACTATGCAGGTACAGCGCGTATCTGCGACTGCTTGCGGGCGCGATAAGCGAAGAGCATCAGGTTGAGGCAGAGCGCACCGCATGTATCCAGCAGCACATCATGAAAGCTGCCGACGCGACCCGGGAGAAAACGCTGGTGCCACTCATCGAGCGAGGCCACGGCAAAGGTGGAGGCGATACCAAGCGAGGCGGCATAGAAGGCGATTTTGCTGCCGGCTACGAAGGCCCAAGCCTTGAGAGAGATGTGCCACGCGCGCCGAAAGAACAGGCCAATGGCTCCATAACCAAAGAAGTGGCCTATCTTGCGGCTGTCGCCGTTGACAGGACCAATGAGATCCGTGTGCCAGTTGCCCAGCAGAGCCCGCCATACATGATCGAGGACCTTCTGGGTGTGATAACCGCCCATCAACGCGCTGGATGTGAAGCAGACGAAGGCCAGTGAGCACGCAATCGGAAGCCAGGCTGATCTGAGGTTCGGCTTGTTTCGGAAATTGTCTGACCTTACAGGAGAAAGATTCAAAACGACAGGTGCTGCAGCCATAGGGGAAAATCTCCACAGTATTTTGCGGGCGAACCACCGACGGTTCACCTCACACTAAGCAATCAGCGTGCCAAAGTGTAGCGGGTTATTTTTGTGTAATTTATGGTGTGGAGAACACGCGGTGACCCAGTATGCCGCCGGATCTCCGGTAACTTTTTCTGCATTGCGGGTGACGCGATGAAAATCGATCCAAAACGGTTGCTTATTACTCCGCGTGGTAGTTGGGGGCTTCGCGGGTGATGATGACGTCGTGCACGTGGCTCTCGCGCAGGCCGGCGCCGGAGATGCGGATGAAGCGGGCATTCTTCTTGAGCTCTTCAATGGTGCTGCAACCGAGATAGCCCATGCCGCTGCGTAGTCCACCGACGAGCTGATAGACCATGGCCTCGAGCGGGCCGCGATGCGGGACGCGGCCTTCGATACCTTCGGGAACGAACTTGGCGAGGCGATTGGAGGCGGGCGTCTCGCGAGCTGTCAGAGATGTTCGCTCTTGTGAAACGCTGACATCATCCGGAGACTGGAAGTAGCGCTCCCCGCTTCCCTGCGCCATGGCGGAGAGAGAGCCCATGCCGCGATAGGCCTTGAAGCTGCGACCCTGGTAGAGGATGGTCTCGCCGGGCGACTCGTCGACGCCGGCGAAGAGCGAGCCGATCATAATAACGGACGCACCAGCTGCGATGGCCTTGGTGAGGTCGCCGGAGTACTTGATGCCGCCGTCGGCGATGAGCGGAATGCCGCGCTGCTGGGCGGCGCGCGCAGCTTCGGCGATGGCGGTGATCTGCGGCATGCCTGCGCCGGTGACCATGCGCGTCGTACAGATGGATCCCGGCCCGATGCCGACCTTGACGGCGTCGGCGCCAGCATCCATGAGGGCCATCGCGCCCTCGTAGGTGGCGATGTTGCCGGCGAGGAGGTCGACATCCGGGAAGCGCTTCTTCACTTCGGCAACGGCTTCGAGCACGCGCGAGGAGTGGCCGTGTGCGGAGTCGATGGCGAGGGCGTCGACGCGGGCCTTGATGAGCTCAGCCGCGCGCTCCATGTAGTCGCCGGTGGCGCCGATGGCGCCGGCGACGCGCAGGCGGCCCTGCGAGTCCTTGCTGGCGTTCGGATACTTGAGTTTCTTCTGGATGTCCTTGACGGTGATGAGGCCTTTGAGCTCGTAGGCGTCGTTGACGACGAGGAGCTTCTCGACGCGATGCTGATGCAGGATCTCCTCGGCCTGCTCGAGCGTGGTGCCGACGGGGACGGTGATGAGGTTCTTCTTGGTCATCACATCGTCGATGGGAATGTCGGTGCGCGAGACGAAGCGCAGGTCGCGGTTGGTGAGGATGCCGACGAGCTTCTGGTTGCGCGTGACGGGGACGCCGGAGATCTTGTAGCGGCGCATCAGGTCCAGCGCGGCGGAGATGGGCTGGTCTGGAGCAATCGTCACTGGGTCAACGATCATGCCGGACTCGGAGCGCTTGACCTTGTCGATCTCGCCGGCCTGCTGCTCGATGGTGAGGTTGCGGTGCACGACGCCCATGCCGCCCTGCTGGGCCATGGCGATGGCGAGGCGCGACTCGGTGACGGTGTCCATGGCAGCGGACATCAGCGGGGTGTTCAGCGTGATGTTGCGCGTGAGCCGCGTCTGCGTGCTGACCTGGGTGGGGACCACGTCGGAGTAAGCAGGCACGAGGAGGACATCGTCAAAGGTCAGAGCTTCCGGGACTGGCGTGGTGATCATGGTGTGGCGTTGTCCGTTCTACGTTGTTCGTTGCGGGCGGCGGTTCTGGGTATGCGGGTGGTCGTTGACGGCTTGATTGATGTGTTGGGTTGTGACTGCAGGTTGAGAGCGCCGGATGGAGTGGTTCCCTCGATTGTAGGGGGCTGGATGAGTGAGAGCAAATCGAGGCCACCGAGGAAGATTGCGGGTGGCGGCAGCGGAACATCGGCGATTGTCGCTTGACGCTTCTCGATTGCGTCGCGGCGACGGATGGCTGCGATTGCCTGGTTGATGCGGTAGAGCGCATGGCCTGCGCGCTCCACGGGGAGGGTCCCGGCCGCGGTGAGTTGGATGATGCGGTTGAGAGCGCGGCGGATGGCGGGCATGGTGTCGAGGGGGCCGAGGCGCACGGTACGTCCGGAGTTGAGCGCCAGGGTGCGGCGGTGGTCGCGGGCGGCCTGCCGCTGGTGGTTGCGGCAGAGAGGGGAGCGGCCGGCGGCGAGGTCCCGGCAGGGTGTGCTGTCTGCTTTGGTGAAGGTGCAGAGGCGCGGCGTTTTCATGGAATCCTCCTAGTGTGCCCCGGGGGGTGGATAGAACGATGTATTTTCGATTCAGCGACTTGCAACAAAATGGTTGTAGCTTGTTCAACCTACGCGATTTAGAGCTACCACGTTGAAAACAGAGTCGAATTGTTGATTCCTTTCAAAAGCAAAGCCCCGGCGGATGGCCGGGGCTTGGTGTTTTTTCTCTACTTCTTTAAGGATAGCAGATTGGGCAGGGATTCATGCCATGCGGATGTTGCTGTAAATGGATGGGTTAGCTGGTTTGTGGGCTTGACAGATTTTCGGAGGTTCCAGGTTCAAGGAACGAGGTTCGTGGAGGGGGAGGGACGAGATGGAGGAGATGTGAGGGGCCATGTAAATCGGTGTGTCCTCGAGACAAATGTTGAGATCAGCCAGGAGTGCAGCAATCATTAGTGCGCCTCCGACGACAGCGAGGGCAGCGGCGCCCGGAATAGAAAGTTCTGCGACGGGAAAGATTGCAGCGGCGATGGCAGAACCGCCCAGCGCTATGAGCGGGTAAAAGGCCCGGGCGTGAGGACAGGGAAGATCAATCTGAGCGATATCAGTCCTGGAGTAGGTCTGGGAGGAATGCCTCAGGATGTGATCGCAGACGAGTTTGTCATCATCGAAGGACTGGACCTTACATGAGTGGCTGCGATTCGGGTGAGTGGTGGTGTAAATGTTCACCTTGCTACCGGGTTGGAGGAATTTTATGGAAGCTTGCCAGTCGCCAGCACGCGGCATTGCATTTGAGGTTTCAACAGAGGGGTTCTGTGCGAGGGCGAGGGTGGCAGAGAGAAGCGTGAGTGTGGCGAGGGTGAGGAGGCGGCGGAGGGTGCGTTGGGAGAGACAAGGCATGCGTGCGGCTCCTGATTTCCTTGTTCCCATCCATGCGTGTGCTGACGCCCACGCATGAATGGGGCACCCGAGATGTTTCTCTCAGGGCAGCGAGAGCGTTGATCTCTGACAACTCGCGGCAAGAGTGATGAGACAGGAGCGCGAAGGCGCGGTGGGGTGCGGTTGGGACAGTTTGTGGAGTGTCACAGGCGTAAGGTTCGAGGGGCGAGGTTCAAGGTTCGAGGCGTGAGCAAATGCGGCTCGGCTATGCTGGCTTATGCCTTATGTCAATCTGCAGATCACGAAGGGCTCGACACGTGAGCAAAAGGCCCTCATCGTTTCAGAGTTCACAGAGACATTGTCGCGCGTCCTGGGAAAGAAGCCGGAGCATACGCACATCATCATTCAGGAGATAGCCGATGAGAACTGGGGTTTCTCCGGAATGTTGACAGATGACTGGCGGAAGCAGATGAAGTAGATCCCCCCCCCCCCGCAGTTTTAAGGATATTGACCTCAGGGGCTAAAGCCCCTGGCACTACCTTCGCCTTGCGGCACGGCTAAAGCCGTGCCCTTAAGCAAAACCACTCCATAGATACAACCCACCAAGCTGCGCGTGGGTGGGGCACCCGGTATCCCGGGGAGAAAGCTACGCGCGGCGAAGCTTGGGCTAGCATCACGCAGGTCCTTCGACTGCGGAACGCGCTGACGCGCGATCCTTCGCTCAGGATGACAGCGCTTTTGCGTTGCAAAAAGGCAACCCACCCTTTCGCGATGAGACTGCGAAAGGATGGGCACCCGAATCATTCTCCTGTGAAAAGAAACGGGGAAGATGCGATGGTTTGCGTCTTCCCCGTTTGTGTTTTGCGATGTTGTGGCTGCTTATGGCTGTTTGAAGTTCCAGCGGCTCTTGTCGCTCTTGGGATCGAACTTGGCCAGGGTCGGAGTGCTGTCGCCGACGGCGGTGAGGACGACCTGTTCGCCGGAGTGGGGCATGACCTTGGGCATGATGCGGTAGCTGCCATCGGTCAGCTGGTCGATCTGCCAGAGTTGTTCCGGCGCGTTGGTGAAGGCGGGAACCGTGGTGACTTCGCCATCGGGAGTGGTGGCGAGGGCGCGGTCGGTGCCGGCGATGGTGATCTTGAAGAAGGGCTGGCCGAGGTAACCGCCGACGTTGGCGACGGGAGTGATAGTCCACTTCTGGCTGGGGCGGACCATGTAGTCGCGCAGCTGAAGGTCGATGTTGCCCTTGGGCCAGGTGTCGATAACGCTGGCAAGTTCGACGCCGGGAATGGGAGCGACCGGGCCGGGAGCGTTGCGATTGCCACCACCACCGCCGGGACCACCAGGGCCGCCACCTGCGGGACGCTGCGCGCCTGCCTGTGCTCCGGGCGCACCGGGAGCAGCGTTGGGTGCGCCAGCTGGACGAGGAGCTCCGCCGAGGCCACCGCCGGCGGGGCCACCGAATCCACCGCCGCCAAAGCCGCCAGCGCGCTGGAGGCGGGCGAAGTCGACACCGAGCTCGAGAGCAAAGCCGCTGTGTACGGACTCAACTTCATAAGTGCCGGCGGTGAAGTTGTCGCCGCCGACCGGCCAGCCGTCCTTCCAGAGGAGCGGGCGGATGTCGAGGACGCTGCGGCCGGAGCGGTCGAGGTCGGCCTCATAGTGCATGGAGAACTTCTGGACGTCGTCATCGGCGACGACGCGACCGAAGTGGCCGAGGCCGATGTGGCGGCCCTGCGAGGTGGCGACGAGTGTGCCACCGCCGTGCATGAGCGGAACGCCTTCCTTGTCGATGTAGGGGCCAGTGACCTTGCGGGCGCGGCCGACGCGGATGTTGTAGGTGGAGTTGCCGCCGTCGCAGCAGGTGCCGTGGGTGCCGAGCAGGTAGTACCAGCCATCCTGATAGATGAGCGCGGTGGCTTCCATGTCGATGGCGACGTCAGTGGGCGTGGCACCGGGGAAGGTGTGGCCGGTCTTGGGGTCGAGCCGGATGACGCGGATGTAGCCGAAGTAGGTGCCGTAGCTGATCCAGAGCTGGCCGTCCTGGTAGACGAAGGAGGGATCGATGGCGTCTGCGTCTTCGACTCCGTTGGAGTGCGCGACGACGGTGTCGTCCTTGAAGCCGAAGTCAGGCGAGGCAGGGTCGAGAGACTTGGTCCACATGACGTGGACGTTGGAGGCGTGGCCGCCGGACATGCCGCCGCCGCCAGCAGCGTAGGAGACGTAGTAGCGGTCGCCGATGTGGATGATGTCCGCAGCGACGCCGCCGCCGGTGCGGGAGACGCCGCCGTGCCAGGTCCAGCCGCCGTCCTCAGAGACGAGGCCGCCGTTGCCGGTGCCGTAGACGTAGTACTTGCCGTGGTCTTCGGCGACGGTAGAGGGATCGTGGATGTAGGGGTCGCCGTTGAGGGCGGATGCGGGGCGGGCGGCAGCGAGTGCAAGCACTGTGAGGGCTGCGGCAGTTGAGAGAAACGATTTCATGCTAGCTCCAGAGAAAACCATGTGATTTCGCAGTGCGAACGCCTATTGGAGGCTGGTGGTGATGTCCTTGACCGGGTTGCCGTTCTCGTCGATGAAGCGGACGCAGAAGTCGCTGAGGCCGGGGCCGTTGATGACGGCGCCCCAGAGGATGTTCTTGCCCTTCTTGAGCGAGATGTGATGGGAGACGACGTCGTCGGCAACCATGCGGCGGTCGTCGAAGAGCTCGGCGACGGTCTGGCCGTTGAGCTTCCAGATGGAGGCTGAGTTGGAGCCAACGGCGAGGCGGATGTTGGACATATCACGCGGGCTGTTGAGGATGGTGACGGCGTAAAAGATGTTGCTGTAGGGGTTTTTGTTGAGGCCCCAGGCAAAGTTATAGAGCTTGACGTCGAACATGGTCGAGTCAAGGGCGTGCCATGCGAGGTCATCGGCATCGACTTTGACGTGGTCGCCGTTCTTCGGGAGGGCGTCGCCGAACT
>Ga0105238_10004411_pt1 | contig 13957 bp, 10 predicted proteins | sample KBSC34metaG_FD_81526 | JGI IMG/M metagenome (GOLD analysis project Ga0105238, IMG submission 81526) | Corn rhizosphere microbial communities from Kellogg Biological Station, Michigan, USA - KBS C3-4 metaG | ecosystem: Host-associated > Plants > Roots > Rhizosphere > Soil | place: Michigan, USA... | reverse complement strand
GTCCGCCGAAACAGCTTCGACGTTCTCTCGGCCTGGCTCCTTCGCGAGCGTCCGCATGCGGCCGACCGGATCGTTCTTGAAGTGGGCGACTTCGGCCGGCACGAAGCTGTAGACCCGACCTTCGGGTCCCACGACATCGGAGAAGAGACGGGTCCACTCGCCGTCGCCTGGATAAACGTCGATGACGGTGGAGCCCGCATCGACTCGTGCGAACCTGATTAACTCGGATAGCTTGGGTTGATCGTACATGGGGATCTCCGTTACGGTTAGAACCAAGTTTGATTTCTGTGGTCCCACGGCTGGCAGCGCAAGAGGCCAGCCACAGGACCGCGTCGGGGTCAGACCTGCGCCATGCCTCCATCGACGGGGAGATCTATACCAGTGATGTAAGAACTTTCATCGGAGGCGAGGAACGCAACTGCAGCCGCGATTTCCTCGGGCATGCCTCTGCGACCCATTGGGATCTGCGTGGTGAACTGAGCGACCGCTTGTTCTGCCTGCTCTGCGGTAAGGCCCGTCGTCGTCGCCAAGGCCGGCGTATCGATTGCTCCGGGGCTCACACAGTTCACGCGGATCTTGCGATCCTTCAATTCCAGAGTCCAACCGCGCGCGAAGTTGCGCACAGCCGCCTTGCTCGCTGCGTAAGCAGTAAACCCTGGGAGCCCGAGCACGTTCGAAACCGAAGAGTTCAGAATAATCGAACCGCCGTCTTTGAAGAGGGCAAGCGCCTTCTGCACCGTGAAGAACAGCCCCTTCACGTTCACGTCGAAGGTCTGGTCAAAATGCGCCTCAGTAGCTGCCGGGAGCGGTGCGATTGTCCCCGCGCCTGCGTTCGCGAAGAGAATGTCGATGTGACCATGTTCCTCTTTCACGACGGCATATAGCCGGTCCAGATCTTCCAAGCGCGAGACGTCGCCCACGACCGTAGTAACGTTTCTCTTGATGAAGGCTGCGGCCTCCTTCAGCTCTTTCTCCCGTCGCCCAGTGATCACGACGTGCGCACCTTCGTCCACGAAGCGCTTGGCTGTCGCCAAGCCAATCCCGCTGCTTCCGCCCGTGACGACTGCAACTTTACCTTCTAGTTTTCTCATGATCTTTCACCTTTCGTTTGTGCTGTAAGGCAACGCCGCTGTTCCCATGCGTACAAAGGCGCTGTATCATTTGGATCGCCGATCCAGATCCTGATTCAGCATCCGAACCACTGATCCAAATATACGGATCAGTGATCCGTATGTCAAGGAACCCCATGCGAGCCGACGCAAGAAAAAATTACAACCATCTGATTGAAGTCGCGCGCAAGGTCGTCACCAAGCACGGTGTCGATGCGTCCATGCGCGATATCGCCCGCCGGGCTGACGTCGGGTTGGCTACGCTGCTGCGTCATTTCCCGACGCGAGAAGCCTTGTTTGAAGCGTTGTTGTGTACGAATCTGGACGAACTGACGCAGAAGGCAGACCAACTCGAAACGTCGAACTCACCTGACGAAGCGCTCGTGTCCTGGTTTCGCGAATGGATGGCATTCGCCCAAAGCTATAGGGGCGTCGTCTCCCTGATGGCGGCCGCCCACACGAACCCGAAGTCCGCTCTCTATGCTTCGTGCGCAGCGGTTCACTCAGCGAGCGCACGACTCCTGCTCCGAGCTCAGGCCGAAGGTACGGCGCGTGCCGACATGAATGGGGACGACCTATTCGGCCTGATGGCGGCGCTCGGCTGGCTCGTCGACCTGCCGTCGTTCGCGCCACGGGCCGATCATCTCGTTCACCTTATCGCGAGCGCCATCCTGCCAAATCGGTCGAGCAGCGATGTCAAGAAGACGAAAGGTTGAATCAGCTCGGTATCACGCCAAACTGGAATCCTAATCAAGGCATTCCGGGAAACGCAGTTGGTAGTGCTGGATCGATCAGTTGAGGCATGGGTGGCACGCCAACATATAGCGCATTTTTTCGCTGGGTGGGCGAAAACGGGAAACCTGGAACGGCCTCGGCTCAATCGCGGACAATTCTTGCCTCGCGAACGTGATCGGTTTCGTCGAAGCGTATTGCCAACCATTCGGAATCGATGCTGAAGCCTCCGCGCTCAGGTCCAAGCCAGTAAACAAAATCGTATTGCTTGAAGTACTCGGTTTTCGGCGGCTTGCCGATCAGCGAAACGATCTGGTCGCGGCTCATGCCCTGCAAACGGTGTTGCTCGAGCAAGCTGTCGACCATCTTCAGGCGAATGGGATCGTCATCGTCCCGCAAAAGACTTGCTCTCCAGGCGTGCGAGTCGAAACGATCGCTGCCGTCGCCAGCGTACGACAACCACCAATATTCGTAGCAGACCAAGGCAGCTATCGAGCCGAGCACGATGGTCAGGCCGAGAAATCGAAATCGCTTCCACTGACCGATGGCAAGGCCCGCCAAGATCGCCATCGAAAGAAGTACCACAGTAGTTTGCATGGCTTGTCTTGCGCTCGCGCCAGTGGAGGCGATGCTGTCGCGCTATGGACGAGGGACCTTCAGATTGGCGTCCGCAAACGCATAGATGTCCGCCATCTCCAGTGCTTCGGCGTTGGCGTTTGTTGCGAAGTGGCTGAATTGATCGTCAGTGCGGATAGTACACCTGCGTCGTTGGCGATGCCGCGACGACACGCGCAGCGAACTTTCCACTGTTCCATGGCGCGACCCGCTGATCCACGGCGCCCGTAACCAGCAGGTGTTCTAGGCGCACCTCTCGAGGCGAACCGATAGCTCGTTGCACTTAGTGCGCCTCAGTTGAAGTCCGCTCTGGCCGAAAGCAGACATGAGCAAGAAGGCCAGTGTCCCAGTACATCGGCCGTGCTCGAATGTGTGGAGCGATCAGGCGTATGGCCGCCAGTTCACTCGCCGCGAGCGGGCAGAGAATAGCTAAGCGTGCCCAGTGAAGCGCTGCAGCTGCTCAACGATCGGCAAGTAACTGCTCGGCGCCAACTGAAGGTTATGATCGTGGCGCAACCCAGTGGTCCTGGCGGCGGGTGCTACGACGGCCCGTTGGAAGTTCTGGCTGTCCGCAAAGTCAGGGATCAAACCCATTGGCGAAGATCGTGTCGTCCACACCGTAAATAATCCCGCGCCCGCCGTTGGGCACGACATAGACCCTGCCGAACGTGCGCGGATCGCCGACCGCGAGCGACACGCCGCCCCACTGATGCAGCGCATCGTTGATCTGCATCCACGTCGCGCCGATGTCGGTGGAACGGAACAGGCCCGTTGCGCCATTCACCGTTCCGCCAAAGTAGATGGTCGGGTACTGCTTGCCGAGAGCCGCCTTGCCGAAGCCGATCGAGTTTGCCGCGGTTACCGTTGCAGCGAAGACCTTATTCCAGCTCCCACCGGAATTCTGGCTGCGATACAACCCCGACGGCGTGGCAAGCCAGATATCGCCTTGCACTCCGGTGACCGCAACAGCCTGGCTTCCTTGCCACGACGGCACGACCGGCAGGGCGGTGGTCGATGCAGACCAGGTCACTCCCTTGTCGGAGCTCGTGAAGAACGTTCCCGTGCCTTGGTTCCAGGCGTAGAAGAAATTGCCGTTGGCGCCGTCGGACAATACCTTCGCACCGGTCGGCAGGTTGGCCGTGCCGCCGCTGGACTGATACGTGAGCGTCTGCCAGCTGCTGCCGTGATCGGTGGATGCCACCGGTGCGATATCGGAAGGCGCCCACACGATGGTGCCGCCATCGGCAGAAATCGCCACCGTTCCTCCGCCGTTGGGGGAACCGGCCTGGTTGGGGAAGCCCGTCCAGGTGGCGCCACCGTCATACGAGATGGATCCATATGAGGTGAGGGTGCTGTTCGCGTGCTGAACAATGCGCACGATCGTCAAGGGCGAATTCTTGGCAAAGTCCAGCCCGGTGCCGACGCTGTCTCCGCATGTGGGGTTGTTGGGTTGCGATTGCGGAGCCGTCGTCAGGCTGGTGTGCACGAACCCGCAAACGTCGCCGAGCCCGCTGATCAAGGGCGGGCCGGCGGTGGGCGACAACAACGTGATCGCCACCGTTTCCTCGATGCCATTGGCGCCCACGGTCCAGTGCGTTGCGTGTCCCGCATCGGCGGCGGTGAGGTCGGAGGTGCTCCAGACGGTGCCGCCCGTGCCGTACATCGCGTGCCCCGAGTCGAAGGGATCGATCGCCACTTCGCCCCAGTTGCCGAAACCTGGCTGCGTTTGCCCCGACTGCACGATCCAAGGCGACACGCTGGCATCGCGTACCGCGTTCGCGCCCACGTTAGTCCATGTGGAACCGCCGTCGGTACTGCGATACATGGTGTCGTCGGGCCACCAGTGGTCCATCGTCATCACGACCAGCGTGCCCGTTTTTTGCGCATCGAGTGCCAGGCCGCTGTAACCGGAGGGATAGTTGTACGGATCGGTCGGCGTGATGTTCTGCCACGTGCCGAGGCTGATGCTGTATTTCCATACCTGGCCGGCGCTCATGGCGCCGGGGCCGATCGCGTTGCCGTAGGTGATGTACAGATTGCCGTCCGGGCCGATCAAGCCACGCTGCGGCAGCATACCGGCGGCAGGACCGCCGGCGACGGGCGCCCACGTCGCGCCGCCGTCGGTGCTCTTGTATAGCGATGACGGCGCCGTGCTGGTCGATACGCCCGCAAAGAGGGTCTTGGTCGGCGAGCCTGCGCTGCTCGATGACTTGTCGAAAGCGACGAACGCCACGCCCGCGCCGGTGTCGTCGCTGGACAGCACATTGAACCCGGCCACCTTGTTCCAGGTGCTGCCGCTGTCGGTGCTGGTCCACAAACCGTTGGTACCCGGCTGAGTGGAGTCGTTGCGCGTGCCGTAGAACAGGATCGAGCCCTTGTTCGGATCCACCTGCAAACGTTCGCCCACGTTACGTCCGTCGTCATTGCCCCCGGCGCGGAAGCTGAGCGGATGCGCGGCAAAGTGCGCACCCTGGTCGGACGACACCAGCACCGCGCCGTTGGCGCCCCACGACTGCGTGTACAACCCCGTCGCCAGATAGAGCATGTTCGCGTCGTTCGGATCGACGGCGATGCTTTCGATCCCCATCCACTGCGGATTGGACGGCGGCGTCCAATCGTTCAACGGAACCCATCGCGCGGCAGCGGTATCGTAGCGATAGGCGCCGCCCACGTCGGTGCGTGCGTAGAACAGTCCTCGCTGCGTCGGATGCGCGATGATTCCGTCGACGTAGCCGCCGGCGACGATCTTCACGTTGTTCCAGGTGTAAGGCGGCTGCGCGAGCGTCGCTACAGGCAATAGCGAAAGGGCGGCGAGCGCGCCATAAACCAACCCCCGGGCAATGGCCCGGTGCAACAGTGTCTTCATGGTCCCTTCCAAATTGTATGTCTCGGATCATTGCGGTGTTTCGCCGCCACTACTCCAGGACGGACTCGTCCACATGGCTGATCTCATGGATCGAACAGGCGGCCTCAGCCGTGCAGCGATCGTATCTAATCCGTCGCCTTCAGATGCGACTGCCGTCGCAATCTTTGATCCGTTCATGGAACGCACTGTTCCATTGGTCCGGTTTTCTTCGAGGGGGAGAGGCCGCAAGAGGTCTCGAGGCTAACGGCCATCTGTCTCGCACAGGACGAAATTGGGTTAACTGGCGCCGGTTTATTGCGACACGAAGGCGACCTTCGTCATGCCGGCGTTTCTTGCGTCGGCCATCACGTTCGCGACCAGTTGATATTTGCTCGTCTTGTCCGCCTTGATGGCGAGTTCAGGCGGCTGCTCCTGCGGTTGGCCCCGATCACGGAGAGCTGGGCGCGCAGCCCTTCTTCGGTGATTGGCGTGTCGTTCCAGTACAGGCCGCCGGTCGGCAGCACGGACAGGCGGATCGGACCCGGCGGCGCTATCGGCGGACGCGCCTTTTTGCTCGGCACCGGCAGGTCGATGTTGACCTTGTCCGATAAGAGCGGCCGTGAGCATGAAAATGATCAGCAGCACCAGCATGACGTGGACTAACGGTGTAACGTTGATATCGGCCATCGGGCCGCTACTGCCACCACCCGTTGCGAATGCCATGACGCAAGCCTCCTAAAGACAACGCCGCACCAAATCGGCGCGACGTACCTAACGTGGCTTGGCCCGCCCGGGGTTGGAATCCAAGGCCAATGGCAAGGCAGTGAGTCTGCTACCCGCTCAGCACTGAGCGCGGCCGCCTTGAAGGGGCGCGAATCGGTTGCGCTGACGGACGCCCTCCCTGATTCGCAGGTCCGCTCTTGGCCGTAAGCAGACCTTCGGCATTGGTCATCCCATCTTCATGAGGACAAGCCAGACGCGTTAACCTCGCGTCGCTCGGAACTTGCTGGCAAATGTTTCGATGCGCGCGCGCAGTGCCTGCTCAGCGGACACTTGTCGCGGCCGCGGTGGAGACATAGCCTGCGCTTCGGCGATGCGGGCGTCGCAGGCGCTCAGTTCGCGATGCACGATCTCGTCAAATCGATCCGGCGCGGCAGCGGCAACAGCGGCCAACCGCACGATCGTGGGTTCGGACAGCAGCGGCGGCTCATTGCGGGCGATGCGATCGAGCACGTGGTGTCCGTAGTCCGCCATCGACCGATAGTTGTCGAGGCGAGGCAGCAGGTCCTTGACGATCATGTCGCAACTCACGTTGGCGAAGCGCGCGAGTTCCTGTGTGCTGCGTAGAACCCAATGCGACCGAGTGCGCTCGAAATCCTTCAGGCGGTCGGAATTCGTTTTGTCTACGAAGCCGGAGAGGAATGTGCTTGCAACGAAGGCGTCCGCCGCCTGCGTGGTGCCAGTCTCGAAACCCATGAGTGGGTCCGCGGCATCCAGGTAAGCTGCAAGCAGATAGTCCACGTCGACCAGGCCCAGGTCGGGTTCTACATTGATCTTCGGTGTGATGGACTGCCAGCCGCCTGCATGCTTGCGCACGAAGCGGGAATCCCATTTTTGGATCTTCACCCACTCGAAGCCCAGCGGCGCGAATACACTCGCCATTAGATCGAGCAGTTCCTGCTCCGTTGCCTTGACATCGAACGCTTTGGGCGTTGGCTGCTCAGGCGGCAGCGGCGGATTGCCGAGGAACGAGTCCGTCGGCAGGAAGACGGTGCCCGCCTCGCTGTCGTAGACGACGAGGCCTGTCTCGCGCGCGATCTTCAGCGCGAACGGCATCACCTCGTCGATATGCGAGAACGAGATGCTGAGGTAGATCAGCCGAGGCCTCGGCTGCGGGGCAAAGGGAAAACTGTCGTCCCAAACATAGTCCTTGTCCTCACCGTCGAGATCGCGCGGATATTTCTCCCACAACCGGGCCATGAACGTGTCGGCACGGGTGCTGCTGACCATCGTCTTGTCGTCGCGCAAAGTGCGCAGCAGCGGCGCGACCTCCTCCATGGCGCGTGGTATCGGTTGCTCCCAGGCGACGAGGATATAACTCATTCGAAGTTCCTATGCAGATGCGAACGGGCGCCCGCTTCGATGCGCGGTTGCCGATGTTACGACAACCCACTGGCATAACCGCGCAATGTCAATTATTGTTTTCTCTGCTGGAGGAAATCCGATGCGAGCCTTCCCCCGAGAACGTTTCTCCTCCGATGTAACGCTCACGCCCGAAGCGGTGCGCGCATTCGCGAGCGCGGCCGGCGACAACAATCCGATCCATCACGATGCGGAATTCGCCGCCACCACGCGCTTCGGCCGTCCGACCGCCAGTGGCCCGCACACGACTGCGCTGCTGCTGGCACTCACCGCATCGCACTATTCGCAAAATTCTTCGATGCTCGGCCTGGAGTTCTGGGTGCGCTTCCGCCGCGCCATCTACGCGGACGAAACGATTCGCCTGGAATGGCTGGTCGTCAAGGTGACGCCGAACGCAAAGTTGCATGGCGACATCGTCGAGCTGCGTGGACGCATCAAGGGACAGGATGGCGCAACAGCCGTGGGCGCCAAAGGGCGCGTGCTGGTGATGCATCGTTTGTGAGCAGACGGTGCCAAAATAGGGTCGGGTTTTCTCACCCTAGACTAAATGAACCTGACCCCTTTTATTGATTGATTCAATGGTGGGCGATAGTGGGATCGCGCTCAGCGTCTAAGTAATTGCTCTACAAGAAATCTCGCACAAAACTCAAACCAGCTACCGGTAAAAGTTACCGGCGCCTAAGCGCCGCACCACTGCCCCAGGTTCCGAAATAGCGGTTTTTCCAATATGGTCTTGTCCATCACCCCAAATCCGACGAGAGACTGACTGACAGCATCTTCGGAAATGGTCAACTTCTTGCCCCCAGTAAGCTTCTTGAGAGCCCATGCTAGGAACCACACGAGATCGTGGCCATTTATGATGTCCAAATCCGCGAACTCGGAAATCGCGTCCCTTGCCTCCAAAACCAGTCGCCTTGCTTCATTCAGTGTGCCTTTCCGCGGACGGCACTGCTCGACATATTTCGGAAGGTTGAGGGCTATTCGCCCATTCACCATCGTCAGAGAGGCATCTGAATAGAGCACCTCAAGGCCGAGTTCGGCATGCTGGGCTTGGACAATTCGCACAGCCGTTAGCCCTCGGCAGATCATGTTGATATCGTCAAAGAGCGCGCGCCTTGCAGATTTCGTCGCGACTTTCTCCTCGCACTTGAATTGGACGATCAGCCGCTTGAGAACTTCGACAGTCCAGAGATAGGCGTCCAAACAGCTATGATCCGTATACAAGACGCACGTCGACTGGAAATCGAGATTTAAGGCGACATCTAAATCAACGTCGACGATGCCTCGAAATCCTTCCTCGGCACCGCGATACTCAATCTCCCTTCCAAGAGCCACTACACGTTGCTTTGCACCGTCCGAGTTCAGTCCCCTTGCAGCTAGCAATTCTGGCGGAACATCTACAAGACCGACATCTAGACAGTCAAGCTCTCGCAACCAAGCGATGCAGTATTCCTCGTTCTGAATCAATCGAAGAAACCGCTGGTCGAATTCCCCCTCGACCAGAACGGTATAGATTTTCGCGTACTGCCAACGCGCCTCAAGTTCATCAATCTGCCGCCGAGGAATGGCCGCGCTCATGCATTCTCTCGCAGCGGAACCACGCTGTCGCGATGTTTCGAGAGTATCTCAATTGAATGCGACGCAAAAACGAATTGTAGATTCTTCTGAACGTCGAGCCGGAGCAACGCGTCGACGAGCCGACGCTGCCATCGAACGTTCAGTGAGATTTCCGGCTCATCGATGATAAAAATTCCGCCGGAGCGATGCGTGACGATGACATGACAGAATAGTAGATACAATTGCTGCTCTCCCGACGACAAGTCCGTCGGGCGCAATACAACGTCTAGCTTATTTTTTATCACTAAGCCATCGACCATCGAAAACTCGAGGCGCTTGTCCAATAGAAAGGTATTCGTTGTACTGACAAGATTGTCTATGACACTGTAGGCATATTGAATGCTCTTCGATTGTCGGGTGAGGCTCTCTACATAGGGCGCTAGCACCTTAGCAGCCGATGCGCGAGCACTAGGCTTTCCTGCGTCAAGGAGGCCAATCAGCTTCTCTGCATCCAATTCCGGTGCCAAGCCATACTTCGCGTAAACCTCATACGGAGCCGAAAGGGAACGCAGCGTTTGAATGAGGGTGTGGATTTTCGGGCTCTTCTTCCCTTTTCCTCTTGCCGCACTAGACAAGAGCCGTCGCATCAGGTCTTGGTAGATCGTGTGAACTGACATCGAACCCTGGCGAGTTGCCTGCACGCCAAGGCGCACAAGATGCCGAGCAGCTAGGCGCACCGCGTCCCGCAGTGCTCGCCCTCTAGCCTCCGACATGTCCTCAATTGGTCGTCCCCGCTGCGCCAGATCACGCGGCATAGTGTCTGAACTTAGGACTCGATCAGCGCTCAAGATATAGATTGGTGGAACATTCTCACGTAGTGCGTTCAAGAACGCCCGCTCGCCTTCTCTTGGATTGGCCTCACGCCTCATCAAGTCGAAGACCGCTTCCTCGTAAGCTTTCTGAGACAACACCATTTGCGACGTCGCTCTGACATCCGGAAGCGCCGCCCCCTGAAAGGCAGCCGCCCTTTCCCACGGTGGCGTTTCCTTCGGGAACCACGACCATGCGCCTAATAGGTCACCGAACTTTTTCACCTCCAACCGCACAGCTCCGAGAAGCGCATCACCCTGCCTATATGCAGCGACCGTTACGTCGTTCGAAAGGTAAACCTCAATGCGCCCAAATTTTACCTGCGACATGAACGTCCTGTGTCCACGATCGCCGACTGGGGAAAGGAGATGAAAGAGCAGTCGCAAGATGCTCGTCTTTCCGAGACCGTTTTCTCCGTAGATGATAGGGGTACGATCGAATTCCCGCGGCTCCTGCGGAAGCTCATACGTATAGAGGCCAAACAGTCGCTCTACTTTTACTCGCACGATCGTTGCGGCGCCGACTGCGACAACATCCAGTTGTCCTTGGTCAGGGGGCAGATCAATCAAGTCGTCCGAATCAACCACGGAATACTCCGGCGAATGGGCTGCGTAGATAATACGCGAGAACTGGGTTCTAGCTAAGAAACCGTGGAACCACCTCTTGTCGCGCCGAAGGAATCGCCTAGCTTTGCAGCGAATGCAATGCTGCGATAAGCCAATCACATACATCGAGATATGCGAGCGTTTGCAACAGTTTGCGTGATCTGCTGAAAAGTCGAACCGTGCAAATCGCTGGTCAAATTCAAGACCTAAAAAAACGGTATTTCTGAATTGACAGTGCGAAACTTGGCTAATTGCCCGTTGAACAATCGAGTGGATTCGAAGTTTTGCCCCGCCCCCGGCAGACATTTCCTTTCTGAAAACTGCCCGTTCTAGCAAAACAACTCACTCTCCGATGCGCTTCCCCTTTCGCGCTACCTGCTTCGCCAAACGCTCATTGATAAGTCCAAAGAGAACCTCGAACCGAGAGACGCTCTCAGGCGTGAGCACCTTATCTGGGTCGACCGCCATCTTTGTAAGGAATAGACGAGCCGGCCGCGTCTTATGAAATTCGAGTCCTAAGTCCGCGAACGCCTTCTCGATCCTCTTCGAGATTCGCGGAATGTGTGTGTTGAGTATCAGCGTCTTTCCCTTCAACTCGGCCTTGTACGACTCCCTTACCAGCGATTCGTACACCGCAGCGTCAAGGAGGTCTTCAATATCCGCCTCCGAAGGTGCGGGACTGAAAGCCTCTGACACAAACACAACATTTTGTTCCTTGATAAGCTTCGACTGTACTAGCTCCTTCTTTGTTGCCTCGGCTTCTCTTTCTGCATCGAGTAGCACCAAAACGTTCAGCGACTCAGACGTGAGCAAGGCCACCATGTACGAAATTTTTTGAGCACCCGCGGCGGGAGTGATTGTGAGATCAACACGCAATCCTTTCTTGCCTGCGTCCACAAAATGGGCACTGACAGCAGCCAAAATCCAGTAATCAGTCACGCCCTCAACTACGAGATTGTTTGGACCGACAAAGAGCGCTTGAGCCAAGTCATACCCTAGCGCAGCTTGAATCGGGAATATTGTCCTTGCATCACCCGTTGGACTATTCGTGACCGTCGTTCCGACCTTATCTCCGATGTTCACTGTCCTGACTGAATCCAGGCGGTGAGTCGGAACCATGAATGGAGAATGAGTGGAGTAGAGAATCTGATTGGTGAAGTCCTCGTCAAAGTGTTTGAGCAAGTCTCCCTGTGACTTTGCATGCAGGTACAACCCTGGCTCGTCCAGCAGCAGGATTGCATCGCTGATTTTTCCGCCATCGGTGTCCGCAGCAAACGTAGCGTAGAATGCGAAGAACCATTGGAAGCCGCGACTTCTATCGTTGAGATTTACTTCCACATCGTAGGTCGCCGTGGGGTCAGAAATCAGCGTGTCGAAGTGATTTCCGTCGAGATTGAAACGAATCTTTAGCTCTCGATCCTTCCAAAGTCGCCTAATTTCACTCGTGACTACCGCGCTGGCCCGATTCGCGAGTTGATTGCGCTGCTCCGCATCGCCATTCTGCTGCAACTCCTGGAGCTTGGCGGGTTGAAGCCCTGCGACTTTGCAAAGCTTCTCAAAGTTGCGATGAGATTCCCTGATCTGATTTTGTGCTTTGGCCTGTAGGTACGCAGCTATGTCCTGGTGACCGTCCAACTCGGGGTATTCGTCAAGATAGAAAAACTTTGGAATCGCCGCAACCGCCCAGTTCCGGGCCTTTTGCTGAGCTTCCTTGTCCCCGGCAATGGAGGTACTTAACTCTTCTAACTCCGTAAGCAGAGCTTCTTGAGTTGATGAGAGATCGGCGTCGCTAGCGGCTAATCTTGTCCTCGCATTCTTTGCAGCCGCTGAAAACTCCACCGCCCACGTCTCGCGCGCCTTTGTTGCTAGTGCTTTTTCTTCAAACATATCCGCATCGGTTGCAAGCGAATTCCCTTCGCTTGCCTTTACTCTCATACCCGCTGCGATTTTCTTGACCTTACTCTTGATCTCTGCTGCGTCGAAAGCGATCTGCGCCAAGCCAGGAAAGCCAATGAAGCGATGCTTGCCTTGATAGTGTCGCTCGATTGTGACGGTATTCACCTCAGTTGCGCGGGGGAGCATCTCAAGTAGCTCCGCCTTGTTTTGGTCGTCGAGTTCCCACACCGAATCAACGACAAGAGTTTCATCAGTGCACTCTTCCAGCCTCCTATCTCGCGGAAAGTCTTTGATCGGATTCAACGCTTCGAATCCGTCCAGCGGATTCAGGCTATGCAGCGCCCTCAACAAATTCGACTTTCCGCTTTCATTTCGCCCCAAGAGAGCCGTGATCCGCGAGACATTAATCTCACCGCTATCCTTAATTGACCGAAAGTTTCTGACTCGGAAGGATTTTAGCTGCATTGCTTTCCCCGTCAAAATCTACTCGTCTCAATGGTGGCGGCTCCGCGTTGGGTTGGCAAGAGCTTCCGCCATCTCCTCTCCTTAAACGTGCTGCTAGGTGAGGAGGTACCGCGCCAGGGTGATTGGCGAGAGTAGCCAGTGGACCTTTCAGCTTTGCAATGACAGTCCGCGATCTGGCGATCCGGAATGTCTCGCCTTGTCGCACTGCATCCGCACTTGCACCGTCATTGCTGGCCCGGTGGTATGGATACGATCTTCCCCCCTGTTTCAATTTCGCAGTTTTGCGTATGAACCGCCGCCACCGATGCTTCGACTGAGATTAGGACCTTTTTGCGCCCCCGGACACTTAACACCGCTGCAATCAACTACCGACGCCAAGGTAGCAACCAGCCTGGCCTCCGCAATTAGCATGCTTTAAAGCGAAATGTGGTCAGGTTCATTTCTCTCAAACCCAACTTCCAGCCAAATCCTCATCGCGACTCCGCCCTCACCCTCCAAGCCCCCACAAAAAAGGCCGCCACACAAACGCGTACGCAGCATACGCTCCAAACCCCGTCATGACAGTCAGCAACAGCACGACGGCCGCCATGCCGAAGCGCGCACGCGTCCCTGCCCTATCCCTGCAATACATATAAAGCTCCAGCACGGCGAGAGGCACGAGGTAACAGCCGAACGCACACGACAGGTCGAACCAGCCGTCGAAATGTTTCGTCATGCCGACGGGTGCCTGGTTGGCGACGGCCCAGCCGAACATGCCGATGCGTTGGAACCAGACGCCGTTGGCCACGATGAAAGTGCGCAACGCCCAGCGGCGATGCCGGGGAATCTCACGCGCCCGGGCCCAGCGCCATGCCTGCAGTGCGAAGACGATGATCAACACGGCGTCAAGGCTGGTGGCGATACCGGCGGTGAGATTCTGCCGGCTGCCGCGCACCCAGATCATGTACAGCCCGCTCAGCGCGGCGGCAATTGCCGTCACCAGAAACAGGCGCCCGTTCCATCGGTGTAGGGCAATAAAGCGTGAGCGCAACCACGGGATCAACTGCAGCGCGCCGCCAACGTGACCAGTGCCGCCAGCATGACGTGCGTGGCGAAGGCGAGATTGCCCGCGGTGTCTCCGG
>Ga0105238_10004410_pt1 | contig 13958 bp, 24 predicted proteins | sample KBSC34metaG_FD_81526 | JGI IMG/M metagenome (GOLD analysis project Ga0105238, IMG submission 81526) | Corn rhizosphere microbial communities from Kellogg Biological Station, Michigan, USA - KBS C3-4 metaG | ecosystem: Host-associated > Plants > Roots > Rhizosphere > Soil | place: Michigan, USA... | reverse complement strand
TGGCCATGAGCGTGTCCACATACTCAATGTGGTTCATGCCCGTCTTGAGAGCGACCGGCAGACCCTGCATGAGCGTGCCAGCGGCCAGCTGCGCGTCGTGGACGGCGTCGGTGATGGTGACCGGCTGGTCCGGCACGAGTGACTGCGCTCGCCCTGGATCGTCGGTGATGGCGAGTGTGACGTCGCGGAGAATCTGCCGCTGCGGCTCCGGGTCGTACAAATTGCGATACTGCATGAGCTGCTGGGCAATGCTCATCTCGAGCGTCTTGTTGCCGCCGCCCATCGTGCGTTCCGGTTCGATGTCCCACTGCTCCGGTTCCAGATAAGTCTTGGGCACGCCCTGACGGAGACACGCGGCTTGGAAGCGAACGACATCAGGATCGGTGGAGTTGCCCTTACAGAACCTGCGGAAGATCTCGCGGTACTCGAAATTCTGGTAGTTGTACGCCTGCTGTAGCGCGATGCTCACCATGGCGGTGGCGGTCTGGGTTTCCGCCTGCACCTGGAACTTGGTCTTCTCGACGTCGCTCGCGCCCTGCTGTGGCATTGATGTGAACGATGAGGAGTGACGCTGAATCAGGTCGGTGATTTGCGTGACGCCGAATTCCGCCAACTGGGTGTTCGGTTGGAAACGATCGGCGGCTGGCACGAACTGCACGGTCTCATCGATGAAGCCACGGTTGTACAAATCCACCTTGATAACGCGCTGCACGTCCTCCTCCGACTTCACGCGGAAGAGCATCATCAACTGCTCAAAAGTTGTCTCGGTCAGTCGGCAACGCAGGCGGTTCTGAAGATGGCACACTGCGTAGAGAAGAAAGCCGAGAGACCTGACCGAGTGATAGCGGAAAGGGGCAACCGCAGAGAGGTCCGCAAACTGACAACTAAAAATCTGTTCCCGGTTCGTCGCTTTGACGGTGTCACCGGAATTGTAGAGCCACTGGCCCTTGGCGAACGCGAGTGCCTGATTGGCTTGCATCTCCGGCGCGATGCCTGCGGGCGAGCTCCAAGTATCGAGCACCATGCGCCGACGCCATCCTTTATTACCGCCTTGGTCGCTCCAGTACCAGAAGTCGAAGACGTTGATGGTGGGCACGCGGTCGCCCATGTAGAATCCGCCGTCGGACTTCAGGCGCTCTTCCATCTTCTCCGGACTCCAGATGTCGGGAAACTGTGAGCCGAGCAGGGATTGGGATTCCTTGTCCACCCACTGGATGCAAGCCTTCACCAGCTTCATGTTCCAGCCACCGTCCCGCTTGGGACCACTGGTCAGCTTGATGAGCTCGGGCGCGGTGAAAGCACGGAGCTTCACAAAGAACGGAAGGTTGCGGAACGAGAGCAGCGTGTCGGACGGAACGAGCAAGTCCTCGATACCCATGGCGAGCGGGCACCACTGGTCGCGGTTGTCCCACGCCGCGGGCGCGACTCCGTGCATCACCAGCAGCGCGAACTTTGAGCGCAAAGTCTCGTTGTACTCCAGCGACTTCTTCATGATGCGGTTTACTTCCCGCGTCACAATGGCCGAGCGTTCCTGTCGTTTGTGGACCGGACCACGATCGGTTTTGGCGGTGAAGAAGTTACCGGTCTTCTGGAAGGCGGAGGCGAATTGAGAGCGGGCGTCGTGCGACAGGCTGGTGGATTCGAGGAAGTTTACGTTGACGTTGATGTTGTTCTCTTCCACTTCCTCCGTCGAGTACGGCGGGGCTCCGTTGAAGAGCGCGTTGATGCGAGCCCGGTTGTTGGCGCGGAACCAATCCCCGTAGCGAAGCTGCCACGCAATGGACTGGACCAGGTCTGCATCCTCGAATCTCATGGTGCCGTATTACGCTGATGTGATTAAAGCGTCAAGCCTGCGCTGGCTGCATCTTCAATGAACTGACGCGCAGTGTCGGCGGCAATCACGTCCGGGTCCCTACAGTACCACTTGATAGCTTTCTCCAACATCTCGGGTGGCACGGTGATGATGTTGCACCTGGCGCTGGCCGCTTCCGAGATGTTCACCGGTTCCCGCACACTCGCCCACAGCAGTTGTTTGCCCGCGTAGTACGAGAGTTTGTGCGCCGCCTCCTTCATGGACGGGTAAGGTTGCTGACCGGTGTCTGCCAATCGGCCGGCAAATACCGAAAGAATGGCCGGCCCCAAAGGGATGCGAGCCAGCACGTAACTGACGTGGTGCAGGCTTACCATAGCGGTGATGTTGACATGCACCTTCGCGTGCATCAGCTGGGCGATGAGCTCACAGTTGTCCTCGCCCCGGCTGTTCATCATCGGCACCTTCACATTCACATTGGGTGCCCAGGACTGGATCTTCATCGCCTGACGAATGACTTCGTTGCGCTCCTCGTGCACCACCTCGAACGACACCGGCTTATCGCGCACCACATGGAGAACGCTGCGAGCGAACGCCTCGTAGTTCGTTACTCCCGCCCGACTCATCAGAGTGGGGTTGGTGGTGAACCCTTTGACCAGAGGGTTATCTGCGTACCGGATGATTTGCTTCAGGTCAGAGGTATCGAGGTAGATGTCGATGGGTATGTTCATGGTAGTTGGATGATGACCGGATCGTCGGCGTGCGCCTGACACTCAGCCAGAATCTGTTCCTTTGTACGCCGGGTGTGAGTGCCGTGTCCACGACTAATGTTGCGCTGACTCAGGCGCGGCCCTCGGTCTCGAGTCTCGCGCTCAATCCAGAAGCAGCTGTCGGCGTTGGCCCAGTGCGCTCCATGCCACACAGCTCCATGAGGACGGTGCTCGTTTGAATGGTAGTCGTGATTCCCTGCGCCCATCGTGATGCCGCGCGGGTCGAAGATGCACGGCTTTATGTGGTCAGGAATTCCATGCAAGCGCTGGGGCACGGGTGGCAGTGAACGGTCGATGTCGAGGTCACTATGATGCCGCCACATGCGCGTCATCCCAGAGAGAACCATACGCTTGCCCTGGCTGCGCTCATGTTCCAACACCGTGCGCGGGTTGGTGCCATACGGCGCGGGATACACAAACTCGTCCATGTCGACGAGCACCACCCAGTCGGCTTGCGATCGGGCGAGGGCTTGGTTAATCCAGCCGCTTTTGAATTCGTCGTCGAATTCTCCGCTGGCGAGTTTCTCAGTGATGAAGGTTACTCGGTCTACCCAGTGGTAGTGGAGCATGAAGAGTGGGAGCAGGAACTCCTCCCGGTAGTACGAAGTGATTAGTTCAATAGTCATGTTTTTCTACGGGCAATGCGTGAGCGCGTGAAATGGTTGGTACGAAAGTAGCCCAGTTGCTTTGGGTGTAAACCGTGGCGACGCGCAATAATGGCGCGGGTGATGGAGTGACTGCGACCTTGGCGGCGAGCCTCTGCTTTTTCTTCTTCGTATTCGGCATTGATGATGTCCATTTGTTGTACGCGCCAGGCAACTTTCTCGGCTGGCGTCATTTCTTCCTGAGGATACAGAGTTCCTTGGAGCAGTAAACCTCGGCGATGTCCAGCTCGCCCTTGTAAGCTGCAAGAGCAATCTCCTGCGCGTGCTGCAACTGGTCCATGTACCCTTTCGTGTGGCTGGCCGGATTGTTCCAGCACTCACCCAGGTCTTCGATGACGTAGTAGCCGCCCGGTTTCACCGCGCCCCACATGCAGGCGAAGGTGGTTTGGATTGCGCCGGAGGAATGAGCACCATCGTCGATGATGATGTCGAAACCATTCGGGTACTTGCTCTTCACCTCGTTCCAGAAGTTGACGTCGAACTGGTCCCCCTTCAGGAAGTTGAACCGGTTCGGATCGAAGAGTCCCACCTTGCTTTGGAAGTCAGCGATGTCTACTCCCACAATGTCAGCCTGAGTGAAGTAGTCCAGCCAGAGCTTGATAGAAGCTCCCACATTGAGCCCGATCTCCATCAGGCGGATGGGTTGGTCGCGCCACTTCGCCCACTCGCGTTCGTAAATCTTGAGGTAGTCGTGGCACACATAAATCTCACCTTCCTTACGCGGTGAGCGTTTGTCGCTCCACAGTTCAGGTACCGTTTCTCGATGAGCGAGTTCATCCATGCTGGGACGATGTGGGGCGAGCTGTCCAGCGCGGAACAAGTCGAGCTCGTCAGCGAACGCAAAGCACAGGTCAACCGCAATTTTGGACGCCTCCTCCGACTTGAACACTTGGTCTCCTGGACGCGGGTCCCAACACATGGACGCCGCACCAATCGACTCGAACGTCTTGTGGTAAAGATGAGAGGGAATCCGGTAGTTGAGTGGCCGCTTATTTGGAGGAAGTGCCATGGCTTCTTCTCTGGACATTACTATCATGGTGAAACAGCCAGAGCCGTCGGGTAGTTGAGTCATTGGAGTTAACATAAATCAATTCGGTGACGGCCAGCCGGGATAGAAGTCCATCACGCGCGGTTGCGTTGGTGACTTGCCAATCCAGGATTCCGCCTCGTAACGGTTCTCCCATTTCGCTTCCGGCAATGCGGGCAGCGTAGCCAGGTACTTCGCTTTGGCCCACCAGAAGGTGCCGCCAAAAAACGGCGTCGTAATCGCGCCGGGATTTTTCTCAGGCGTAAGCCAGTGAGCGCCCGCACAGTCGGCCCCACGTTGGAGCGCGGCGTAGCAATCCTTCCAGCCCCACACCGAGACGGCTTCCATGCGACGACGCCAGCCGTCCGCCTGGTTGGGGGTCGAGACGCCCTTGCTGTGGTGGTACATCACGTAGGCGTCAGGATTTTCCAGCGCGAACTGCCGGAGAATGTTCATCGTGGGGATCTCGGTGGTGGCACCGGTTCCATGACACACGACGGTGGCTTTGTCGGGCGCGAGGCAGGCGACCGCGAGACCATCACTGTCGTCGCCATTGACCCCGATGCAGACGGAACTGGCCGCAGCTTCCAGTCCGCTATCCTTGAGCGCGGACATCTGGTGCGCGATCAAGCGGAGCGCGTAGTCTGGGTCGATGTTCCGCTGCTCACTTCGCAGGAGACAGTGGTAAAAGACGGCGATTTGTGGGTTGCTCATGTTTGGGCCAGGTCGGTTTCATGTGTTGGTCGATCATCAGCGACTCGTGCTCGTCGACCGCGTGCCAGTTTTCCAAATGGTAAGTTCCGCGCCACGTCACCTGCAACGGCTCGAACCCCTGCTTCTGGCTCCAGAGCGTCAGCGAGTCCGCGCCGTGTTCAAATTGATAGCGGTTCGAGTTGTCCACCCGGTTTGGGTAGGAGTTTAGAAACTCTGGCGGACACCAGAACGCGGTGGTGCGAAGATGTGGGCGCGGGGAGTGAAATCCCCAGGGACCGTAAACGGCGGGACCATTCTCCAGGAACGCCATCACCATCCGGTCCAGCCAGCCGGCACGGTGGAAATGGAGCGGGGAACCGAGACACACCATCAGGTCGCACTCAATCATGTCGGCCGCCACCTGGTACGCGCCGATGTCCTTCCCGTAATTGTTGTGCTGGAAGAAGCGGGGCGCGAGCGGATTGAAGATCGGTTTGCACCAGTCGCCCATGCCGATCGAACCATTGATGCAGACGTGCAGTTCGTGGTCGGTCGCGCCAGGAGGGTTCTCCATGTAGGTCTCCACGAAGCGCCGGGCCATGGGCACGTAGGTCATGGCGTTGGCTGTGGGATGGATGTAAACGACGGCGATCTTCACGCGGAGGCTTGTCCGATTTCAGCCAGAATCCAGCACTTCGGGTCGAGTTCCTTCTTCGTCTGCTCCTCGAGGTGGGCGGTGACGAACTCCAGTGGGGTGTGCACCTTCAGCTTGAGCGGACACAGGCAGGCGGTGCAGACGTTGAGCTGGTTGTCTACCGTGGTAGACAACTTCCGGTCGGCCAGCTTGCCCAGCTGCAACTTGATGGCGGCCGCCGCGGGCTTGGTGAACCACTCTTCCAGCCCACCCTTGCCGTTCAGGGCGCAAGCGGCGCAAGTCTCCGCGCGTTTCTGGGACAGCTCGGTGGGAACGGCCGGCTCGCCGGACTCGATCCAGTCATTCAGTGTTTTGACGCCCTGCCACACCTTCTTCACCTTAACGGCCACAGCACTTAGTTGCTTTTCGTTTTGGGGAGACAGGGCTTTGAATTTTGGGCTGGGGGGTACTCCTGCGCCGGGCTGGTTGATGAACTGGGTCCAGTTCATGCGTTCGCAGATGGCGGCGTTGAAAGCATCTACTTCGTCCGCGACGGTGTTCCAATCGACGGACCACCCGTGCTTGGCCGTGAGGGCCGGGTTCGCCTTTCGCATAGCAATAACCTGGTCCACGATGCTGTTGAACGAGGAATTCATGCGGCAGTTGAAGCGCGTCTCCGGCTGGTAAAACTTGAATCCGAAAGGGATTTGCAACTGGCGGTTATTAAGTCGTGCCATAGTGATTGCCGTTATCCCTGATTTTTCCCTTGCTGTCAATAGCTCCCTGTTTCATAGTTGCAACACCAACTATGATGCTTGGACAATTACTCAAGGCCTGGCGCTCAGTACACAAATGCTCGCGCCGTAAACTCGCAGGAATCATCGGCGTCGATCATGTGACCCTGGGGCGCGTGGAGGATGGGGACTCGCAAAGCATCACACTGGACAACCTGAACAAGATTATCCGCTGGATTTTCCACACATGAGTCAGTTCACCTCCGCCTGGTTCAATGAGCAACAAAATCGTCCTCGTCGTAAACTACGCCACTCCCAGCCTGAACCGGACCAAGCGCCAGCACTGGGCGGTGCAGTACAAGGAAAAACAGATGGCGTTCCGGCGTTTACTGTGCGCTTTATCGGATGCCGCGTCACCCCGCTCGACCCCGACAACTTCGCCGGAAGTGTTAAAGATTTGCTCGACGGCCTACGGCACGCTGGCCTTATACCTGGCGACGACCCAACTCAAATCAAGCTCGAAACCTCCCAAGTTAGGGTTGCGACTCTTTCCGAAGAAAAAACGATCGTCGAAATTGAACAGCCATGATCCTTAAAATGCTCGGCAATAAAATTCTCGTCACCCCGTACCGGCGCAAGACGAAGTGGGGTGGAAAGATTCTGTTAAACGAAAAGACACGCGACGTCCTGATGGGCGACGACCACTGGTTCTGGGTGGTGGCTATTGGTCCCCGGGTCCAGCACTGCTCGGTGAAGGACCGGGTGCTGTTGCGGCAGGATCATGAGAGTCTGGAGTATCTGACGGACGGAACCACACGAGCATTCGTGTCTGAGGCGGACGTGCTGGCGGTGATGCCGCACGAGGGCTTTGAGCCCGAACCCGCGCCCGCTGCACCGCCTCCAGCAAGTCCTTGAATTTCGGTACGTCCCGCTCTCCCATTTCCATCAGGAGGTGGGAGAGTTCCCACCACGCCAACGCAGCTTGTTCGCTGGTCAGCCGGTAAGACTTCTCTCCCACCCGGTAGCATTTATCGCGGCGCGTCATGTCTTCTCGGGAAGCAGCGCCCGGAATCCGGACTCCTTGATGCGGCCGAAGAAGGTCTGCCGGCCGTCCCAGAAATAAGGCAGGAACACTTCCCGGAAGTCGGCCTGCTTCATTTGGATCATCGACATCTGGACCTCCACCCAGTCCTGGATGATTTTCCACGAGGTGCGCTCGGCCTGGTCACGGAAGTCCTCGAGAGTGCGCCGCTTGCGGCTACCGTAAACAACCTTGCCATCCGGCAACAGGTCGTCGCCCATGTAGTCGCGGTAGAGAGCCTCCTGGGCTTCCTTCACGTTGGCGGGAAGGCGAACCCGCATGGGCTTGCCCTCCTCCAGCTCAATCTTGAAGGTGATGGCGACGACGCTGCTGTCGGGCCGGTAGTCCTTCTCGATGCCAGTCACACCACAACGGATGAGCGTCTGTTCGATTCGCATGATGGTGGTCGAGATGGGCACGTCACTGGTGTAATTTTTAAGGAACATATCACGCTGAGATAAACGGCAGTTCAGATATTCCCGGAAGGTTGCCCACTCGAAAACCGCAGGCCCCTCGGTGACCACCGCCACCATATTTCACAGCAATGAGTGACAGATCGATGCTGGTGTTGTGCTTGGCGTGGTAGAGCGACACAGTCCAACCCTTACCGTTCCAGAAAAACGCCATCAAGGCATCGTGCCCAGTCTCAGGAATATCCCGAGCGTCGAAAGTTTGGGAGTTGCACCGAGCGACGTTGAGGCACAGGAATTTCAATCCCTCGAATTGGGTGACGAAGCTGCGGCCCTTCATCACCTCAGAGTCCCGCCGTTTGTAGCAGGCCATCGCGCATTTTCCCTGAGCCAAGATTTGCTGCACATAGATGTCGGCCTCGGGCTTTAGAAGCCATTCAAACATGAGATCGTTGTGGTCAATCTCCGTATCTAGTCCGAACTGGAACGGCACATCGCGTGGGTCACGGTGATCCCACACGTCGTACTCACCAGCAAGTCTAACGGCCAGTGGTTCACAAACTTCACGATTCACAAAGTCCTCTTTCGTTGGTAGGACGTAGAACCCTTTGTTTGGATTTGGTGGAGTAGCGCCATCACCTTCTTTCCAGCTTTTATCCTTGAGGCAAAACCATTGCCATGCAAGCCGGCACGCGGCCACGCCGTCGATGCGATAACCAGGAATATCCTTCGGCCACTTTTCAATGGAGGATTTGTGGTGATCGATCCAAATGATGTCCTTCCCTTCCCAGTAAGGGCTTTTAAGGCAGTCGGGACTTAGATCGATGATGTAACAGGTCCCCTCGAATCCATCTAAACAGATCAAGGGATCACCAAAATCCCAGCCGATAAACTGGGTGTCGGGTGGGAGGAATTTCCGGGCAACTTCCCGGGAGAACAGGCCATCGTAGTCGGCGCTGTGATGGATAACTATGGTTTTATTCATTGGTTTTATTCTGGGTTTGAACTTCAGCGAGTTCGGTGATGACTTTCCGGAGGGCGCGGTCAAGCCGGTCCTGCTCGGCGAGGATGAGAGCGCCGGCCTTGATGAGGCAACGCTCCTTGTCGATCTCAGCGGTGGCCGAGAGTTTCCGCCACGGCTTGTACCACTCGGGTCCCCAGGGCCAGGACTTGAAGTTCATGTAGGCCCAAATCTGGGGCTTGAGCGCGGTGTTGACATAGAAGAGCGCGGCCTTCCAGAGACTGCCGTCCTGGTGTTGGTCGTCGTGCTCTTCGTCCCACTTCTCCTCGGTGAGCTGACGATCGCGTTCGGCGTCGATGGCCGCACTGGCGCGAAGTTCTTCGGCGGTGCTGCCGGTTTGTGGTTCTGGATTCATCGCGCGAGGTTGGCTTTGTAGAACAGGTTGGTGGCGGACACGGCCTGTTTCCAGTTCCAGTTGTCCATCACGTATTGGTCGAACTCGTGCGAGTTGAGTTCGATGACATTTTCCGCGCTCATCTCGACCATGCGGAGCTCGCGGTCGTAGTCTTCGGTGTGGTCCTCCGGAACCGGGAGGTTTAGGTGGCGCTGCACATCCTTGCCGTCGCGGGCGTCCTGGAGGTTTTTCTCCAGCTGAAGGATGGCGGCTTTGCGGTAGGCGGCGTGAGCTTCATCGTACTCTTTTTTGTGAGCCTTCCGGTTCTTGCGGAGGGACTCGATGAATTCGTTTTTTCGGATCTTTACGGTTTGCATGTTGCCTTTGGTTTTTGGTTTACGTTGCGGAACAAATTCGATCGGGTGGCTGGTGACGGATGTCCTCACCGATGCGCGAGGCGACGAAGTCGGTGAAGGTGAATTCCCCGGATCGGAGCGCGACCCGGATGAGGGCAGTCGCGGTGTCGACACCCCACTTGAAGTAGATGCCTTGCCGGTGTTTCTCGACGGTTTTGACCGAGCACTTGAAGTAGCTGGCCATGGCCTTGTTGGAGTAGCCGAGGCAGATGAGTTGCATCACGTCGTACTCGCGTTCAGTGAGTGATTTCATGTGGTAAAAATTCGGCGTGAAAAATCTGTTGTCCCCGGAGCCAGCCGCGCTTGCCGGAGATGCGCCGTATAGGGCGCGCGATAAGGTAGGGCTTGCGATCGCAGAGCCGGGCGTAGACGACGTTGTCGGCTTGCCACTCGTAGGTGTAACCGAAGATGTTGGCGACGAACTTGCCGCCGGCAAATTTGATGCACTTCTGTTGTTCCTGGGCCCAGTCGTTCATTCGCATTCCTTCCACCAGTCCGCGGGGTCGCGCTCGCGGCGCGGAGGCGACTCGGGTGATTCGGTCGGTTGTGGCGGCTCGTTAAAGCGGGTGACCTTCCAGATCTCAACGACGAAGCAGAGCATGTAGCCGATGACGCCACCAATTCCGAGCAGTATCCAGTCGTGGTCGTTCATACCTGGTGGTTGGGTGGTCGCACCTTGTCCTTTTCCTCGAGCTGGGCGCGGAGCCAGCCCTTTTGCCAGTGCCAGCGCCAGTCGATGTCGGCTTCCCGGAATCCCTGGTTGGGGCATTCGGAAAAGTTGCGGCCGGCGCGGAAAGCATCCATGCCTTGTTCGCGGGGTGAGCGCGGATCAGTCGGTGGGGAACTTGATGCGGTTGGTTCCAATGGGAGATCCTTCGTAGATTCCGTCGGCGAGCAGCCGCGGGAGCTCGGTGAGCAGGGTGTTGATGGCTTGTTCTCGTTCATGGCTTACAGAGACGGTCAGGTGTCGGATTCTGATGGTGGCTCCATCAAGGACGAATGTCCGGCGGAAGCTGCGCCTGACTGGCACTGGGAGTTGGAGGATTTTGGTCATGGTTCTGGGGGTTCTTTTTGGCACGGTAGACGCGCTGCTTGTTTCGGAAGTAGGCCCGGCGATCGTCGTCACTCATGGTGTCGCGGTATTTCACAAAGTTGAGCACCTGCCACCCTCCGTCGATCTTTTCAATTCGTCGACCTTCGTTATCCGGGGTTCGGCTGTACTCGTCAGGGGACTCGAGGACCTTGAGAGCTGCGAGCACCTCCTCGATGGATACCTTGGCGAAGTCGGCGAGGCCGGGGATGGAGGTCATCACCTCACCGCGCTTGTTGCACATGGCCAACATGGTAATCCACACGATTTTAAGGGCCTTATCATCTGTCCTCCAAAGGGTTGAACCGATGAGTGACGCAAATAGTTTCGTGTAGCCATCGCAATTCATACGCGCAGTCTACTGTTCTTGTATACCATGTCAACACTTTTGTCAAAGTCTTTCACTGTATTTCACGGTAGGGTCACAATTCATATAAGCAGAAGCATAAACAGAAGCAGAGGGGTACGGGGAGATTCATAGCCCTCTCCGGGTTCACCGATCATGAGCGCGGATAAAAGGCAAGGGATCTGGTCCGCGAGAGTTCTGGATAATTTTTCTTAGAGGGGAGGTATTGACAGTTCAAGTCCAGGAACTGCGCCCCTCACCCGGCACCCTGTGGACACCCTCCCAAAACAAAAGAGATTCCTTTAACGTAAATAAAGCTCGACAACTTACGCTATTGGTTCTCTCATTCTCTCTCCGTTATTCTTCCGGTGGAGTGAACTGAACTGTTTTCTTTTTCACACTCACATCGATTGGCTTTGGAGCGGGCTTCATGCGTAGGCGTAGCTTGAGCATTTCCATCTTCACATACGATGCCATGAGCTGAGCTATGGCTTTCGAGTCCGTCTCAGGATTGGTGATGCGTTCAAGCGCAACTCTCTGGGCTGCACAAGCGCCGTGGTATGTCTGTGAGTATCTCACGGTGGGTGACAATACGGGGCGTGGAAGGGGGTGTCAAGCCGCGTAACCATCACAGGAGCCCTAAGGTGTAGAGCATCGCATGGTGCGGTGCCTGCAATCCAAACTATGAGTCAAACTACAATGACGGTATTCGATGAGGCAAAGGGCTTTGACCCGATGCGAATGGAGCGTGAGCGTATCAACTCCGCTCGCTGGGAAAACTATGGCCGTGGGCTCGGCCTCCAAACCGATGAGATTCGCAAGCGCGCTCTCTTCCCGCAGTGGGCTTGGGATGACTACGCAATATGAAGGCACTATTTGCACATGAAACCGAGTTCTGGATGTGGCTCCGAACCACAGATTCATTCGTGTCTGACTTGGAGTGGCATTACCATTGCAGCGTCGAGGCAATGACCGAAAACTACTGTAACCTCACCTTCCCTCCTATGGAGCTGCAAAGCGACTAACCATCATGCAGCCCCATAGGTGTAGAGCTGTCCCGGTTGCTCGCTCCGAGGGAATGACTTCCCTTTCGGAGCGGTCAACAACCCGTGCCATTAACCGCTGGCACAATGAAAGGACAGTAAAAACATGCAAGGTCAACAGATGGGACTCATCGGCTTCGTCGACACCACCATCAATACGGTGTTCGGGGCGAAGGAAATCAAAAACAAGGACGGCCAAGTGGTCGGCACGGCCGTCGTGATGCACAGTCGCAAGGACGTGGCTGCCAACATGGGGCTAAAACTGAACAAGGAAAACAAGGATGCCATCGATGCCCGCGTCGAGGAACAAGGCATCGCGGGCTTTCGCAAGGTCCGCGGCGAAATGACCACGCTCGTGGAAGCTGGTTGGAGCCTGAAAAAGACGGCGTCGCGCACTATGGGCGACGGTCTCCGCCAAATCACCATCGTGGTGAAGGAAGTCAGAAAAAGCGGACCGTCAGACGAGGCGATTGCCAAATCCATGGGCATCACGGTCGAAGAAGTCGCGGCCATCCGGGAACGCCAAAAGAAGGCGCTCGCGGAGAACACAATCGACGTCGACCCGGCTCAGGAAGCATCAGGCCAAATGACTGCCGCGCACGACATTCAACAAGCCTCCGGAAATCAGGAGTAAGCAATGACGAAAACGTAACGCCGGGAGGACTGCCCACTCCCGGCTTTACCCTTACCAAACTATGAAAAATAACCCTCTCCAAACCATGACCAGCCAGCAGTTGCGTAACCTCGCCGATCTCATCGACCAACGGACCGCGCTGGATGCCCGCATTCAAGACGCCATCAGCGGAAATCTGCCTCCCGCAGAAGCCAATGGCATTGTGCCCATCCGGCACAAACGGCGCACGATGTCCCCAGAAGCTCGCGCTCGCATTGCCATGGCTGCGCGTCGCCGCTGGAAACGCGCGAAAGCCGCCGGCCGCAACACGCTGTAAATGCTTCCACTCTGGTGTCCACCGCGGTAGACATCAGACTGGAGAAATGACGCTCCCAACAACTATGAAACGATTCTGGCGCTGGCTCATCCGGCGCTTCCACAAACCACAACGCCAAGTCGGGGGCTATCACCTCGCTTGGCCCAACGAAATATGCCAAAGAAAACAATAACAATCTATGTCACCGCGGACTTTGAGGAGAAGGACGATCTGCACGGGATAGCCAAACAGCTCGACTCCAAAGTAAACGAGCTGCTCACTGACTGGCAGTGGCTTAAGCTAAGGAAATGCGACGTTCAAACCAGTCACATCATCTCGAACGTCCCCGAGGACACGGTGTAGGCAAAGCACGGTGCGAGACGATCTCACTCGCATCCTCTTTGCCGACTTTATGAGCGTGTGGCGGAATGATAAGACGCTAGGTGAGGGATGTCTTTACACAGAAGGCTCCCAAGCCGAGGCTAGATGCGAAGCTGTGCCATCGAACCAAGCAGGTTAAAATCCTGCCGCGCTCACCACTTTACCAGCATGGTGCTGGTGATAAACCAAAGGACAGACAAATGAACGAACAGCAAAAACAATGGATCGAAGCACTCAAAACCCTCCTCAACTTGGACCGCGAGGACAGCTCGGCTGCGTACGAAAAGTTGGTGAATGATGTGCAGATTCACGTAGACGCTGCACCTGAGCCGTAATTGCTCACACTCCCGCGCCGGCTTTGGAACCGGTCGGCGTGGGACTGTGGTAATTAAGCCACATCAAACAAAGGACAATAGTGAAAGCACAAACCAAGACGTTCTCTCGCCTCACTGCCGCTCAGAAGCGCGTGGCGATTGCGAAGGACATCCTAAAACAAATCGACGCTGAATTGTACATCGTCGAAAGCGGCACCTGGCTGAACATCGAAGGTGTCGAAACCCTACAGGAAAGCACC
>Ga0105238_10004408_pt1 | contig 13962 bp, 14 predicted proteins | sample KBSC34metaG_FD_81526 | JGI IMG/M metagenome (GOLD analysis project Ga0105238, IMG submission 81526) | Corn rhizosphere microbial communities from Kellogg Biological Station, Michigan, USA - KBS C3-4 metaG | ecosystem: Host-associated > Plants > Roots > Rhizosphere > Soil | place: Michigan, USA... | reverse complement strand
GGGACCGCCAGGCGTGGCTGGTAGAGCCGGATTTCGATCCACCGCGAGTCTCGCGATATCCTTCAGTTCCGGGTGAAGATCGCTGACTGCGAGTCGGAGTATCGTTCGCTCCAGCCAGGCAGATAGCGCATCACACGCGTCAGAGGCGCGGATTGCGCGAGCAGGCACCAATCCACGCGGTAGTTATCCAGAAGCCGATTCGGATCGTCACGCAAGGTGGCCCACCGGCCGTAGTCCTCAAACACGCCGGTCCAAGCGTACACATCGGCGCGGCCGTCGATGAATACTTTCTGTTCCGGAAGTGCCCAACTGAGATAGCCACCATACACGTAGTCGTTGAGCATTCGTCCGGCGAGGTGCGTGCGCCGGATGAAATCGACGGCTTCGACCGGATTCCCGCGGCCAACTTGAGCCGCCAGCGAGGCCGGCGAAGGGAAAGCGGCGATGGCGACTCCTAATGACGCCAGAATCAGAATCGCGTTCGGCAACGCTTTGTCACGGGCCTGCGGGATACGCTCCCACATATCGGCGAGCTGACGGCAGAGAATCGGGGCGGCCACGAGGCCCCAGGCGAAGAGCAAACGCTGATGCAGAATCGCCATCCCGAAGGCCACCGCCAGCAAAGCGGCTTCGTCCAGGTACAGCACCGTCCGGCGAATCATGGCGATCAGCAGAATTGCGCCCGCGAGCGCAAGCAATCCGAAGGCGCGAGGGTCCTCGAAGGATAGTTTTTGCCATTCCGTCACGGCGCTGAGCTGCATTCGCCAGTCGAAGATGGTGCGCAAAGGATACACGAGTAGCTGCCATCCCACTGGATTCACGAACAGCGCGGCTAATGAAAGTGTGGAAGCCCGCAGCAGAGTTTTACGCCGAGCCGGATCGAAGGCACGGGATTGCAGTAAGCCTGCACTCACCTGGAACGATCCCGAAACGAGGACCGCCACAAGTACGATCATTCCAAGGAAGAAGGAGCCGTGCGCATTCACCCACAACGCGAACAGAAACGGCAACAGGTAGAACCACCGCCGGTCGCGCCATCGGCCCAAGTGCAGTATCAGCAGTTCGCAGGCGAGAAAAGTGAATCCCAATAATTGCGGCCGGATCGCCAGACCGATGGTGGCAAAGAACCAGGTGACCAGCGCTCCCAGGAACGCGGCCTTCGCGTTGCCCGAATAGCGGTAACACAGGGTGTACTGAATGACTAAGAGCACCGCCACCGCAACACAGAACCACAGCATCAGACCGGAGTAGCTCCCCCCTCTAAAAGCTGCATACATGCTGAGCTGCGACAACCATTCGTGGGGCACCCAAGCATGCTGGCCCGTGGTGAAGGACAGGAGATCGATTTGCGGAATCACGCGGCTGGTCCAGATGATCTGGCCCGTGCGCAGATGCCACCAAAGATCAGGATCGTTAAAACGCGAGCGTACGGTGAGGACGGCCAGAGCCACCAAGGTGGACGCCAGCATCACGGGAAACGAAAATACGTTTCGTAATGTGGCTCCGGCAGAGTCACGCAACCTCCGGAGTCTCCTCCTCCATGAAATCCTTGATCAGACGGTGAAGGTAGGTTCGGGAAATGTGCAGGCTACGGGCCGCCAGCGTCTTATTGCCGTTGCACTCGGCTACGGCCCTCTGCGCCAGCTTGACCTTGTAGTCGCGCAATTGATCTTCGAACGACGTCGCGGGCAAAGAATCGACCAAACCGAGCAGGCCGGGCTGCTGCAGATCGTCGGGTAACTGCTGGGGACCTACGGTGTCGTTGTCGGTGAGGATGATGGCTTTCTGGATGACGTTCTCCAGTTCCCTCACATTGCCAGGCCAAAGGTAATCCACCAGTAGAGCCATCGCCGGAGGACTGATGCTGTTCACCGGTTTACGATAGAGCTCGCTGTATTTCTTAAGAAAATATCGCGCGAGCGTGGGGATATCCTCGCTATGATCGCGCAAGGAAGGGGCCTTGATCCCCATCACGTTGACGCGATAGTACAGGTCCAGGCGGAAGCGTCCTTCCTCGACCATCTTCCCCAGGTTTCGATGAGTAGAGAACAGGACGCGCGCCTGGAGAGGAATTACGGCGCTGGTGCCCAGGCGGCTGAAGTGCCTTTCCTGCAGGACGCGCAGCAGCTTCACCTGCGTGTGAGGACTGAGTTCCCCGATTTCATCCAGTAACAGAGTGCCCTGCCCGGCCTGCTCCAGATATCCTTTGCGGCTTCCGACCGCGCCGGTAAAAGCTCCCTTTTCGTATCCGAACAGTTCGGCTTCGATGAGAGTCTCGGGAATCGCACCGCAGGATACCGCCACAAACGGGCTGGACTGACGATCGCTCAGGTTGTGAATCGCGCGGGCGATGAGCTCTTTGCCGGTTCCAGTTTCTCCGGTGATGAGGACAAAAGCGTCCAGCGCGGTGACGCGCCGTATTAAGTCGTACACGTGCTGGAGCCGGGCGCTAGACCCGATGAGCTGATCGCAGCCTTGAGTGGCGGCCGTGCGCAACTGTTGGCTAAGGTTGTAAAGATCCCGCCCGATACGAGAGTGCTCGAACGCCCTCCGAGCGACGATTTTCAGCTCGGCCAGACACGGCGGCTTCCGAAAGTAATCATAGGCGCCGCGCTGAACCAGATCCGTGGCGGCCTCGCAATGATCATCGTCGGCCATCACAACCACCGGTACGCGGGCGGACCGCATATCCTCGACAAAATCGCGATGCTGGTCGGCGGAGCCGTAATCCAGATCCAGGACGACCACGTGGCAGTGCTGATTCCGAACCAGCTCTCTAATTCGCTCCGGGTTTGAGTCGAGGGTGACTTCGAACTCACCACCCAGAGTGGGGCCAAGCAGCAGGGGCAACTTCTGGTCTTGCGAGTACAGGAGGAGACGAATCATAGTAGTCCGTGCACAGTCCTTCCATCGTCTGTGGCAGGAGTGCAATAGAGACGGATTATCCCTGTTGCCTATGCGATAGGGATAGGCCAGGTGCGGTATGAGGGTCGATTAACGCGACTCAGACGCGATCGCGTGAGGGAACAGCACTCGGAGAGCACTTACCGGGCCAGTCAGAAATTCGCGGCCATTGAAGGTAATGACGTGGAGGTCGCCTGGTGAAAAGAGCGCCTCGACTCGCAGCATATACGCGAGATACTCCGCATCCGACGAAGGCAGCGGGAACAGAATGAAGTCGCGGAAGGAATCGATCTGGAGATGGCTGACTACATGTGTGTCGCGGTGCAGCATCGCGAAGACTCCGGTGGTCGACGCCAGGGGCACTTCGGGGTATTGAAGCGTGAGGTATTCGGGCAGATAATAACCGGCGTGACGGTATCCGAGGAAATGGGAATCGAATCCCACGAGGATGGTTTCCTCAGGACGGGCAAGTTGCCGGACAGCGTTCACCGCGGCGGCTAACTCCTGTTCGGAGCGCTGCACTTCGCGATACGAAAAGTACAGGGGAGCATACCAGAAGATCGCACCGTTGATCACACCGGCGGCGACCAGAAGAACGATTCTGGTGGCGGCCGGAAGCGCGGAATGGCGATACCAGTCGGCTGCCCAGAATCCTAGCCAGACGCAAGCAGGTGGCAATAAGACCAGAAGATATCCGCTATTGACGAACTTCAAGTAGACGAAAGTGAATAACAAAAGTCCCGGTGCAAGCCAGATCCCCGTGAACGTCTGGACGCGTTGATTCTGTGCTTTCGATGGACGCAACAGCAGCAAGGCGGCGGAGCCGAAACTGAGCGCACAGATCGCAAGGATCAGACAGAAGCGGGCCAGCGATGTGAAGATCGGCGAAGTGAAGATAGTTTGCCGCGCCGGAACCAGCCGCCACAGCGACCACAGACTTGCGATGTAGGCGTGCGCGCCGCCGGATACATACAGCATCGGGATGAACCAAGCGGCGACCACCAGGCCTAGCGCTCCGATTCCCCACAGAGCTCGTCTGCGGGGAGCATGGCGGATCGAGAACAAGAACAGAGGAGCCAAGACCAGCAGGGATGACTGACGGAATCCTGCCGCCAGTCCCAGTGCGATCGCAGCAGGAAGGATGAAACGGCTCGATCCGCTATAGACACACCAGCAGAGGTAGCCGATAAGGGCCGAAAAGCACGCTTCGACGATATAGGTCAGAGCGACGGTCCCGTGGAACCAGGCGAGCGGTGAACAAACAAAGATAAGACCTGCAAAACCGGCGGATGCGCGTCCAAGCGATGCCGACCCAAACCAGGCGCTGGCCAGCACGTGGATCATGGCGACGGTTAAGCAACTCGCCAGGATGCTGATGGCGACCAAAGCCGTGTTGGCATTGTGAAAGATCGCATTCGCTAGCTTTCCCAGGCACACGTACAGGAAATAGCCCGGGGGATGCGGCTGATGAACGGCGGGATCGAAGCGCTGGATCGCGAGCGCGAAATTGACCGAGTCGATGTCGTACAAAAAGCGGCTTCGGAGGGCGGTTCGGGTGAACGCAGTCGCCGCGATCAAGAGCACACTATCGCGAGCCTGCCGGGCATTCATCGAGCCCGGCAGGGCAATCGGAGGGCCATGGGACCAAACCCTGCGGCCGAGAGCCACAAATGATCCCGTCCCATTTTGAACCGTCTTCTCAGGTACACGCCTTTCATCGAGTCTGTGCACCCAGGTGTACGAAACAGACGGTCGTCTTATGCCGGCGTGTTGGGATGAAACGGCGAACCTTGTGGTGGGCGACGTGCTTCAGTCCCTGTGAGGAGATCAAAAATGCGAAACATAACGCTCAGTCTCTATGTGAGACTTCAGAACCTAAGAAGCAGCCTGCGTAACATGGCTGCGGACCAGCGCGGTCAAGATTTGATTGAGTACGCGCTAGTAGTCGCCCTGATCGCGTTCGCCGCGGCAGCCGGGATGACCACTGTGGCGACGAAGATCAACGCCGCGTTCACCAACATCGGCACCAAGCTGACCACGTACACCAGCTAAGGCCGACCGCGATGCACCCCAAGGCCCAAAAATGACTCGGAGCTGGAACACAAGGAGATTCCTTATGAATTCGCGAACACAGGGCCTGAGGTGCATCCTCCGAAGCCTTCTTCAAAACAAGCAGGGTCAGGATCTGATCGAGTACGCGCTGGTAGTCGCGCTGATCGCGTTTGCCGCAGCCGCCGGAATGACCAGCGTGGCCACCCAGATCAACACTGCCTTCACCAACATCGGCGCGAAGTTAGTCACCTATACGAGCTAGTCATCCACAGACCTATCGGCCCCATGGCAACGATTCCTACCATCTCCGATTCCTTGGCAGCGGCCGGTAGCGCCTCCATCGTGCTCATCGTGCCGGATGCGGCGCGACGAGGGAAACTCGACCGGATGCTGAACGAGTCGGCTTTTCCGGTGGCTCGCGCGTGCACCACGTATCCGGAATCACGTTACCTCGAAGAACTGATAACCCTGGGTTGCGACGTCTTCGTGGTCGATTTGGACGCGAACATAGACCAGGCGCTTGCGCTTATCGAGAACATATGCGGCCGCGACGCGGCGGCCACCGTGATGGCGACTTCCGCGCGCAGCGATGCCGGTCTACTGATCCGATCCATGCAGGCTGGAGCGCGCGAATTCCTGCCGGAGCCGGTGCTGGCGAAAACCCTCATCGATGCAGTGAGCCGGGCCATGGCGCGCCGCGAAAAAACCCAGGACGCGGCTGCGGCGGGGAAACTCCTGATGTTCGTGGGGGCCAAGGGCGGTTCTGGCGTGACCACGCTGGCGACCAACTTCTCCATCGCCCTGACGAAACAGGATGCCGGCAAGGTCGTGATCGTCGATATGGACTTGCAGATGGGCGAGGCTGCGCTGGGGCTGAACCTGACTTCGCAGTTCTCGGTACTGGATGCGCTCCGCAACGAGGGGCGCCTGGATAACGACTTTCTATCCAGCCTGCTGGTCAGGCACACCTCGGGACTGAGCGTGCTGGCGGCGCCCGAGCAATATACGCCCTTCAATTCGCTTTCGAGCGGCGTGAAAAAGGTCTTCACCATCCTGCGGCGCCAATTCGCGTTCGTGGTGGTGGATGCGGGAATGGCCATCTGCAACGCCGAAGAAACACTGCTGGACTTGGCCGACACCATCTACGTGGTGACGGAAGCAAGTGTTCCCGCGCTGCGCAACGCCCGCCGCCTGCTCTCCTACATCGCCGGACGCGAGCGGAGTCCGCATGTGGAGATCATCCTGAATCGGTTTAACGGCAAGGAATTCGCTATCGACCAGAACAGTACAACCAAGACTCTAGGCCGGCCCGTGGATTGGAAAATTCCGAACGATTTCCCATCGGTGAGGACGGCCGAGAACACCGGCGTACCGCTGGCCATGAAGGACTCGCCCATCAGCCGGGTAGTGGGCCAGATGGCAGTGATCGCCTCTGGGAAGCCGGCGCAGGGCAAGAAGTCCAAAACATTGCGGGGACTGTTCCAATGAACGGGATCGGGAAGAAGGCCATCGGGAAGAAGGCCATAAGGAGCAGGGGTGGACACGCTCAATCTTGAACAGCTCAAAACCGAGGTGCACCAGGCCGTAATCTCCAAGCTGAACTTGGAAAAACTGTCGCAGGTGGAGGGCCCGCGGGCGCGCCATGCGGTGGCGGCAGTGGTGCAGGAAACGCTAGCCGGCCGCAACGTTCCACTAACGGCGAATGAAAAAGGCCAGATCGAATCCGACCTGCTGGATGAGGTTTTTGGACTGGGCCCGCTGGAAGTGCTGCTCAAGGATGCGTCGGTATCCGACATCCTGGTGAACCGCGCCAATATGGTTTTCGCAGAGCGGCACGGGCTGCTCGAAAAAACCAACGTGGTCTTCCGGGATGACCGGCATCTGATGCAGGTGATCGACCGGATTGTCTCGCGGGTGGGACGCCGCGTGGACGAGTCTTCGCCCATGGTCGACGCCCGGCTTCCGGATGGCTCGCGCGTCAATGCCATTATTCCCCCGCTGGCGCTCGACGGGCCGTGTCTCTCCATCCGGCGGTTTGGAAGCGGACCGGTGGCGGCGGAGACACTGGTGAAACTGCAAAGCATCTCACCGGGGATGCTGGAGGTGCTGGCGGCGGCGGTCAAAGCGCGCATCAGCATGCTGATCTCGGGGGGCACGGGTGCCGGCAAAACCACCTTTCTCAACATTCTGTCGAGTTTCATTCCGCACAAGGAACGGCTGATCACGATTGAGGACGCGGCCGAATTGCAGCTGCAGCAGGAAGATGTCGTGCGCCTGGAGACGCGGCCGGCCAATGTAGAAGGCCAAGGCGGGATCCGGCAGCGGCAGCTTCTGATCAACAGTCTGCGCATGCGCCCGGACCGGATCATCGTCGGGGAGGTGCGCGGAGAGGAAGCCTTCGACATGCTGCAAGCCATGAACACGGGCCACGAAGGTTCCATGACGACGATTCACGCAAATTCCTCGCGCGATGCGCTGTCGCGCCTGGAGTCCATGGTCGCCATGGCCGGTCTGAATCTGCCGGATCGCGCCCTGCGCCAGCAGATCACGTCGGCGATTTCGATTGTAGTGCAGGTAGCGCGTCTCAGCGACGGGACCAGAAAGGTGACCAACATCTCGGAGATCACCGGCCAGGAAGAAGACGTCATCAGTATGCAAGACGTGTTCAATTTCGTGCGCAAAGGCATTGGACCGGACGGCAAGGTGATCGGAGTGTTCGCGCCCAGCGGAATCCGGCCCAAGTTTCTCGACCGGCTGCGCATTGCCGGCATTATGCTCCCGGCGGACATCTTCGAACAATCGGTGGAGGTGGCCTGAGGGCTTAGGAAGTTTATGTGGACGATCCTGATCGCATTGACCATGGCGCTGGCGGCGCTGGCCTTGGCGGTGAACCTCCTCCGCAACAGCGCTCCCGAGGAGCAGGTACAGCGCAGGCTCAAGATCGTGCAGCGGTCGGAATTCGCGGCCACCGATCCCGAATTCACCGCCGACATCCGCAAAATGCACAAGCTCAGCAGCTACCAGTGGCTAAATCTCATCCTGGCACGTCTGGATCTCGCATCCCGGCTGCACTTGCTGCTGGAACAGGCGGATTTGGAATGGACCGTCGGGCGCCTTCTGACGATGTGTTTTTTCAGCTGGATCGGCACGGCCTGTTTGCTGTATCTGAGGATCGGATCGGTACTGTGGGCAGCCGGTCTGGGCGCGATAGTGATTCCGCTGCCCTGGCTGTATGTCATGCACCGCCGCGCCAGCCGCTTCCGGAAGTTCGAAGAGCAGATGCCCGAGGCCATAGACCTGTTATGCAGCGCCTTGAGGGCCGGGCACAGTCTGATGACAGCGATCGGATTTATCGGACAGGAAGCCCGGCAGCCTCTGAGCGGGGAATTCAGCACCTGCTTCAAGGAGCAGAACTACGGTGTGGACCTGCGTACGGCTCTCCTGAATCTGGGAAACCGGATCGCGGTACAAGACCTTCAGATTTTCATTGCCGTGGTGCTGATTCAAAAGGAAAGCGGGGGCAATCTGGCCGAGGTCCTCGAAAAGGTGGCGCAGACATCGCGCGAGCGGTTCCGGCTGCGCAAGCAAATCCGCGTGCATACGGCACAGGGACGGATGACGGGATGGATCCTGGCGTTATTGCCGGTGGCGCTGGGAGCTGCGATGTACCTGGTCCACCCGGAGGGGATCAGCATCCTGTGGACCAATCCGATAGGACTGAAACTGTTGTACGCCGCCGTGGTTATGAACTTTTTGGGAGCGATGGTGATCCGGAAAGTGATCCGGATCCGCATCTAGGAGCCTGACATGTGGACCGCATTGTTTGCGTTTGGCGCCGCGTTTCTTCTGATCCTGACCGGCGGCGTCCTCGTGTTTTATCGCAGCAACGCGGTCCGCAGGCTTTCTCAGGTCATGGCGCAGGGTCAGACTGCCGAGCTGGTGGACATGACCGGGGAATCGCCGGCCATCGCCCGCATCGAAAAGCTCCTGTCTCCGTTTCAAAAAGTGGTTCCGCGTAACCAGACAGAGGTTTCAAATCTGCAAAAGCAGCTGGCCCGGGCGGGCTATCGCGAACCCAGACACGTGAATGCTTACTATTCAGCCAAAGTGCTCGCGCCGGCGTTTCTGTGCGTGGTGACGGCTCTTTCGGGATCCTTCGGGCTCACTCCCCTGTTCGCCTACGCGGGCGCCCTCGGCCTCGGATTCCTGGTGCCGGATTTCTGGCTGGGCCGGCTGATTTCGGCGCGGCAGATCAATATTCGCCTGGGGCTGCCGGAAGCGCTGGACCTGCTGGTGGTGTGCGTCGAGGCCGGACTGAGCTTGGACAAGGCCATTATGCGGACAGCCGAAGAAATGCGCACGAGCCAGCCGGCGATCGCCGATGAGCTGGGCCTGATCAGTTTGGAGCAGCGCGCAGGACGCCCGCGTGCGGAGGCTTGGAATGAGTGCGCCAACCGAACCGGAGTAGACACGGTGCGCTCCTTGGCCGCCCTGATCATTCAGGCCGACCGGTTCGGGACCAGCGTGGGCAAGGCGCTTCGCACGCATGCCGAGACGCTGCGCACGCGACGCCGGCAGGATGTGGAGGAGCAGGCCGCCAAGACCACGGTGAAGCTGGTCTTCCCACTGGTACTGCTGATCTTTCCATCGCTTTTCGTTGTGACGCTGGGACCATCCATGATCGTCATGTTCCAGGCGTTCGAGACATATTTCGTTTGAGGCGAAGCTAGTTTGAGACTTATGTTCGCCTCGGAAAGGAGACCACCATGGACAACGTTACGATTATCCGGACCATTGCAGGAGTCTGTTTTTTCATCGTGATTGCTTTTCTCATCATGCGCCGCCGCAAGAAACTCAACCCGTAAGGCAGCACACATGGTAGATAGCTGCCAGGAATCCCTGAGGATGCGGGCCGGAGGCCACCCACCGAGAGACACGGGTTTCCGGCTCGTCAGGGCAAAGGAAAAGAGATCAGGATGAGGGCGACGTTCTGCGTTTTCAATCACACGCGGGAATCGTTTCTATGCCTGAGCGCCATCGGAGCGTTACCAAAGTCTTCCGCGGACATTTCCGAAGGGGGGCAGGAGTTATGGGCGGAGGCGGCGCCGCCCGCCCGCGAAGACGGAATGTGGCTGATGCGGTCGCCGGGCAAATATACAGTCGGCCGGCAGTACCCAGTCGACCGGATTTATCTGGATCAGGGAAATCGGGTGCTGCAGTTGATAGAACACCTGGATCCTTTGCAGATTATTGCGGTGCACTGCCGCTATGCCAGCGTCCTGGACGTGAGGATCCGCACGATATATTCCTCTCGCACCCGCGTGGGCGACAAATTGCTCATTTGTTTCCCTGAAGACGTGCAACTGAAGTGGGAAGAGCTTCAGGTTCAAAAGACCTGGATCAGACAGGAGATAGATTCGTGTTCAAAAGGCTGATCGCCGCGTGTTCCCGCTGGTTGGAGAATAGTCCCCAACAGCGGCGCGCGCCTAGATCGGCTGAACCATCCCTCATGGTGTATTACTGGGATGGCTCGGTCCCGGAAGGACGCAAGATTCGTGATATCAGCATTAGCGGGGCGTATGTGGTCACGCCCGAGCGCTGGTATGTGGGCACCATCGTCCGGTTGATTCTGCAAGGCTATAAAGCCACGCCACTGGAGGACGGAGGCATTGTGCCGTCGCGTTCGACATCGATCGCTTCGCGGGTAGTGCGGCACGGGCAAGACGGAGTTGGGGTGGAGTTTATTTTTTCGACATCCGCGGAGCGCAAGGCCTTGCAGGAGTTTTTGACGGGCATCCCGCAAACTGAAGGCGGCTCGGTGGGACTCTTTGCCGCGACTGGGGGGCAAGCGCTGGTTGAATTCGCGCTGGTTCTTCCGATGATGTTCCTTTTAATTGTGAACGCAGTGAATTTCGGTGCCTTTCTGTTCGCCTGGATTACGGTGGCCAACGGCGCACGCGCCGGCGCGCAATACATGGCGCAGGGAAGGGCGACCGTGGGAACTCCCACGCCGGCCACGGCCGCGCAGATCACCAGTCTGATTACCCGCGATATCGCGTCCCTTCTGAACCGCGCGAGTCTCACGGTACGCGTATGCAAGAACAACAACGGCGTAATAGCCTGCTCCGGTCCTGGCGCGTACCTTCCACCGGCCGATCCGGAAGCCACGAAATATGTGCTGGCATCGGTAGACGTGACCTACGCTTACCAGCCCTTGCTGCCGCTGTGGGATTTTCCGGCACTGGGCATTCATGCCACCCTTCCGGCGACCACCATTCATCGCCAGGCCAGCATGCGAATGCTTCAATGACCGCGCGCGCACGAGATGACAGGCGCGAAGCCAACCGCGGCCAGACTCTGGTGGAGTTCAGTCTAGTGGCGTTTCTGTCGGTGATTTTGCTTCTATCGATCGTGGAGATCAGCCGCATGGCGCTGGTCTACACGACCGTCGCCAACGCCGCACGCGCCGGGGCGCGTTACTCGATCGTCCATGGTGGTACACGCACCGGTAGCGGCGTGGACGGACCGAGCGGGCCGGCGCAGAACCCTCCTCAAGTAGTCACCGTTATCCAGAATTTCGCCAGCGCGGGGCTGCTCAGCACGGGCAATCTGACCATCAGCGTGGACTATCTGGGAGGCAGCAACGCTCCCGGGCAGATGGTGGCGGTCACCGTGATTTATCCCTACGATCCCTTGACTAGCTATTTTCCGTTGCGGGTGCGCCTGGGAAGTGTGTCGCAGGGGGTAATTACGTTTTGAGGCATCCCATCCTTGGTTCAGGCGGAGAGAGGGGCCAGGCGGTATTGCTGGTCATCTTGGGAATGAGCCTGTTTCTGATCGGCGCCTTGGGACTGGCGATCGATGGCGGCCAGATGTACGCGCACCGGCAGATGGCGCAGACCGCCGCCGACGCCGCCGCGGAGGCCGGCATCCTGAGTGTGCTCGCGGGGACCAATGCCACCTCGGCATTTCCGTTCGCAACGGGCAGCCCGCCTGTCGCATTCACCTGCTCGACGATCGACGGCCGCACGCCCTGCGTATACGCGCGCCGGAATGGATTCGGGGGATCGGCCGCCGATACCGTGACCGTGGATTATCCGGCGGCGGTGGCCGGGGTACCTCTCTCCAGTGATCCGGTGCCCGCCATTCGCGTCACCGTCAGCAGAGCTTTGAATACTGGATTGATCCGGTTCATCGGACCTTCCACGACCTCCATCGGCGCCATCGGCGTGGCTGCCATCGTGAATCAGAACAACCGGGTGCCCTTGCTGGTGACGCACCCCACGCTGGCGAATGCGCTCACGAATGGATCCGCGCAGCTCAAGGTGTGCGGCGGTCCCGCGCGGAGCATCGAGGTGAACTCGGACAACGCCGTGGCTATTTCGATCAGTAAAGTCGTGGACCTCTCGCATGCCGGCCCAAACGATCCCGGCGACTGCACCACCGGCACGGGCGGCGATTTCGCCGTGTTCGGCGGACCCATCAATGCTCCCGCCACCTTGAATCTGGGCGCTGTCGGCCATTATGATCAGCCGGCCACGCCGCAGCGGGATCCTTACGAAAATATTCCCGCACCAGCCGTTCCGGCGCTGGGGACCAAATCGATCATCTCGGGTGTGGGTTGCCCGGCGGTGCAGTGTACACTCTACACTCCCGGTCTGTACGCCGGCCTTATCGTTAAAAACGACACAGCGCTCTTCAGACCTGGTCTCTACTACATCGTCGGCAACGTCGGCTTCAGCAATCAAGCCAACGGCAACATGCTGATGGCGATGGGCTACCCACCCGATCCCCAGACCGGATCGGGAATGGTGGTGTATAACACGGGCACAGGAGTTTTCGATATCGGCGCCAATTCGAATGCCCACCTGGTGGGATCCGATAACAATTCCTTCTATGAGGGATTACTCTTTTTCGAGGATCGGAATGCCGTGGCCTTGAGCCACAACCTGGGTGGAGGAGGCGCCATCGTCCTGACCGGAGCGCTGTACATGACCAACTGGCTGAGCGTGATGCAGAATCAACCCAGCCAGTACCAGAATCTGAATCTGGGCGGGAATGCCGGGATACAGATCAATGGGTCGATTGTCGTGGGCACTCTGACCATGGCCGGGACCTCCTTCGTGACTTTCAACCTGGCTGCCGGACCGGCTCTGATCACCCGCCGGGCGGCGCTGGTCCGATAAGGCGCAAGCCCTGTGTGCCCGCTTGCAGGCACTCTTGCGGGCCGGTGTGCTCCGGCGTCTACAGCTCGATCATGGCAGGCCGAGAACTCGCTGAAAGCACAGTCGCGCAGGCCGGATCTCGATGGACGATAAATTGCGTTTGCAAAAGTACAGAGGTGATGTGAAGCGTCAGATTGGACTTCATGAATAGGCGGATCCTGGTCATCTTCATCTGCGCCCTCGTCGGCGGGGCTAGTGCCAGCTATTTGGTCTATCGACTGATAGGTAACCGCCCGGGTGCGCCCGCGCCGCTGGCCCAAGTGGTGGTCGCCGCGCGCGACCTGCAGATCGGAACCCTGATCGGTTCACTCGACGTGCGGATGGGGCCGTGGGCGGGGACGCTACCGAAGGGCGCGCTGGACAAACTGGACCTGGCGCTCAATCGCGGGGTGATCGCCAGCATGTACGAAGGCGAGCCCATCATCGCCGATCGCCTGGCGACGGCTGGCTCGGGTGGCGGCCTCGCGGCCATTATTCCGCTGGGGATGCGTGCCTCCGCCGTACGGGTGAACGACGTAGTTGGACTGGCGGGGTTCGTCACCGCGGGAATGCGCGTGGACGTGCTGATGAGCGGGATGGTGCCGGGCAGCGATCCTGGCGAAGGGCCTCGCGTCAACACGCTGCTGCAAAATATTCAGGTTCTGTCGGCGGGGGAGAATCTTCAAAAGGACAGTGAAGGCAAGCCCCATGTGGTGCAGGTCGTCAATCTCCTGGTGACGCCGGAGCAAGCCGAGAAGCTCACACTGGCCGGCAACCAAACCCAGATTCAGCTGGTGCTGCG
>Ga0105238_10004406_pt1 | contig 13965 bp, 12 predicted proteins | sample KBSC34metaG_FD_81526 | JGI IMG/M metagenome (GOLD analysis project Ga0105238, IMG submission 81526) | Corn rhizosphere microbial communities from Kellogg Biological Station, Michigan, USA - KBS C3-4 metaG | ecosystem: Host-associated > Plants > Roots > Rhizosphere > Soil | place: Michigan, USA... | reverse complement strand
GTGATCTTGCTGGAGGAGCAGGATCGCTCGCGCTGGGACGGGACGGCGATCGCCGAGGGGAGCGCGCTGGTGGCGGAGACGTTGCGCATGGGACCGCCAGGGTCGTATGCGCTGCAGGCGGCGATCGCGGCGGTCCACGGCCAGGCCGCGCGGGCGGACCAGACCGACTGGCGGCAGATCGTCGAGCTGTACGTGCTGCTGCTGCAGGCGCACCCCTCGCCGGTGGTCGCCTTGAATCACGCGGCGGCGGTGGCGATGGCTTACGGGCCGGCGGAAGGGCTGCGTCACATCGACGCGCTGGAGCGCGGGGGAGGGCTGGCCGGGTACTAGCTGTTGCCGGCGGCGCGCGCCGATCTACTGCGCCGCCTGGGCCGGTTCCCCGAGGCGGCGGTGGCCTATGGCCAGGCGCTGGCGCTGGTGGGCAACCAGGCCGAGCGCCGCCTTCTGGAGCGGCGTCTGGCCGAGGTGGGGGGCTCCGAGCGGTCGAGCAGGTGCTAGCTTCGCTTCCATGAAGCTGGACAACGGATGGGTCACCTTCGCATCGGCCGGGCAGGCCTTCCCCGGCTACTTCGCGCGACCGGTGGGGGCGACCGCTGGCGGACCCGCGGTCGTGATCATTCACGAGGCCTTCGGCGTCGACGGGTACATCGAGGACGTCGTGAACCGGTTCGCCACCGCGGGCTACGAGACGCTGGCCCCCGATCTGTTGAGCCCGGGCGGCGCGCGTCCGGAGGAGCTGACCCGCCCGCGCATCGAGGCGGCGAGCGCCTTCCTGAACGTCAACCCCGCCGGCTGGTCGAACCCGGCGGCCCGCCAGGAGGCGCTGGCGCGCTTGCCGGAGAAGGAGCGCGCCTCCATCGCGGCGACGCTGGGCAAGCTGTTCACGCCCGACGATCAGCGGGCGGCGCGGCTGGCGCGCTACACCGAGGTGCTGGCCGCCGCCGTGGCTCATCTGCGAGGCAGCGCCCCGGACCGCAAGGTCGCGGCGGTGGGCTTCTGCATGGGCGGTGCGCTGTCGGGACTGCTGGCGGCGGCCGAGCCGACGCTGAACGCGGCCGTCATCTTCTACGGGACCGTGCCGCCCGCGGAGAAGCTGTCCGCCATCAAGTGCCCGCTGCTGGGGCACTACGCCGAGCCCGATCCCCGCATCACCCCGCACGTTCCGGGGTTCGCCGAGGCGATGAAGGCCCAGGGCACGCCGTTCGAGTTCCACGTCTACCCGGGCGCCCGCCACGCCTTCTTCAACGACACCGCCGGCGCCTTCAACCTGGACGCCTCGCGCGCCGCCTTCGCTCGTACGCTGTCGTTCCTGCTGCAGCAGCTGACATGAACGCGGCCTGGCACCAGCGGCACGTGATGCCGAAGAACGCCACCACCCCCGAACGGGTGGCGTGGCACCGCGCCCATCAGGAAGCGTGCGCGTGCCGGCCCGTTCCCGCGTCGCTGCGCGCGGCGGTGGCGGCCCCCAGCCCCGCCGCCGGCGATCCGCAGATGGGAGCGGTGGCCGCGGCACTGGCGGGCGAGCCCGGCGTGGCGACCGGCGGCCGTGGGTTCGGCGCCACTGCGCTGAAGGTGGACGGGAAGATCTTCGCCATGCGGTCGTCGAAGGGCGCGTTCGTGGTCAAGCTGCCTCGGGCCCGCGTGGACGAGCTGGTGTCCGCCGGCCTGGGGACGCGCTTCGATCCTGGCAAGGGAACGCTGATGAAGGAGTGGTTCGTGCCGGATGGGGGCACCACGCGCGCGCTCACCACGCTGGCGCGCGAGGCCCTGGACTACGTCGCCGGCCCGCGGACCGCGAAGCCGCGCGCGCGCCGTTGATGCTCAGCGCCGGGACTTGCCCGGGAAGGCCTTGGCGTACGCAGCTTCGTCGAAGCCGACCAGCACGGCGTCACCGGTGTCCACCAGCGGCCGCTTGATCAGCTTCCCGTCCGCGGCCAGCGCCGCCAGCGCGTCGGCGTCGCTCAGCGTCTTCAGCTTCTCCTTGAAAGCGCCCGCGCGATAGCTTTCGCCGGAGGTGTTGAAGAAGCGGGCGATGGGGAGGCCCGAACGCTTCCACAGGTCGCGCAGCTTGGTGGCCGACGGCGGCTTCGCCACCAGGTCGGTCGCGTCGAAGGCGACGGCGTGGTCGGTCATCCACTTCAGCGCCTTGCGACAGGTGCTGCACTTCGGGTACTGCCAGACGGCGGCGGGCATGCTCGCGCTCCTCCTATGGTTTGACGGGCAGCTTGACCTTGCCCGTGTCGTTGATGCCGGCGAAGAAGTCGTTGCCCTTGTCGTCCACGACGATGAAGGCGGGGAAGTTCACCACCTCGATCTTCCACACCGCCTCCATGCCCAGCTCGGGGTACTCCAGCACCTCCACCTTGGTGATGCAGTCCTTGGCCAGGCGCGCCGCCGGGCCACCGATCGAGCCCAGGTAGAACCCGCCGTGCGCCTTGCAGGCGGCGGTGACGGCGGGCGAGCGATTGCCCTTCGCCAGCATGACCATGCTGCCGCCGTGCGACTGGAACAGGTCGACGTAGCTGTCCATGCGGCCCGCCGTCGTCGGCCCGAACGAGCCCGACGCGTAGCCGGCGGGCGTCTTCGCCGGCCCGGCGTAGTAGACCATGAAGTCCTTGAACCACTGGGGCATCGGCTCGCCGCGGTCCAGGGCCTCCTTGATCTTCGCGTGGGCGATGTCGCGGGCCACCACCAGCGGCCCCGTCAGCGACAGGCGGGTGCGGATGGGGTACTTCGACAAGGTCGCCCGGATCTCCGCCATGGGCCGGCGCAGATCGATCGGCACCACCTCGCCCGCCAGCTCGGCTGCGTTCGTCTCGGGCAGGTACTTCGCCGGATCGGTCTCCAGCTGCTCGATGAACACGCCCTCGCGCGTGATCTTGCCCAGCACCTGGCGATCGGCCGAGCAGGACACGGCGATGCCGACCGGGCACGAGGCGCCGTGGCGCGGGAGGCGGATCACCCGCACGTCGTGGCAGAAGTACTTGCCGCCGAACTGCGCGCCGATGCCGGTCTTCTGCGCCAGGGCCAGGATCTGCTCCTCCAGCGCCCGGTCACGGAAGCCGCGCCCCAGCTTGTTGCCGTCGGGCGGCAGGTCGTCGAGGTAGCGGGCCGAGGCCAGCTTGGCCACCTTCAGCGTGTACTCGGCCGAGGTGCCCCCGATGACGACGGCCAGGTGATAAGGGGGGCAGGCCGCCGTTCCCAGCGAGCGGATCTTCGCGTCGACGAACGCCAGCAGGCTGTCCGGATTCAGCAGCGCCTTCGTCTCTTGATACAGGTAGCTCTTGTTGGCCGAGCCGCCCCCCTTGGCCATGAACAGGAACTTGTAGGCGTCGCCGTCCGTCGCGTAGAGCTCGATCTGCGCGGGCAGGTTCGTGCCGGTGTTGACCTCGCGGTACATGTCCAGGGGCGCGAGCTGCGAGTAACGAAGATTGTCGTCGGCGTAGGTGTCGAAGATACCGCGGGCCAGGGCGGCCTCGTCGCCGCCGCCGGTGAACACGTACTGGCCCTTCTTCCCGATCACGATCGCGGTGCCGGTGTCCTGGCAGCCTGGCAGCACGCCGCCGGCCGCGATGTTCGCGTTCTTCAGCAGCTCCAGCGCCACGAAGCGATCGTTGGCGGACGCCTCGGGGTCCTGCAGGATCTTCGCGAGCTGGGCCAGGTGACCGGGGCGCAGCAGGTGAGCGATGTCACGCATGGCCTGGCGCGCGAGCAGGGTCAGCGCGGCGGGCTCGACCGACAGGAACGTCTTGCCGTTCGCCTCGAACGTCGACACGCCCTCTTTCGTCAGCAGGCGCCACGGGGTGTCGTGCGGTTCGGCGGGCAGCAATTCCTGATATTCGAACGATTGGGCTTTCACGGGGGCTGTGCTCATGGGCGTGACCTTCCTGGACCGTTTCGGCGGCCGGACGGCGCGGAACAATAGCAGGCGCCCCTTGCGGCGCGCGACGTTCGGCGCCAGGTCACGCCTCGGGGGCCGGTTCGTTTTTTCAACGACCGGGACGGAATGAATGACGGTAGCTGGGCATCCTCACCACCGACGCACCAGCTCGGGTCTCTGGGTCTTGGGACCACGTCCCGTTCCTTCCACCAGCCGCAGGGGAGATGACGATGAACCTTCGTGAGACGCAATGTCTTCTGGATCGCAAGCGTGCGAACGCCTCGCGCTGCGTGTGGGGGCTGCTGGCCGCTCTGGCCGTCGCCACTGGCGCCTGCTCGAGCAGCAAGAGCCCGGGCTCGTCGGGCAGCGGGGGCACCTCCACGACGTCGGGCACCGGCGGAGCGCCGGCCACCGGCACCGGCGGCAAGGCGAGCACCGGCTCGGGTGGGGCGAGCACCGGCTCGGGTGGCGCGACCGGCGCTGGTTCCGGCGGTACCGCCGCCCCGGCTTGCGGCGGTGACGGACAGAGCTGCTGCGCCGCCAACACCTGCAACGGCGGCGGGTGCTGCGTGACCGGGATGTGCCACGCCAGCGGTGCCGCCTGCACGGGTGGGAACGGCACCACGGGGACGTGCAGCAATGGTTCCTGCCAGGACGGTACCGGGACCACTTGCGGGGCGGTCGGCCAGATCTGCTGCGGCTCGACCGGAGCGGGCGGAGGCAGCGGCGCGGGAGGCGGCCCCGGCGGCGGTGGATTCTCGATCATGACGTGCACCGCCTCGGGGGCGCGCTGCACGAACGGGATGTGCGAGGCGTGCGGCACCAGCGGGCAAGCGTGCTGCGGCTTCGGAAGCGGTAGCTGCGGCACGGGGCTGGCCTGCGCCACCACCGCCGGCGCAGACGGCGGCGCCGGCTCCAGCATGTGCACGGCCTGTGGCGGCGAGGGGCAGCCTTGCTGCGGTGGCGCCACCTCGTGCAACTCCGGCCTGGCATGCGCTGGGTCCGGAGGCAGCCGGACCTGCATGAACTGCGGCGCGAGCGGCGCGGCCTGCTGTGTCGGCGCCGTCTGCCAGTCCGGCTCCGCTTGCGTCGGCGCGACGACCACGACCACGGGCGCGGGCGGCGGGCCGGGCACGACGACGACGACGGGCGGAATGTGCGAGACGTGCGGCGGCAGCGGGCAGCCTTGCTGCGCGGGTCAGGGCCAGGGGCAGTGCCAGACCGACCTGGGCTGCGTGCAGAACGCCGGCGGCGCGGGACAGAGCGCCTGCGAGAAGTGCGGTGGCTCCGGCGAGCCCTGCTGCAGCGGCGGCGGAGCGGCGGCGTGCGGGGCGAGCCTCGGTTGCAGCAGCGGCGGCGATGGCGGCGTCTCGATGTGCACCAGCGCCTGCGGCGCCTCGGGCCAGCCCTGCTGCGAGCCGGCGAGCTCGGGCGCGGGCGGCGGCTCCGGCGCGACGGCGCTGACCTGTGAGAGCGGGCTCGCCTGCTCGGGCGGGTTCGGCGCGGCCCAGACCTGCGCCGCTTGCGGCGACATGGGGCAACCCTGCTGCGCCATGCGCGCCTGCAATGGCAGTCTCACCTGCCGGAACGCCATGGGGGGCAGCACCTGCCAGACTGCCGGCGCGGGCGGCTCATCCGGTAGCGGGGGCGCCAGCGGCCGCGGTGGTCGTTCCGGGACTGCTGGCGCGGGCGGCGCCTAGCGCGCACTGCTGCAGCGGCGGCGACCCGGCTTCATTTCATGGGGCCGGGCGCCGCCGCAGGATTTTCCGCGACCAGCGACGCGAAGGCTTGACCTGCCGGGGCACCATTGGCATTGTACGCGCCACTCCGAAACCCGGACCTGCCCAGGTAGCTCAGTCGGTAGAGCAATGGACTGAAAATCCATGTGTGGACAGTTCGATTCTGTCCCTGGGCACCAAAGCGATCTCGCAAGACTGTAACCATCGCAAGGCGGGCGCGCCGGGCGGCGGTGACGCCAATTAGGACGCGACGAAGTTCTGTCGGTATGGCCAGGTCGTACCCGCTGCGACATACGAGGCGCGGGCCCGGAGGTCGTCATGAGCCGCTTCTCCGTCCTGGACGACGGGGACCTCGAAACCATCGAGGGGCGGGGCCCGACGAAGCGGACCGTCGAGCCCGCCCGAATGAACACGGGCAATGGTTTCCTTCGTTGGGATGGGGGTCCGTGTCCCGCTGCGGCACGATGGACGAGCCGGATCCCGGATGCCAATCGTGCGAGGCGAACAGAGTTGCGGCGACATCCACGTTGACGGCAATCGATGACTCTGTATATACATGATTGTGAGGTTCGAGTGGGACGCGGCCAAGAAGGCCACAAACGTGCGGAAGCACGGCGTTCGCTTCGAGGACGCGATCACCGCTTTTGACGACCCGTTCGCGCTGATACTGCTCGACGAAAAGCACTCGCAGTCTGAAATCCGAGAGATTCTGATCGGGACGTCCAGCGTCGGAGTGCTGACGGTGGTGTTCACCGATCGTTCGGACGGCGCCCGCCGGATCATCGGCACCCGCCGGGCCAGCCGCAAGGAAAGGAGACAGTATGAAGAAGGAGTATGATTTTTCGAGGGCTCGACGGATCACTCCCGCCGAGGTGGAGGAGAACCGGAAGGCGATTGAGGCCATCACCGGAGAGAAGCGCCTGCGGCGCCCAGGGCCGGCGCCGAAGCCGGTGAGTGAAAAGTACAAGGCGATCGCGATTCGGCTGCACCCCAAGGTGCTTGCGTGGGCGAAGAAGGAAGGTGCGCGACGAGGCGTCGGGTATCAGACGGTCATCAACGAGACGCTGATGAAGAAGGCCGGATAGGCGGCGCGAAGGTTCATCTGCGGTTTGTAACCGACCAAGAAAGGGGCCGAGCGGTGGTCAGGGAGCGTGCCGCACAAAGACATCAGTCCCCTGCCGTCTGGTGCGCAAGGGACTGAAAATCCATGTGTGGACAGTTCGATTCTGTCCCTGGGCACAGCAAGATCGCGGCTACCTCATGTGGCCGCCGGTCGTCACGGTCAACCCGCCGTCAGGGCGCGTCGCCGTCGGCTTCCGGATCGGCCGGCGGCGCGGGCAGCGGCTCGGCGCGCAGGCGGCGGATCCGTCGATCGCGCACCTCCAGCACGCGAAAGCGGTAGCCGGCCGCGGTGACGATGTCGCCGGGCACCGGGACCTCGGCGAGCTGGGTCAGGATGTAGCCGCCCAGCGTCTCCACGTCGGGTGGCAACGGCGGCAGGTCCAGGTTCAGCTCGCGACGGGCCACGTCCAGGGTCAGGCGTCCGTCGGCCTCGAACGAGCCGTCGGGATTTCGCGCCAGGGGCGGGATCTCCTCCTGATCTTGCTCGTCCTGGATCTCGCCCACGAACTCTTCCAGCAGATCTTCCAGGGTCACGATGCCGGTGAACTCGTGCCCTGGGCCCAGGATGATGGCGATGTGGACGCGGCGGCGCTGGAACTCGCGGCGTAACCATTCGAGGCGCGTCTCCTCCGAGGCGTAGATGGGCTCGCGCGCCAGATCGCGCATGAACTCGGGGCGCTTGCCGGAGGCCAGCGCGGCCACGATGTCCTTCATGTGCACGTAGCCCACCACGCGATCGGTGTCGGGGTGGACCAGCGGATAGCGCGTGTACTGGTTCGCCAGCGCCACGCGCAGGTTCTCCTCGAACGGCCGGCCCGCCACCAGCGTCACCACGTCGCGGCGCAGGATCATCACGTGACGGGCGATGCGGTGGGTGTAATCGAAGACGCGATCGATCAGCCGGCGCGCGCCCGGGTCCAGCTCGACGTGCTGCAGGACCAGGCGCAGCTCGTCGGGCGAGTGCACCATCTCGGCCTCGGAGGCGACCGGCAGGTGCAGCGCGCGCAGCAGCAACGCCGAGCTGGTGCGCAGCGCCCACGTCAGCGGCGTCGTCACCAGGTAGAAGACGCGATAAGGCAGCGCCGACCACAGCGCCACCGGCTCGGTCATGCGGATGGCCAGCGCCTTCGGCGCCAGCTCGCCGATCACGGTGTGCAGGAACGTGATGATGGTGAGGCTCAGCCCCGCGGCGACGGTGTGGATCGTCGAGGGGCGCAGGTCCCAGCGCCCCGCCATCAGCGGCCGCAGCAGGGTGGCGAAGGCGGGCTCGCCCAGCCACCCCAGCATCAGGGAGGCGACGGTGATGCCCAGCTGGCTGGCGGACAGGTAGTCGTTGATCCGCTTGCTCATGCGCGCCACCAGGCGGGCCTGACGGCGGCCCTCCTTGGCCAACTGCTCGAGCCGGGTGGGCCGGATCTTCACCAGCGCGAACTCGGCCGCGACGAAGAAGCCGTTCGCGACGACCAGGACGGCGGTGACGATCAGGGCGATGGTGGGACTCATGAGACGGCCAGACTTAACCTTATAGATAGTTGAGGCCGTACCAGGGAACCAAACGGGCGACGGCGGTGAGGGGTTCGGCGGTGATCGGGAACTGGCGGGTGGTGCGGAACCAACCCCGCGCGGTGGCCAGGCCGATGGTCGCCGAGTCGTAGGCGGGGACCAGCAGCTCCTCGGCGAGGGTGGGGGCCACGGCCAGGAGCGCCTCCCGGTCGCCGGCCAGCTCGAGGATTCGCCGCGGGCGCAGGGAGCCATCGGCCCTGCTCGAGGCGTTCTGGGCGGCGACGAAGGCCACCACCTGCCCCCGCCTGGTCACGACCGAGAAGGTCGCGGCAGCGTCGACCAGGCGTTGCGCTTCCAGCAGCGCCGCCCAGTCCGCGGGTGAGCGTTCGAAGTGGACGTCTTCCCGTTCGAACAGCGCTGCCACCGCGGGCACATCCGCCGGGTCCACGACGCGCGTCGCCAGGTCGGCCCCGGCGGCGTCCGTCGCGGGTGCCTCCGGCGCGGGGAGCCGGTAGCGGGCCAGCGGCGACACCGGCTCGAAGCCTTGGCGTCGGTAAAGGTCCCGATCTCCCGAGGCCAGCACCAGATCCGCGCCGGCGCGCGCATGGTCCAGCGCGTCCAGCAGCACCCGGGTGGCCAGGCCCTGCCGTCGGGCGCCTGGCTCGGTGAAGACGGCGCCGATGAACCCGACGCGCACGCGGCGCTTCAGCACCATGGCGTCCCGCTGGGTCCAACCGGCGTGGGCGGTGATGGCGCCGCCGGGGCCGGTGATGACCCGCGAGTTACGCAGCGCCGGGCCCCCATCCGGGCTCTGGAACAGCAGCGGTAGCTCGGCCGTGAGATCACCTGCGCCATCCGGCCGGAACACACGATTCAGGGCCTCGCGAAAGGCAGGCCACTCCTGCGATAGCAGGGGACGAGGCTCGGACCAGCTGGACACGGAGCCCCGGAGAATACCCGAACCGGGCCCCATTCCCGCCACGGTTCGGGGGCCTTCTGGAGCCCTTTGAGGGTTCCCGGCTAACTGCTAGGCTGCCGCCCAATGCGTCGACTGGAAGTTGCCTGTTTGGTGGGGATCTGCGTCCTGTTTGGCGGGTTTGCCGGTGGGCTGGCGCGAGCTCAGACGTGCGATACCCGAAACCTGTTGCTCGGCAAGAAGCCCTGGCAGTGGCAGGACGTGAAGGGCAACTCGGCCCTGATCACCGACGGCGCGATCGGACCGGAGGGGACGCAGTGGGACGCCCCCGTCGGGGTGATCCTGGACTCCGGGGCGGGCTCGGTGACCTACGATCTCGGTGAGCCGACCCCGATCTCCGCCATCTACATCCAGGCGGACGCGAACGACACCTACCGGGTCATGGGCTCGCTCGACGGCGCGCCGACCAGCTTCAAGATGCTGGTCGAGATCGACAACGTCTCCGACCGTGGCCACGGCCTGCGCGGTCGCTCGGCGCAGTTCCCGCCGGTGACGGTGCGGTACCTGCGGGCGGGCGAGGGCGTGGGCGACGGCTACTTCTCGGTCTCAGAGCTGGCGGCCTACTGCCAGGCGCCGTACCCGTTTCCGCCGCCCATGAAGGTGACCGACGCGCCGGCCGCCATCGTCAGCGAGCCGCCCTGGTACAAGTTCGAGTGGTGGCAGGACAAGCCCAGCGCGCGCTTCGAGATGTGCCTGGCCTTCTTCGCGTTCGCGCTGCTGTACTGGGGCTGGCGCGTCTGGAAGGCGGGCGGCAAGGAAGACAAGCTTCCGCCCGGCGTCGAGAACCTGATCATGGGCGCGTCGCTGCTGGTGCACGTGAGCCTGTTCTACATGGCCGGTCCCCGCTTCCTGCCGGGAGATCAGCCCACCAACGTGTCGACGTTCGTGCTGGTGGTGCTGGGGATCGGGACCTGGCTGCTCAGCCTGCTGGTGAGGACCGTGCGGGACCGGCTGCTGATCCTGGTGGGCGTGCTTTCGTTCTTCGCCTACTTCAACTTCGGGAAGTTCCACTTCGGGAACTACATCCACTTCTGGGACACGTACCACTACTACATGGGGTCGAAGTACTTCAAAGAGCTGGGGTACGACCGCCTGTACGAGTGCTCGTCGCTGGCTGACTCCGAGGATCCCACGCTGCTGCGGCGGGTGGAGCTGCGCAAGATCATGAACCTGCGCACCAACGTGCTGGGAAGCACCCAGGAGATCCTGGCCCACCCCGAGAACTGCAAGGGCCACTTCACGCCCGAGCGCTGGGCCATGTTCAAGAAGGACGTCGAGTTCTTCCGCAACCGGCAGGGGGTGAAGCGCTGGGAGGAGTCACAGACCGACCACGGCTTCAACGCCACGCCGGTGTGGAACATCCTCGGCACCACGCTGGCCAGCCTGGGACCAGCCAGCATCAACCAGATGTGGGCCCTGACGCTGATCGATCCCTTCTTCATCTTCGGGATGGCGGGGATGATCTGGTGGGCCTTCGGCTGGCGAACCTTGTGCGTGGCGCTGGCGGTGTTCGCCACGAACTTCCCTTCACGCTTCTACTGGACCGGTGGCGCCTACCTGCGCTGGGACTGGCTGTTCCACATGACCGCGGGCGTGTGCTTCATCAAGAAGGGCAAGCCGGTGGTGGGCGGCTACCTGATGGCGTACTCGGGCCTGCTGCGCGTGTTCCCGATCTTCCTGTTCGTGGGACCGGTGTTCGTCGTCCTCCAGCAGCTGCTGGACCAGACGAAGGGGCGGCCGCTCGCGCAGCGCCTGCCTCCGCGCGAGCTGCCCGCCATGTTCCGCAAGGTCGACCGGTTGCACCTGCGCGTGCTGCTGGGCGGCTTCCTGGCCGTGGCCACCCTGGTGCCCCTCAGCATCCCCATCAACGGCGGGGCGGGGGCGTACAAGGCGTTCGTGCAGAACTCGAAGAAGCACACCTCGACGCCGCTGACGAACTACATGGGCTGGCGCACGGTGATGAGCTTCAAGGACACCGAGGCGACCTACCTGCTGCGCACCGATCGCCTCGAGGATCCGTGGAAGGACTGGAAGGACGCGCGCCTGCGCACTTTCCATCAGCGCGAGTGGCTGTACATCGCCGGGGTGCTGGGCTTCCTGGCGCTGCTGTGGGCGGCGGTCCGTGGCTTCGCGGCCTGGGAGTCGGCCGCGCTGTCGGCGATCCTGATCGCCGTCATTCCGGAGCTGACCTGTTACTACTACTCGTTCCTGATCGTTCCGGCGCTGCTGTGGAGCAAGCGCCAGGAGGTAGGGCTGGCGTTGTTGGCGATCACGGCCGGAACCGGCTTCGCCGACATGGCCCCCACGCAATATTTGCCTTCAAACGGACCGTTCTGGAACCGATTGAATCATTTGATGCCCACCTGGTTGGCGGAGCAGTACACGTTGATGTCCGCCATCACGTTGATTGGCATCGTCTACGTTCTGTACGAGTTCGGCTTCATTTGGGGCCACCAGCTGGTCCCGGCGGCCGATGGGCTCCCGGCGGGGGACGGACCGGCGCCTGCCAAGAAGGTCGCGGCGAAGGTGTCTTCCACCGTCTCTTCGAAGAAGACGGGCGCCCCTCGCCCGGGCGGCCCGAAGAAACCAAAGAAAAAGCGCGAGAAATCAGCGTAAGTGAAGAGGGCGCGCCCCTGGACGCGCCCTCGATGCGGCGGTCGATGCCCCGGCCGCGGACGCAGAAAAAGGGATGCGGACGTGTTCACGCATCCCCCGATCTCTGCCGTTCTCTGGGAACGGTCGAGCGAACTGGCTCGACCCGGGCGCCAATTGCGCCCCGAGGTGGCTAACGGCCCTTCTTCTTGCCCTTCTTGGCGCCCTTGGATTTCTTGTCGGCCTTGGCGGCTTTCTTTGCCGGCTTGGCGGCCTTTGCGCCCTTGGCGCTCTTTTTGGCCGGCTTCATTGCGCTCTTTGCGGTCTTCTTGGCCGACTTCGCGGCCGGTTTGCTGGCCTTCGCTGCCTTCTTGGGGGCCGCGGCCGCTTTCCCCTTCTTTTTCCGCTTCTGGCCACCGACGGCGCGTTTGGCGCGGGAGACGTCACCATCTTTGTCCACGAAATAGATGAAATCCGTGTCCATCTGGAAGTTGCCGTCCACGACCTTCTCTGGCTTTCCTTTCTGGACTCCCGGCTGTTTGCGTTGGACCTTCCATACTGCGCCGTCCTTGACGTAGTACATGAAGTCCTTCTCCCGAGACACACTCAACTTCGCCACTTTCTCAGCCATTAGGCAGCCCTCCGTCGGAAAAGTGTTTTAAGCGAAAAGACAGCCGAAATCGTATCGGGGGCGCCACGCGTGTCAAGTGAATTCCCGTTTCCGAAAAGCGAAGCAGGATACAAATATGGCGCGAGAGTAGACGACCGCTGAATGCCGCCCGGTTGTCCAGAACAATCGCAAGCGAACGAAATCACGGCCGTCGAATTGTTTCGTCCGTTGACCTACCGGACAATCAAACGTGAACGAAGCTGTGTGGCCGTGTACGTCTTCTCGGCAGCATCCCAGGAACGGCCGCCCTTCGTCCGTCTTGGACGGAGGCGCGGAACGCACACCACCCCCCAGAACGGACTGCGCGGCCGTTCTTCCCGAAGATTCCCGAAGATTCTCGAAGATCCCTCATCTCCCTCCACATTTTCGAGAGCGCTGACGGTCCCCCGCCCCGGGGGATGGCCCAGGAAGAAGGGCCCCTCCGCTCGTCTGTCATCAATAGATGAGGATGGGAAGGGATGTGTCATACATGGGGGCTTCAAGCCCGGGAGCTTGTCATGACCCAATTGCGTTCCCCGTTCCCCGGATTGTCACATTCTCGCGACGGAGCCGGCCCGATCGTTCGGCAGCGACTCTCGAATACGGCCGCCTGCGCCTGTCTGCTGGCCGGTGCGGTGGCCTGCATCATCCCGCCGGAGGCGCGCCCGGCCGCGCCGGCCGGCGGAAAGCGGTTGAGCGACGCGGAGGTGCGTCCTCTGCGGCAGGTTGCCGCGCCGACCGGGCGTCGCATCGGGTTCGCCGCCGCTCCGGTCCAGCTTCACGACGACCGGTTCAAGACCGTCGCGACGCTGCATTTCGATTCCCTGACGCCCGAAAACCAGATGAAGTGGGAGACCGTCGAGCCGCAGCCCGGAAAGTTCGCGTTCCAGGCGGCCGAGCCGCTGGTGACCTTCGCCGCCGAGAACCACATGCGTGTGCGCGGGCACACACTGGTCTGGCACTCCCAGCTGGCCCCGTGGGTGAAGGGCCTGTCCGGCGAGGCGCTGCACGCGGCGATGCTCAGCCACGTGCAGGGCGTCGTCGACCACTGGAAGGGCAAGGTGGCCCAGTGGGACGTCGTGAACGAGGCCCTGGCAGATGGGCCGAGTGGCCGGCTGCGCGCCGACTCGCCCTTCACGGCGCTGGGCCCCGCCTTCATCGACGACGCGTTCCAGGCCGCGCACCAGGCCGACCCCGACGCGGCGCTGTTCTACAACGACTACGAGATCGAAGGCGAGGGCACGCCGAAGTCCGATGCGGCCTTCGCGCTGGTCAAGCGCTTGAAGGAGGGCGGGGTACCCATTCACGGAGTGGGTTTCCAGATGCACGTCGATCCCCGGCACTGGCCGCCGCCCGAGCGGATCCGCGCCAACATGGCCCGCTTCGCGGCGCTGGGGGTGGCCGTCGAGCTCACGGAGATGGACGTGGCCGTGGGCGAGATCGCGGGCTCGATCGATCAGAAGCTGGACCGCCAGCGGGTGCTGACCCACGACATCGTGGCCGC
>Ga0105238_10004403_pt1 | contig 13967 bp, 7 predicted proteins | sample KBSC34metaG_FD_81526 | JGI IMG/M metagenome (GOLD analysis project Ga0105238, IMG submission 81526) | Corn rhizosphere microbial communities from Kellogg Biological Station, Michigan, USA - KBS C3-4 metaG | ecosystem: Host-associated > Plants > Roots > Rhizosphere > Soil | place: Michigan, USA... | reverse complement strand
TTTGGCGAGTGGTGCCGATCATCGGCCTTTGGCGAAGGCGCAGGTTCAATCGAACCCTGTAACTGAGCCGAAACGAAGCCAAAACCCAAAAAGACCGCTCTCTCTATTCCCCACAGCCAAACGACTACAGTATTTTTTAAACCGCTCTAGACGCACTGTGTCTGGCCTTTCAGACACACCCGTCTGAACCTCATCGGTTCCGCCGACTTTTTATGCATCGACACCAAGCAGGGATGGTTTGAAATCTTCGCCGGGCGTTTCTGTACAAAGAAAAACCCGGCCAGCTTGCGCCGGTCGGGCTCGCTCTAAAATCGCACTGGCCTCTGCTCACTGTCCCTGCAAAATCTGTGGCAGATAATACATCGTCAATGATGTTATATTGATTGGCGGCGTGGCGCTGCCGCCCTGCAGGATCTGGGCGAATACCGCCGCCGGAGGCTTGCCAAACACCACTGAGCCATCCGTCATGGCGACCTCCCAGCCCTTTGACTTGTAATGCGCAAAGTAATTGGCGCTGGTCATCTGGGTATCAAAGTAGTCCATGATGAAAGCGTCACGGCCCCTGATTTTATTGGCTTTCTGGTACAACCGCGTTCCGACGGTTGAATTGTTCGTGTCCACGACCGGATTATAGGTGTAGCTGCAACGGATGCCCACGCTGCCATTGATGGGCGGGTTGGCATAGCTCAATAACCCGCCGCCGGAATAATTATCCGCCGACAACGGGGAACCTTGTGGGTAACTCGGATCAAAAAATAACCGGCCGTCTCCGGCCAGTTTTGATGGATACAGGTAACCCAGATTATCGAAATTCGCGCCTTGGGCATTCACTACCGCCGAGTTCTGGGAAATGTGTGCTCCCCCCGTCCCGGAAAAACCCGCATCCGTGAAAACCACCCAGCGGATGTAGTTGCTCAAGTCGATCACATTTTTGGGACGCGTATTGAGTCCGGAACCTGCCGGAGCTCCCGCCCAAACTGGAAACCAGTCATCATTGTCACCCGCATAAATGGTGCAGCCGAGATACATCTGTTTAAGACCGTTGATACATTGCGTCCGCTTGGCCTTCTCCTTCGCCGCCGCCAGTGCCGGCAGCAGCATCGCCGCCAGAATGGCGATGATGGCGATGACCACCAGCAGTTCGATCAGGGTGAACCCTTGCCGGGCGGCGGGACGGTTAAATGCAGCTTTCGGAGAATCGTGTTGCATGGGCTTCATTTATTTTCCGTACTATTGGAGACTGACCTTAATATATTGCCTGCCGGCCTTCTCGCTATCGCCAGTTATGGCTATCCCCCGTCAATTGCTGAACCGGACCTGTGCGGTAAAAAACCCGGCCTGCTGGCGCAGGCCGGGTTTGATCCCCAATATCCGTTCAAAAGTCAGGGCGCATCCTCAAGCGACTGCAATATCCCCTCGTATGCTGTCGGCGCTGCGCCGTCCGGGTCATAGCCCGATGCCGTAACTATGGCAAAAGCCGCCGCGCTTTTGCAAAATTTCACCGAGCCGTCGGTAAATAACACGTCCCACCCTTTGGAAGGATAATGAGGAAAAGTATACGGGTTGTAACCGTTGGGCGTCGTGACTCCGATGTTACCGCCGCCGATATAATCCAAGGCAAACAACTTATGTCCGCCACCCGGCTTTCCGGTATCCGAGGTCTTTTGGTATGTGCGGACGAAGTACTTGGGATCTGATGTCGGAACATTGGTGATGGCGTGCGGATTGAAGAAAACCGAACTGCGCACCCGCGGAACCCCGCCGCTCAATCCGCTGTCGGTGCTCAGCAAGCTTGGTGTTGAATAATTGTCGATGGTCAAAAGACCCCCCACAATATTGGCAAAGCTTGGACAATAAAGCACTTTCCCGTCGCCAATCATGTTTTCGTTATACAGAAACCCCAGATTTTGGAATTCCCACGCTGCGCCGGTTTTATTATTGCTGGGCACGTTTTTGGGAACCTTCATGTTGGCGGCAGCGCCTGTTTGAACAACATAACGCGTGTATTGTGCGGCGTTGATTTTATTGCGCGGATGAGACGCCTGATCCTCCCAAATCGGGTAAAGATCCCCATAATCACCTGCATACATCGTACAGGCGAGCCCGAGCTGATGAAAATTGGATTGACAGGTGGCCAGCTTGGCCTTGTTCTTCGCCGCCGCCAGCGCCGGCAGCAACATCGCCGCGAGAATCGCGATGATGGCGATGACCACCAGCAGTTCAATCAAGGTAAATCCCGCTCGGTCGGCCGATGTCGAACGTTTCATTTCGCGCTGTATCATAGATTTGCTTTACGGTTCACACCCCATTCAACCAATACGCATTTCCGGTTTTGGCGCGCATCGGTGGTTAATGGATTGTCAGTACTTACTATAAATTGTCCCCCCTCCCCCCACCATCGCCAGTTGTGGCGATGGTTCACCCCTCCCACCGGCCCAAACAAAAAGCCGCGCGGGCAGATACTTCGCCCGCGCGGCCTGAATTTTTTAACCGGTCATCACGGGTAGATGAGGCGGTAGAACACCGCGCCATTGCCCGGATTGATCGTGAAGTTGGTCGAATTCACCCCGGTGGAACCGGGAACGGTGAACCAGGCATTGCTCGCCGGGTTCAGGCCCGCGCCCAGCGTATTGGTCTGCACCTGCAGGCGATAGCCGGTATGGTCCGCCGGCCACGAGAGGGTCAGCACGTTGCCGCTGACGCTGTTCGTGAGCTTGAAGGCGTTCGTGTTGATGGTCGCCACGACCGTCAATTTGCCGTTTAGCCCCAGGGTGTTGTTCCAGGCCAGGCCGCCGCCCAACGCCGGCAGGTTGGTCACGGTAAAGCTGGATTTGTTGGTGACGCTGGTGAAGAGCGTAAATGTATCGCCCTGTTGCAATGCGGCCCCAAGGTTGTTCACGGTCAGCGTCCCGCCAAAGTTATTGGTACCGCAAACCAGCCGGTCGCTGTTCGGTGTCGAGGCTCGGTTGATCTCCATCACCGTGGTGCCGGCGAGGGTGATCGATGCGAGCAGGTTGGTGCTGGCGGCATTGGTGATGACCAGCGTGCCCAAGGCCCCCGGTTCGCCGGGCGACACAATCGAGCCGGCGGCGGCGACCGCTATCAGGGCGCGCACCATGCCGTTGCCATAGAGGGTCTGGCCCGATTGCAACGTCCATGTATTTCCCGTCCTCAGGGTGGCATCCAGGAAACCGCCCTGTTGCACATCGATGGTCGGACTGTTGGAAATGCCGGCGGAACTGACCATGGCCAGGACGCCGTTGGTGGCGATGGCCACCGCGCCGCTGATGGTGTTATTCGCATTGCTTAACACCACCCGGCCACCCGTAAAGCCGGCGGGCACGCTCACTGTCAGATTGCCGGTGCCGACCAGCGGCGAATCCAGGATCAGATCCTTCCCTGAAAACACGGTCTGGAAGGTGCCACCGGCCGCCGCCACGGTGATGGTCGAATTCGTCAGGTGCTGCACCCCGTCCTGCGCCTTGACGATGCCGCCGTTCAGCGTGATCGCGTTGCTGATGGAATGGTTCACGACCCCGCCGGCGTTTCCGCCAAAGCGTAGTTCCGCCGTGGCGCCATTCACGCTGACCGGGCCGGTGCCGAGCGCCTGGTCATTTTGGTTGTTGCCGCTGTCGGCGCCGACGTTCAGCACACCGTTGCTGATGAGGGTGCCGCCGGTATAACTGTTGGCACCGTTGGACAGGATCAAGGTGCCCGGACCCTGCTTGATCAGGGAGGTCAGGCTGACAATCGTTCCGTTGCTGCCGAACGAGTAGATGTTCGAGTTGCTGACCACCAGGCTGTTCGGCGCAAGTGCGCCGACCAGATAGACCGTGGGATTGGCCGCGCCGCTGTCATCGAACCGGACCGAGTCAAGCTGGTAGAAGTTCGTCGTGTTGACCCCGGCCAGCCAGGTCAGGCTGTTGGCCACATCCCAGAGATTGCCAACCCCGTCACCCGCCCAGGTCAGATTTCTGGCGCCACTGTTGGTGACCGTCAGCACCACCACCCCCGGCGTATTGGTTAAAACAAAGGTTCCCGGCAACATGTGATAATTACCGCCCAGGGTGAAGTTGGATATCGGCCCGTTCGGCACCACTCCCGATTCATTGCTCAGGCTGCCGCTGTACCGGATCAACGGATAGGTGCCCGAACGGATGCCGCCGTTCAGCGCGTTGATGGCGATGGTGATGCTGCCCGATAGGTTGATATTGCTGCTCACGATGAGCTGGTCATTGGGTTTCACCGCCCCGGTCGCGTCATCCGACAGGTCAAAGGCCAGCGTCGCCCCGTTGTCCACGATGAGATTGTTGGTCAAAATCAGATTGCCGCCTGAATTGGCCAGCCCGGGAGCGATCGTGCCATCATTGACCACCAGCCCCTTGACGGTGCCGAACCCGCCCAATGTCTGGCCGGGCACAACCGTGAAGATGCCGTTCGTCACCAAAAATGAATTGGTCGGCGTAATTCCATCATCAATGCTCAGCAGGTTGCTGACATAACCCATCTGGGTCGCATCCAGCACGGCGTTGGTTCCGGAAAGCGTCACGTTCGGTGAATTGGTCAGCGTGTTCGGCGCGACCAGGGCCAGCACACCGTTGCTGATGGTCGTGTTGTTCAGATACGCGATGATCGAGGGGTTGTACAGATAGTTGGTATAGGTGGCACTGTCCGTGTTGGTCGTGATGATGACCCCGTTCAGCGTCAGCCGGTTCGTCCCGGCTTTGACGATGTTGTTGGAGCCGGAGATGCTGCCGGAATAAACCGAGTCAATGGGCTTGGCGCCGATGTAGTAGGTCGCCGGCTGGCTGACGGATGGACCGGTGATGGCACCATTGCCGAACAGCGCGCCCAGGCGGATGATATCGACATTGTCCCGCGCAAAACAGCCGCCGCCATTCACGAAATAAAATATCGTGTTATCCCCGCCGGAGGCGGCATTAAACCAGCGCACCCCGCCGTTGGTCATGATCGCCGTTCCCAGGAAACCTGAAAAAGAGTTGCTGCCGCTGATGGACATGTTTCCGCCGCTGTAGATGTTTGTCGCGGTGGCACTGCCCGTAAATTGACCCGCCCAGGTGTTCGCCGTGGCCGACGAAGTAAAGGTTACCTGCGCCCCGTCCACGGTGTTGACGGGTGTATTGGGAGCCGAGCTGGAAGAACCCGTGTTGGGCTGGTTGAGGGTCGCATTATTGCTGGCGACAATGGCGGCCGAGCCCGCGTTGGCGGCCCCGGAACCAAACGCCAGGCCGGCCCCGCTGGCCAGGGTGGTTCCATTGCTGTAAGTGTTCGCCGCGTTCAACCGCACCGTCCCGCCCAGGACCGTGAGCGCCACCTTCCCGCTGATCAGGGTGTTGACCGTGGAAGATCCCTGGACGAAAAGCCGGCTGCTGGCGCCGGTGTTTTGGTTGTTGAGTATCCCGCCACCGGTGCCGCCGATGCTCGCGACGGTGAGGTTGGTACCCAGGTCCAGCGTGCCATTGGTGAGGTTCAGCTGGCCAAAACCCACGGCGTATTGATTGGTGACGAACAACGTGCCAGTGTCAATCGACGTGGTTCCAGAATAACCGTTTGAGGTGGTCAGCGTTTGCGTGCCCAGCCCGGACTTCACCACATTGAGCGTGCCCGAGGTGTTTTGGATGATGCCGGAGAATGTTGCGTTGTTGTCATTGGCCCCGATGGTCATCGTAGAGATACCGCCATTCTTGATATCCACGGTGCCGTTTCCGCTCAAGCCGTTGATCGTGTCGGCAAAACCGTTCAGATCCAGGCTGCCCGGACTGTAAACCGTTACGTCACCCGAGCCCGTGCTGGGCACCGCATTGTCCAGGCCAAGCTGGAGCACACCGTTGCTGACGACCGTGCCGCCACTGTAAGTATTGGCCGTGGCAACGTTCAACGTGCCGGCCCCGATCTTGGTCAGGCTCGCCCCGGCGGCAATCTGCCCGGTTCCGATGAAGTTATAGTTGTTCGCAGCCGTGTTCACGACCACGCTGCCCGGCTCCACCGTCCCGACCAGGGTGACGTTCGGCTGGCCTGAACCTGTGGCGTTAAAGGTGACGATGTCGTAAATATTGAAGATGGAAGGCGTTGGCCCGGACAGCCAGTTGGTCGAAATCTGCCGATCCCATTGACCAGGCAGGAGCGGATCGGTACCCGTCCAAACCAGATTCAGCGGAACATAGGGATAAACCGTCAAATTGATGTCTGAACCGCTGGCGATGACCTCGCCAACCAGTCCGGAAGCCAGCCCGCTGCCGGTGACAAAGGTGGCAAAAGTCCCGCTCGCGTTGATGTTCCCGCTGGCCTGATGAATCAACCGGTACGTGCCGACATTCAGCGGCCTGCCGGAGGCATTGTTGACGGTGACCGCATTGCCGCCGCATTGCAGCGTGCCTTGGGCCATGTAAAGCGCCGGATGCGTTAGATCGCCATTGGTCGTGGTCGGGTTGTAGGTCAGATTGATTGAGCGGGATCCCAAATCCACGATACCGCCCGGATCAGCCACGATGGCGGACGCCGTCGAACCGACCACGGTGCCCGTCCCATTGGCGGTGATGGCCTTGGTGGTCAAACTATAAGTGCTGGCACCCAACAAGGTCGTGTCAAAGACCGTACCGATGTTGAGGGTGATATTGCCGCCCGTGCCCAGAGCCAGCGGATCCTGAACTTGATTCGTGCCCGAATCGACCGACCACCGGCCGATGTAATTGGCCGGCTGGGACAGCAGGACCGTGCCCGGCCCCGTGATGTGAGTCACGGTATCACCCGTGCCACCAGTCATTTTGTTTGGGGCATTGCCAACCGTCATCACGTCAGAGGCGCTGGTGGTGGCCAGCGTCACCGACGTTCCGGTGGTATTGCCCACCGCCACACCGTTGACCGTTCCAGAACCATTCATCTGGATGGTGCCGCCATTCCTCAAGGTCAGGGAGGCGGTGTTCAAAGAAACGTTGTCAATGCGCAGTGTGCCGTTGGTTATGGTGGCGGTGTTGGCCAGGCCGAACGCATCCGGATCCTGGACGACCAATGTTCCTTGAATGATATTGATGGGAGCGGTCGCCCTCAAGTTATTGGCTCCCGACAAAATCCAGGTCCCCGCCCCCTGTTTCCTGACGCCGGAGATACCCGTGGTGACACTCTGGCTTTGCCGGAGGGAAGCGATGGTGTTGGTTCCGGTGTTGGACCCGTCCAGCACGAAGGTGACGCCGCGCGTGGTGGAACCATTTTGAAACAGATCCGCCAGGAAAAAGGTCGCCAACGGACTCGTGGCATTGTTGGTAAAACCATAAAAACCGTCCGTCGACGAAGGGAGCCGGATTCCGACCGACACCAGAAAAATCTGCTTGTTGGTCACCGCCGCCCCCATCGAGCTGCCACCCTGCGGATTGGCCATTGAAATAACGCACAGGTTGAGAATGCCGGTTTCCGGACCGCCGTTTGAAGCGGGCGAAAGCGGACTTGGTGAGTAGAACTCATACGCGCCGCAATTGACGGTGTCGAACATCAGGCCGCCCAGCATCCGGCTTTTGGCGCCCGCAGTGACAGCGTCATCAATGATGATCGGGTTCACAGCACTGCCAATGAGTGAGCCCGGTATCGCGTTGGTGAAGGTTGCAAGGTCCGTGTTCACGGCATTGTTAACCGTATTATCCACCACGCCTGGAACCGCGCGGGCAACCCAGTTATTGGTATTGGCCCAGCCCGGGTCCACTGGCGCATTGGTCCAGGCCTGGTTCGCGGCAAAGGCCGGCGACGCCAAAACCAATGGCGCGGCCAGCAGGCATCTGGATGCGGCGCTTCGAAAAAACTTCGTCGGGCTGAACTTCGCTTCTGTATGTCCGGATTGGGTTTTCATGATTGAGCTGTGGTGGTTTGGGTTGAAGACACAAGAGGGTATATCTGGTCGGGAAAATTGGGCATTCAACAAACGATATTCCTTTCCTAAATCTTTACCATCGCCAGTTCTGGCGATGACCGCCCGGCAACACACAAACTTCTCATCCTGGAGCGTTTGAAGAAAAACTGTAGCCGTTTGGAGCGAGGATTTTTGGTTTTTGGCGGACGGTGCCAGGCATCGGCCTTCGGCGAAGGAATAGGTTTGAAAACCTTGTGACTGAGCCAAAACGAAGCCAAAACCCAAATAGACCGCCATCTCTATTCCCCAACAGCCAAACGGCTACAATATTTTTTAAACCGCCCTAAATATCAGGAAACAGAAGTCAAATCGCGGCGCGGGCGGTTCTGGTTCAGATGTTTCGCCACGGCTTCCGTGCGGGAACGCACATGCAGCTTCTCGTAGATGTGCCGGATATGCGTGTGGACGGTCGCGTAGGTCACCTTCATGGACTCGGCGATCTCCTTGTAGAGAAAACCCTTTGCCAGCAGATCCAAAACTTCCGCCTCGCGGGGCGAAAGACTCTGTGCCTCGGGCGCATTGGAGACCGGCTGTTGAAATGACTGCACGATTTTCCGCGCGATATGACCGCTCATTGGCGATCCACCGGCAAAGACATCCTTGATGGCGGCCAACAGTTCCGCCGGCGGCGTCTGCTTGAGCATGTAGCCCGTGGCACCGGCAGCCAGTGCGTTGAAGATATGCTCCGTGTTCTGGTACACCGTGAGCATGATGATCTGGGTGGCGGGCAGCTGCGGCTTGAGCTGGCGGGAACATTCCACGCCATTGATGCCGGGCAGATTGATGTCCATCAAAACCACATTCGGCTTGAACCGCGGAATCTCCTTCAAGGCATCTTCCGCGCTGGAATGGTTGCTCACGCAACGGAAGCCCGGCGCGCCGTCAATCAATTTGGCCAGGCTGGCGCGTACGCGGGCGTCATCTTCCACGATGGAAACAGAAATGCTCATTATATTATTATGGATAACCCTGCCAAAAAAAATTCAGACGACAGGTCTCATGCTCAAAAACTTACTCCGCCTGCTCCTCCGGGCCAATCGCCATAACTGGTGATGCCCCGCCGGGGATGATCACGGTCATCTGCACCCGGGTGCCCTTTCCGGCCTCGCTCACAATCTCGCACCGCCCGCCCACGGTGGCCAGGCGTTTCTCCAGGTTCGACAGCCCGGAGCCGGATGATATCCGCCCGGAAACCGCCGCCGCCGCCGCTGCCAAGCCCTGCCCATTATCCTCGACACTCAAGGTGAATGCCTTCTCCTCGACCTTCAAACGCAACCAGACTTCCGTAGCCTTGGCATGTTTGACGATGTTGTTCAACGCCTCCTTCAATGCCAGGAACAGATTATAGCGCAGTTCCGCGTCCACCCGCATCACCGGCAATGGCAGCGGAAAATCCATGCGGCAACGGATGCCTGCCACGCGCAGAAAATCTTCCGCATAGGCCGAGATGTAGTCCATCAGGCCGTCAAACGTGTCATGCTGCGGATCCACCGCCCAGACGATTTCATCCATCGCCTTCGTCAGCGTCCGCGCGGAATCGGAGATGCGCTCCAGATTGTTTCCCGTCTGCTCTGGATCCCGGCGCGCGAGCTCCGTCAGCAGGGTGATCTGGGTCAGTCCCGCGCCGATGTCATCATGGATGTCCTTGGCGATGCGTGCGCGGTCACGCTCGATGGCATGCTGCTGCCGCAACAACGCCAGCTTGCGCCGGTATTTCCGCGTGGCCGCCCGGCGCACGCCAAAAGAAATGCTGCCGACCAGCAGCCCGCCGACGATGATCTTGAAGGGCAGCGTTTCGTAAAAAAACGGCTTCACCTCGAACGTGATTGCGTCACCCACGTCATTCCACACCCCTTCGCTGTCACAGGCCCTGACCCGGAAACGATATTCGCGCGGCAAAAGGTTTCTCAACTGTAACGTCCGCCGCGTATCGATATCCACCCAGTCCGTGTCCAGCCCGTCCACGCGATACCGGAAACGCGCCTTTTCGCCGCCGTCAAAACTCAGGGCCGTGAATCTGAAATCCAGTTGCTTGTGCCCGGGCGGAATGATGATCTTTCCGCCGGTCAAGGCCACCTTCTCGCCGTCCACGTGCAATTCCTCGATGATCACCTGCGGCGGCTTCGACCGGGTGATGACCTCGTTTGGATCCACCCACACCACCCCGCCACGCACGGTGGTGAACCACAATTTCCCGTCCGCCGCGCGCCAGCAGGCCGGCTGATAGCCATCCGAACATTCCACCGACGCCATGCCATCATGCCGTCCATACGTCATATAATCCAGGGTGTTCGTCCGCCCGTCGGCACAGGCATTCAGCGCCGCCTTGGTCACACAATAGATGCCCTTGTGGGTCCCCAGCCACAGTCGTCCGTGCCCGTCATCAATGATTTGACTGATGATGTCCACCGTCAGCCCCTGCTTGGCGGTGATACGTGAAAAATTCCCGTTGCGAAACCGTAACAGGCCACCGCGAAACGTCCCTGCCCAGATTGTGCCGGTACCATCCGTCGTCATGGAATAGATCGGCTGGTCGGCCAGCGCGTCATTTGGACGAAACGATGTCAGCTTGTCCAGCTCACAGCGATAGATGGTTCCGTCATCCGATCCCGCCCAGACATTTCCGTCTACGATCTCCACCAAGGCGCGCACGGCCGACAGGATCGATACATTGTTCGTGCCCAATATCCGCCGCACGTTCCCGTCGGAAAATGCGATGCCATATTTCGTTCCCATCCAGATGCGCCCCTGGCTGTCGGTCAGCATGGATTTGATGCCGTGGACATCCCACGAAACACGCCCGATCTGGCCGTCCCGGTATTGGAACAGATCCTCGCCCTCGCCCGCGCTCAACCAAGCACCGCCGTCCGGTCGGGGGGCGATGGAAAAAATGAAATTGGCCGAGGCGCTGAAGCCGACCCGGAAGCGTGTCGCCAGGCCATTGGTCCAGCGGCAAAGCCCGCCGCCCGCCGTGCCGATCCACATCCCTCCATCCTTGTCTTCGCAGACCGAGAGCGCCGTGGCTGCGCCCAGGCCGTTCGCCGCGCTGATGACATGAAACCGCCGGTCACGCAATCGCACCAAACCACCGTGGTCCAGGCCCGCCCAGATGCCGCCGTCGCTGCCCTGAAACCACGCGCCCACGCGGTCGCTGGGCAGGCCTTCTGCCGTGGTCAGCCGCTGGGGGGTTCCATCCGGCGTGATATGGAAAAGTCCGTTGCCGTAATGGTTGAACCATAACCCGCCGTCACGATCCTCATGCACGCCCATGGTGCGACCCGACGCCGGTCCCAACAATCCGCGCCACTGTGGGACTTCTGCCGTCCATGCCCGCCCCGACATTTTCCGCAGACGGTCGCCATCCAAAACCCATATCGTACCGTTTTTTAATGGATACAGGTGTTGTGGCTGGATGTCTGCCTCACCATTCGTCGGGGTCATCGCCTCGAATTGTTTTCCGTTCCAGCGCGCAATTTCGTTTTCCGCCCCCGCCCATATTTTCCCCTGCGCATCGGCCACCACCGTATAAATCCGGCTGCCCGCCAGCCCGCCATCTTCTGCCAGCATTTTGAAACTGCCGTCGGCGAACAATAAGATGTGGTTTTCGTGGGTCAGATACCACAGCCGGCCATGGTCATCCACACATTGAAAGCCCGGGCGCACATCCGGCGGCGTGGAGATCACCCATTTGGCATCGGGTTTCGTCAGATCGCGCTGAAACACCTCGCCGTATTGCGTGACAAACGTCACCGAATTCGAGGAGGACGCCACCAGCGTGGAATGCAGGTCGAACGTCGGCTGATCCGGCCACTCGTTCTTGAACACGCCATTGCGATACGTCGTCAGCCCGCCGCGGAAAGTGTTGATCCAAAGCGTGCCGCTCGCATCGAGAAAAAGCCCCTGCACCCGCGCCTGCCCCAGTTCGGGCTTGTTGACCGGGTCGAACGTCTCGAACCGCGCGCCATCAAACCGCGCCAGCCCGTTGTAGGTGCCGACCCATAGATAACCGTCCGGAGTCTGCTCGACTGATGTGACCGTGCTGCTCGGCAGATTGTCTTCCGTGTCCCATTTGTCCACCAGGTAATCCACCGGCGCGGCGGCCAGCGGCGGCAACACCGAAAGCATCAAGCCCGTCACGCTGGCGGCCAAAGAAAAAAGACGCAACGGCAATGAGGTTTTTCGGCGGTGCATCGGCAAAAAGCATAATGCCATCCCGCCCGTCCGCCAACGTAAAACCAAATCCAGCCCGGCAACCCGCTCAAACGGCAAGTTCTTGCGTGTGTTTTGTGTATTTCGTGGATAAGCTGTTTGCCGCTTTCGCGAGCCGATTGCAAAATGAATCTGAACGAACTGCTCGAACATTCCGTCCGCCGCCAGCCGCGGAAAATTGCGTTCATTGAGGAGTCTACGGAGACCTCCTACGCCGCTCTCGCGGAAAAAATCGACACCTTTGCTGAAACTTTAAAATCGCTCCCATTCCGATCCGGTGCGCGTATCGGCCTCTGTTTTCCCAACAGCGTCAACTATGTTGCCCTGACCTACGCGCTCTGGAAAATCGGCGCCATCGTCGTACCCGTCCCCACCGAATGCCCGCCGGAGGAGCTTTCCGAGATCGCCGTGTCCATGGAGCTGTCTGCCATCTTGAGCCAGAAACCGCTGGCACAAGGCGAACCGCTCACGTCGGAAGTTTTTCTCACCCGGATGGATCTGGCCCAGCCCGCGGATAATCACGGCCTCAACATCGCCTTCATCCGTTTCACTTCCGGCACCACGAACGCGCGCAAGGGCGTCGTGCTCTGCCACGAAACCATCCTTGACCGCGTGCTTGCCGCCAACCAAGCCTTCGGCATCACGGACGCAGATACCATCATCTGGTGCCTGCCGATGGCGCATCATTTTCTCATCACCATCGTCCTGTATCTCAACGCCGGCGCAACCGTCGTGCTCGCGCGCCACGTCACCGCCAAACCATTCCTCGAAGCCGTCAATCGCTGGCGTGGAACGGTGCTTTACGCCGCGCCATTTCATTTTTCGCTGCTGGCCCGCGATAATTCCGGCGCACAGATCGAATCCGTCCGCCTCGCCGTCTCGACCACTTGCGCGCTGCCGCAGGATGTATCCGCGGAATTTTTCAAGCGCTTCGGCCGACCGCTCATCCCCGCCCTCGGCATTATCGAACTCGGTCTCGTGGCGCTGAACCACGACGATCCGCAGCATCGCTGGAACTCCGTCGGCAAACCGCTCGCCAGTTTTCGCGTTAAAGTGCTGGCGCCTGATGAACAAGGCATTGGCGAGATCGCCGTGGCGGGGCCGGGCATCTGCGACGCCTACGCCGCGCCTTGGCAACCGCGTGAGAATATCCTGCACGATGGCTGGTTCATCACCGGCGACCTTGGCCGCATTGATGGCGATGGCTTTCTCTATCTCATCTCGCGCAAAACCGCCGTCATCAATCTCGCCGGACGGAAAGTGTTTCCTGAGGAGATTGAAGCCGTGCTGGACCGCCACCCCGCCATCCGCGAATCCCGCGTTTTTGGCCGTGCCCATCCGCACCTTGGCGAGGTCGTGGAGGCGGAGATCGTCCTGTCCGCTCCGGATGCGAGCACCGAAAATCTAGCGCATTTCTGCCGCGAACATCTCGCCGCGTTCAAGATTCCCACCCGCTTCTATGTGGTTACGGCATTGCCGCGCACGCCGGTGACTGGCAAAATCCGCCGCGTTGCCGCTGTTGCCTGATATGATTCAACCATCAGAAATCGAGACCGAACTGCTCGCGTTCCTCCGTCGCGACATCTTTTCCCCTGAAACCAGTCTCACCGCCGATACGGACCTCGTCGGCGCCGGTTTCGATTCCATGTCGCTGGTGAAAACCCTCCTGCACATCGAGACGAAGTACGGCAAGTGGATCCCTGAAAGCGAGATCACTAACGAGGCGCTCGCCAATGTGCGCGCCCTGGCCGCGACCGCCGCCCGCATCCTGAATGAAAAGTGACCAGCCGCTGAACGGTTCCGACCAGTTGATGCGCGGCTTCGATTTCGAATCGCGCCG
>Ga0105238_10004400_pt1 | contig 13969 bp, 13 predicted proteins | sample KBSC34metaG_FD_81526 | JGI IMG/M metagenome (GOLD analysis project Ga0105238, IMG submission 81526) | Corn rhizosphere microbial communities from Kellogg Biological Station, Michigan, USA - KBS C3-4 metaG | ecosystem: Host-associated > Plants > Roots > Rhizosphere > Soil | place: Michigan, USA... | reverse complement strand
CCCTCAACCACTATCTGTTGTTTGAGGAAGGGGACGGTCGCCGGTACTTTCTTAACGCCGGGTTTCTTTTGGATAAGTTCGCCTGGGGAGATAAGAGCGGATATGCGGCGTTAAAGGAGGCAGTGGCCCATGCGAAAGACCAAGCCGTTGGTGATAGAGCTACCAAGGCGGCAGTGGCAACGGTACAAGAGGCTGGCACTCAAAACCCCTAACGAGGTGCTGGTGTTTTTGGTCGGGCACAATGATCCAGATCGGATTGAGATTGTGGACTTTGTGTACCCGGCCCAGCGGGCCACCCCGGACGCAGTGGAGTGGACGCCCCAGGACATTGTGAAGTTACAGGCCCAGATACTTCCGTTGGAGGTAGTGGGGACCCTGCACAGTCACCCTGGGTGTGAGCCCCACATATCCAAGGCCGATGTGGATACTGCCACCCATTTTGGGGAGGTGGTGTTCGGGGTGTTTAGCTGGTGGAGGCCAGAGGGGCAACGCCGAAGGCGTATGTCCCTTGATTTTTATTACGGCCCAACGGCCCCTATCACACACAAACTAAAGTAGTTATAAGCACTTGACACGAGGGAGATTTAGTACACTAGTAGGATGTCTGTAACCGCACTGAACCCATTCCGCACTACTTTCGCGGAAAACATTTTTAGACAAAAGTATGCACAAGGAGATGATGATAGCTGGCACGCGCTGGCTGTGCGGTTGGTGGATGATGTGTGTGGGAGGTTTCAGGGGAAGGGTGAACCCCTGTTAAGTGTCACCGACCGGGAGACCCTGGTTGAGTACATTTCCGAAATGAAGTTTATTCCAGGAGGCCGGTATCTGTACTATGCCGGTCGGCCATTCCATGGGTGGAATAATTGTTTCCTGTTGAAGGGTGAGGAGGATACACGGGAAGAGTGGGGGGCCCTACTCAACCGGGCCTCCTCCTGCCTGATGACAGGTGGTGGGATTGGGGTGGACTACTCGGTGTTCCGACCGAGGGGAGCGAAGCTGGGCCGCACAGGTGGTGTGGCCTCCGGTCCCCTGCCCCTGATGAGGTCCATCAATGAGGTGGGCCGAAACGTCCAGCAAGGGGGTGCGCGCCGGTCTGCGATATACGCATCCCTGAACTGGCGACACCAGGACGCGGAAGAGTTTTTGCATGCCAAGGATTGGCACACGATGGGTGTGGGCAAGAGTGGGTATACACTCTGGGATGCAAAGCAAGATGATTTTAATTTTCATGCCCCGCTGGACATGACGAATATCAGCTTGAATTATGATGATGCTTTTCTGGAAGCTGGGTTGTGTGAGACGTTCCTACGGAATGTGGACCAAGCGTGTAGGTCTGGGGAACCGGGGCTGTCGTTTAACTTTGGTCCCCAGGAGATGGACACCCTCCGTAACGCCTGTTGTGAGGTCGTGAGTGCCGATGATTCTGATGTTTGCAATCTTGGTAGTATCAATCTGGCTAACGTGGAGAGCCCACAAGAGTTAGAAAGTATTGTGGAATTGGCCACAAAGTTCTTGGTATGTGGTACACTGCGGGCGACACTGCCATATGAAAAAGTTGATACAGTTCGGGTCAAGAATCGGCGGCTGGGCCTGGGTCTCATGGGCATCCATGAATGGTTGCTCAAGCGGGGATACCCGTATGAGGTTGTGCCAGAGCTACATAACTGGCTGGGCATCTACCGCGTGGGCAGCAATTACCACGCGCAGTTGTTTTGTGACGCGCTTGGTATTAGCCGTCCTGTGGCTTGCCGAGCTATCGCACCCACCGGGACCATCGGTATTATGGCAAGTACCACTACTGGGATTGAGCCTTTGTATGCTGTCGCTTATAAACGACGCTATCTCACAGCGGGCACAGTTTGGAAGTATGAGTATGTGGTCGATGCCACAGCCCAGTGTCTTATTGAGGAGTACGGGTTGGACCCAGACCGGATTGAAACAGCCGCCGCACTCGCACCCACACCCGAGCGACGGATAAAATTCCAAGCCGATGTCCAGGATTATGTGGACATGGCGATTTCGAGTACGATTAATTTACCTGCCTGGGGAACCCCCCACAACAACCCGGATACAGTACAGGATATGGCCCGACTGTTAAGACAGTATGCGCCACGGCTGCGGGGGTTTACGTGCTACCCGGACGGGGCACGAGGCGGGCAACCGCTGACTTTGGTGGAGTACGCCACCGCTTTGCGGGAGCGTGGTGTTGTGTTTGAAGAGCATGTAGCGTGTAAGGATGGAGTGTGTGGGATATGAGAAAGATTGTACAAGCGGCTTTGTTGAAACAGTTGGATGAGGAAGGTTATTCATCCTATGGTTTTGATAAAACTACCGGCCTTCTAAAGATCGACGGTGAGATTGATGTGTTTGCACTGGCTGATGAAATTGACAGGCAGGTGGATTGGGTATGAAACCAAGGAAACAAAAAAAGTGTCGGCACTGCCATAAGTGCTATGGCATGCCAGAGTTGTGTGGGTGGTGGGAGTGGTTCAAACACCACTGGGTGTGGCATTGGTGGAATTGTTGACACTTGACACGTGTGTTATACTTGTAGTAGGAGATAACACACATGACGTTTTTCAGTAACACTTCTACCCATGATACAAAGTTGGTGAAACAGATTGTGAAGTTTGCCGCTGGCCACATTGATATAAGCAATGTGGGGATTAGTGTGAAGGGGAGTAGCTACCATTTTGCAGGACGGGCGTACTCCACACTTCCATATAAGTCCAGGTGGTTTCCCAAGCGGTTAAAGGACTATAGCAAACCAAGACCCAGGTATCTTATCTCGTGTAGGATTGGGGCAGCCAACAAGTTCCCATATCAAACAACGGGCTATCGGGGTCGTAAGATCGAGAATGGCCACTGGCCCACACCATTGTTTACCGACTGGCAAGAGGCGTTGGTGTTTCTGGTTGCACATGAACTAATGCACATACAACAGTTCCGGTACAAAACTCGCCTCACGGAAAAAGAAACCGAGGCATATGGGATGGCCCGGTTAGTAGCATGGCGGGAAACAAAAATGGCTACTGCCGAAACAGTAGCCAGGGAGAATACAATTACAATTAACTCTTAGTGTTGGCCACCAGGGCCCTTAGTATACTCTGGGCCATTGTACACAACACCTCGCTCTTTCAGTAAAAGGTCAATCTTGGATTCCAAAATAGTCATATGGAATTCGAGGTTGGCCTTTTCTGTTTGTAGCTGTACGATGCTAGTGTTGACCCAGGCTCCGTATGCACCACCGGCAGAGAGGAGCACTACTGCCAGCCCGCCTGCAATCCACTTTGCAAAAGCCGAGCCAATGGTGATGCCACCTCCGGTGGCTTTACTCAGTATCATCGGAGCCTCCTGTTGCCTGTCGCCATCTGTCTTTATTCTCTTGATCGGTTTGCGCGTTTTTCATGGTTGTGTTAAGAACTGAAACAGCGTTAAAAAACTGTGGGGTGCCGGGTCGGGACTTCAGTGCATTGGTGAGGAGGTCTGCACCACCGGGGGTGAAGAGTAGGCGGGATAACATTTTGGGAAGGGTGTAGGCTACAGCCGCACCACCCACAGCCCCAGCCGCATGCATAGCCGCGCCGTGTAAATCTCCGGTTACGGCTTTTTGCCCCGCACGGACGAGTTCAAGTGCGGCCACACCCAACGGGGCATTGGCCATAAAACTGCGAACATTTCCCGAGGGTTGGTAGTTGTGTGCTGCACGTTGGGCTGTAAGCATGAACTTGTCGATGTCGGCTGTGATGGACTTACCATAGAACAGTTCTTTAGTACGGTCACCCAGCTTATCCCAATTGTTGGCTAGGGTTTTGGTAGGGTTAAACTGCCCTTCTTTTGTGGACCCTTCAAACAAATCTTCTAACACACGTCGCCCAAGGCCCTGGACTTGAGCCGGGGCAATGTCGTTTAAGCGGGAGAGTTGATCGGCCATGACATCTTTTTTACGGCCAAACATTTGAGTGAGGGCACCGGGTTCTTTGGGGAGGGCCTGGAGTTCGTGGTCCAGGGCGTAATAGGCGGCCACTTTGGAACGGCCCGAGGCCAGTGAGTTCATCGCGTCTGGCCCTAGCCCCTCTGCCAATGTACTCTCTCCGTTTTTGAGTAACTGCTGTGCAAGGCCCTGTCCTTGTGTGGACAGCATATCCGACTTGCCCCCACGGGTAATGGCCTTTAAGGCCCCCAGATGTTTGTCAAACAACATCGGGTCCATGTATCGTTGGTTGGGGTCCTCCATGTTACGGCCCACCACATCCTGTAGGGATTGCCACGCGGGGCTGTACATTTTCTGGGCATCGGTCATGCCGGGGGCCAGTTCGTCGTACAGGGGTTTGACTTGGGTTTGGTAGTCCTTCAGATCCACGGGGCTGTGGAAGGTTTTGTAGATAGGGGTGGCAGGCGTGCCGGGTTTGCCTGGAGCGAGTTCAATGTTCTCCAGTTCACCTGTGAGAGGGTTTTCGATTTCAACTGTGTGGGGTGGGGTATCAGGGGTGCCACCCTTCTCACCCACCTTGATGTTCACGGGGTTTTGTGCAGCAGCCGCACGTACAGCATTATAGTCTTGGTCTGCACTGACACGGAGGTTGTTGATGCCGCCGCGTAATTTGGCTTGAAGAGCCTGTCCTGCCCCATACGCATCTGTATCCTGTGGGGACACTTGTTCGGCAATGGCGTTGGCCCGTGTGGCCATGTCTTGTTTTTGCCCTTCATAAAACTGTTGGGCACGGGTGTTGGTGAGTTTTTGTTCTAGGGATTGGGTGGCCTGGGAACCCGTACGTTCGCCGGGGGTGAGACGAACAGGGGCTTGGATGGGTTTGCCCTGGGGGTCCGTGGCAAGGTTGCCTGCACGGTCGTGCAGATAGCCACTGGCACTAGATCGTAGTGCATTATCCATCACACCTGTGTTGACGTTTTTGATTGGTGCGTCTAGCAGCCCCAACTTTTCCATTCCATACGGAACGGCCTTTGCAAGTACGGCCTGCTGGGCAATGTCGGCACCAGCCTCCACCCCACGGCCCGCCTGAATCTTGTCGGCTGTGTTTCCGATTAACGGACCCACTATCGGCACGGCTGCATCTAACCCACGGAACATCATTTGGGTATAGTCGCCACGATTGTATGCTTCTTTGGCTTGCCGTGCTTGATCCCACTGGGCTGCAATGGCATCACGACCCATGGCTACGCCAGGGACAGCCTGGAGAGTGTGGGATGCGGCTTGACCGTAGTTACCTTCCAACAGATCCGATGCAGCTTGTACGCCGTTTTGTACAGGCTCAACCACACCATACTTTAGTGCGGCTCTGCCTGTGTTGGCGAGAGAGTCCCAGACTTGTTGACCCGCGCTGTGGGGTTGGTTGGCGATTGTGTCACCGGCACTGTTGACTGGGCCCGACCGTACTTCTGTGGAAGGGCTGTCAAGTGACCCGGTTGCGTCCAAGCCACCCCCAGTGTCGTACCGGGTCTGTGACGCAATGGACGGTTGTCCAGCGATGTGTTTCTTCACTGTGTTTTGTACAACGCCTGGGTCGGTACCGTCCGGGAATTGCAGAACGGTCCCATCCGCGAGATGTGCTTCAACTGGCATGTTATTTTACCGGGTTACCATTTGCGTCAAATCGTAGGATTGTTGTGTTTGAGGGTGCAGGAGAGGAGGTACTATTCGCTTTAGGCTGTTGTCCCAAAGTCGGAATACCCTGTTGTAGGTTGCTCACCAATGCACGGAGTTTGGTTAACTGGCCTTGTGCATATTTAGAATCTGTCACAAGACTGGGCACAAGCGCATTTAGTTTTTCACGCAAATCCATGCCAGCCCCCAGGCCAGGGACGCGGGCGATGTACTGGATATCATCCGAGAGTACGGCAAGGCTTTGGATGTATTCGCGTTGGGCTTCGGGCAAGTGTGCGACAGCCTCACCCTGTGCAAATGTTTGCAGGGCGTCGTTGGGATCATGACCTTTCATGGCGTAGGCCAGTTGGGCACGGGTGGTCGCACTAATGTCACCCATAGTCTTGACAGCTTTTTCCATACTGTCTAGGTTTTGGTGAAGGTTCCCGTATCGTGCGTTTAGTGTAAGGATACGTTCCCCAGCGGCTTCGGGGACTGCGTTGGGGTTGGCGTTTACTTCGGCAGGATTGCCAAAGCCCACACGGTTTGTGGAAGCATCCATGTAGGGTACAGACCGGTATTGTCCGTAGGTCTGTGCACGTAACACACCACCGTATTGGTTTGCACCAGCACTTGTGGTGGAGTTACGGTGTGTGAGGAGAGAGGCAGCTTCTTCGGGGCCAATGACCCCACGCTTTGCAGCCGCGTTGATTGCGTTTTCGTACTGGGGGCTACCGGGCAGTGCACCTGGGGGAAGTGCACCGGCCAGCCGAACTTTGGTTTCAATTGCATCGGCGGCAGCGTTTGCACTCGCTTGATTGGCTTTGCCCGCTTGAATTTTGGCTACGGCTAGTTTTTCCAATAGGCCGGGTTCAATAGTGGGTTGGCCCCACACATCTTTTAGGTAGTCTGGTGTTGCCACTTCACCCGCCTGCTTGATTTGTTGGCTACGGGCAATCTGACCCGCCAGATCGGGCATCACAGCCTCTTGCCCCGGAGGGGCAGGGTACCCAGCAATGCGCTGCATGTGTTGGGAGGCCAACACATCGTCTGGGGACAGTACACTGCTTTGGGCAGGAACCATGGCGGCAGATCGGGCGGACTGGGCTGCTTGGTCCCCAGGCCCCACACCCATCTGGAACTGGGCGGGGGCTGTAGGTCCCACAGGAGGAGCCTGTGGTTGTACGGTTTGTCCGTACACACCCTGCCCACCAGACAACGGTTGTGCCGCTTGGGTCTGGATGGTTTGTCCGGGTGTGGGGGGTTGGAAGCGGATACCTGCTTGGGTTTCGGCCAACGCATTTTGCCGCTGGCGTGCAGCCGCCTCCGCCGTCATGTTGGCGGCTAGTGCCTTTTGGTACGCGGCAGTGTTTTGGCTGTTCTGTTGTTCAATCGCAATGCGCTGGGCCTCTTGCGCCCGCACTGCATCGAACTGCCGTTGCTGTTGGGCTTGGTCTGCCTCATGCTGTGCGTTGGCAAGGCCCTTGAAATAACTGTCGATGAATTGAGAATGGGAGTCGTTTGCAAACGCCATGGGGGTTATCCTTTGTATGATTCGTACGGGTTGTAGTACCAGCTATCGGGGTCCGAGGGGTTGCCTTGGTTGAAGGAACTGTACGCACCATACGGGTCGTAACCTACCTGGGGGTATAGTTGGCTGGGGTCAAGGCCCGAAGGGCCGACCGGAAGGCTCTGGTAGTCACTACCACCTGAGTAATAAGGAGCAAATCCTGTGCTACCCGTATTGCCATACCCCGGAAGAGTGGGTATATCATTCATCCCATAATCGTACGAACCAGGAATTCCGTATGGGCCATAATCTGGGGTTGGGGCTCCATCATACGGACTATCTTCAGAGCCCCCGCGCAAGTATAAACCACTAGGGTCACGTGTAAGTCCGGTCGTGCCTGAGTGGTCTGGGACTACACCAGGAAAATCAATACTCGTTCGGCTATCATCGTTGGAGGGAACTTCACCGGGGAGGGTGCCAGTGTAACCTCCCCCTGGCATGGGGATATAATTAAACGGGTTTACACCGGTCTTGCTTCCGGGTTTGGACCCTGCCGCCATGTTACCCAGATTCCCCGCGAGGTTAGATAAAAAGTTCCCGTTGGTTTCGGTCTGGTGTGCGGTTGTGGTGCTACCGATTGGGGCCCGCCCGACAAAGTTTAACCCCATCCCAAGAACCTGGGATGTGTTCTGGAGTTGGGCCGCTTGGTTTGCCGCTGGCACCATGGCATCATAATTGGCCATTTGGCCCAGCCGCCCCAGTGCAATGTTGGTGGCACCCGAACTAAACGCGCCCCCGTTGAGGGAGCCCGTACGACTGGCCAGAGTGTTGGCAAGGTTATTGGTGGCGGAGTTGGCCAGGGTGTTTAGGTTACCCATGAAATTGGCGCGTTGTGCGTCCCCGTACACTGGTTTTCCCGCCTGGGCCAACAGCGAGTTGTATTTGGGTAGGAGAGATTGGCGAAACGCGGATTGGTACCCAGGCTCCACGGGTGTGGTGGTACTGGTGCTGTCTTTGGTGGCTGGTGCGGCTTGCCCATACGCGCCAAGCGCGGCCCCACCCAACCCAATCAACCCTGGTAGCATCTGCATAGTTTACTGTCCTTCTGTCGGGCGTTGGAGGCCCATGTGGATTATATTTGCACCGGCCCCACCCACATTAATCATGTTCAGGAAGTAGCCGTCTTTGACAAAGCCCAGACGTTGGGCCAGGGCTCTGGCCGCTGTGTTTTTGGCCAGCATGGCCGCCGACAGGCGGTTAAGGGATGGGTTCTCAAACAGGTGGGCAAACACCACACCCAGACCTTGTTCCACCAACCCAGGCTCACACAACTTGTTTCCCCAGGCCCGCCGTGCACTTGCCACATGTACATAAGCGTTTTGCTTGTTCATTTGTTCCGAGGTGATAATACCCACCAACGGGCTTTCAAATTCTTTGGCCCCTGTAAGGTTATTTTTGTCCACGATAGCCCAAGACCGGACAGAGGGGAGTGTGAGGTGGAGTTTCAGGTACTCTTCAATCTCCTCGTTGGTTTGTGGTCCATCGTCCCCAAACACCATGGTTTTGTAACACCGCATCCATTGGGCGGCAGCCGCTAGACGGGTTAGCGGAAACGGTTCAATCACGTCAACGTCAGTTCCAGATAATACATTAATCATGCTAACCTATTGTAGCATTTGGGGTTAGTTTTATGCTATTACTGGACCACGTACTCCCCGGCCACAGTGGCCAACCCCACACTTGCCAGTGTGCCGTTGTCTTGGGAGATGGATTGGGTGGTTCCGTCCAGGGCATGCCACACGGCCCCAGGGGGCAGGTAGGCTGGGCCCAACACAGAGATGATGTAGCCAGCGGGGAAACCACCAGTGGTGAAATGCCACACCGTCCCGTTCCACACCCACGAGTGGAGATAGTCGCTGGAGCGGAAGGTGAAGTTTCTGTCTTTTACACTAAGGATACCAGGGATGTTTGCGATAACATCCTCATAGATACCGTTGTAGTAGGTCCATTCCAGCCCGATGTCTGTGTTTTGCACGGCGTAGGACACCAGCCAGTCGGTGGCAAAGAACACAGTTCCCACAGCATAACTGGAGGCAGTGTACAGACCCATATTTGCAAAAGTGTCCCGGATTGTGGGGACACCTGTAACGTCCAGAGCCCAATACCCATCTGGCCCCACCAACCCCGCCACATACACATACGGGGCCCCGTTGTATATAATACGGGTGCCCACCACACTGAGTGGGTCCCCCGGAGGGGGCAGGCTGGTTACTGTAGGAGTGCCTGGGGGGACCGGGGTCCCCTCGGTGGGCACGCCAGTGCCGGGGTCCAGTGGCACACCCCCACCCCCATTGGCCCCATTCCCCACCGTGGCCACCAACCGCCCCACAGGGGTCTTGGCCCGCGTGGCCAGTTTATTAACCAAATCATCCACGTACTTTTTGGTTACGAGGTCGGTGGGGCTGACAGGGGTAACCCCGTTAACAGCCCGGTTAAACCCCAAATTCAACACATCCGTTTGTTGCTGGTTGTTTAGTTGGTCCACCAGTTTGTTTATGGACGTGAGGATATTCTGGCGGAGGGTTTCAATCTCCGCCGAGGCCGGGATAGTGACGTGGAGTATTTGCGCCATTAGGTTGTGTTAGAGGATTGATCGGGTGTGCCTGCATGGCCACGCCGGGTGAGTTCTTTGATACCCACCTGGGCCAAGTCCAGGTTTACGTGGGGGACCCGAACTGTGGCGGGGACGTACAGCCGGAATTGGAAGTTGCGGCCACGGGCCCCTGGGGGGAGTGGGATACGATCTAGGAACGTATCCCCCTCGGGAATGGTGATGGTGTCCGTGACAAAGTTTTCATTGTCGATATCCCAGTAGTAGGTGCCGATAACCGGGGCGTCGTTAGGTTGTGGGTCCACCATACAGCTTATGGACCAAAACCGTGCCAGATCCAGTTGGCTAGCCCCACCGATTTTTTCATAACTAAAACTGAAGTAGATTTTGCGGAATGGGTCGTAGTCACTGTCCATTTTGGTTTCGTAGTGTTTGAACTGGCCAGTGCTACAGCTATACACTGCCTCCCAGCGAGAGCCGGTGCGGATATCGTAAGAGTCCGATGGGACAAGATCCAGACCCACCGTGTACCATTGTTTTCGGTTGCCAGTGAACGTGGAGGTCTGCGCCAACACATCGTCGATGTATAAACTACCGGTGACAGTCCCGTTAATTGTGTCTAACTGGGGAAGCCACGTTTTAACATAGTGGTTGGAGGGCCAGGGGTAGGGGCCTGTACGGAAAAGTGTGACGCGGGGTGGTTCGACCGGGCCTTCAAACTCGGTCGTGTAGTGTTTGAACCGGCCCTCCCCGGATACTTGGTAACTGGCCCAGATAGTACGAGTGTACTGTTCCACTGGCAGTGAGAACGTGTACTGTTGCCGTTCGATGCCGGTGATTGTGTGGGTGCTGACTGCCAAGGGCCCTGCCAGGGATTGGTCCATCCAGACCGTGGCTAGCACAGTGTTCCCCAGACAGTTTACCTCTGGCTTAAACACTTTGTACTCTCGTTCATCCCCAGACTGTTTACTGGAGATAAACTCGGTCCAACGGTCGGGCTCCAACCGTTTGTGGAACCATGTTTTGTACATCTTTAGCCCAGTACCCGTGTATGCCACATACATCGTACGGCCATATGTGTGTTGGGGGTAACTAGAAAGTGGTGTGTCGAATGTGTACGACTGACGCAGTGTGCCAGTAATCGTGGCTGTCATTATCGCCACGTTATCCACATAACACGTCCCGAACACGGTCCCGTTCGGGTTTATATCCACATCAAACGCATCGACAATATACTCTTCCAGACTTTCGATATCTGTCCGGTAGTAGTTAATTTTTGCGGGCTCCTCCCTACCCTCATACCGCGTCTCCCAGTGTTTGAACTGGCAGCTTGTTTGGGTGGTGGTCCCACTCGGTACGTTGTAATAGCACTGGAGGACGGTGGTCGCACCAGTGATGTCCGTAACCAGGACCGTGTAGTTGTAGAGCCCTGGCTGGGTGGGTGTCCCCGTAATCGTGCCGTTGGTGGAGAGTGTAAGACCGGGAGGTAGGGGCATGTTAACTCAGTAGGGTGAAAGTGTAGGTCCCCCCACCACCAAAGGCAGTGAGAGAACCGGCATAGGCCGCACCGACAAAGGCCGTGTTGTTTAAGGGGCAAGCGGCAGTGATGGAGCCGGTGAAGGTGGCCAGCACCACCTCCAACACCTCCTGTGTCATTACTTGGTGGACAGGTGGGAGTTGTTTAATAATCTCCAGCACCTCTTGGGAGATGGTTTCTCTGGCAGGATTACCCTGTTCCAAAACCTCCAGTACAGATTGTGAAATCCGATCCTGTGGGATTGCCATGTTACGCTACCCGCTTAATCCCTACCTGCATAGCGTCAATTTCGGCGGGGGTGAAGTTAGAGGATGTGTTGAATACGGACTTTCGGTTGGGGTCGATAAACCACGACCAGAAAGTGGAGGAGGGGGCAAAAGTGCCAAGGGATGCTGTGACCGTCGCTGTACCGTTGTAGTACACACCCACGGCAGCCGTATCCCCCGTAAGGTCGTTGGCCACACGCCAGAGGGCCTGGGCCCCCAGGATCGTACCTGTAAACGACCCGATGGTATCCATGTAGTATTGGTCCAGATCCCCCACACTTGCATCGTAATTGTAGGAGGCCGTGTCGGTGCCTACTGTATGGGTGTTAACCTGGGTGTAGTTGGAACCGGCCAACGGGGTCCACTGATTAACGGAGCCGTTGGCACGGGGCCACAAAGGAACGATTTTCACATCCCCCAGCAGTTCCCCGTCTGTAAACCAGATATCCCCCACCCAACCATCGGGGGACGCAACCCCAACCGAGTTGAACGAACGGTCTACGCCGGTGGCAACGGGAGTGCAGGGGGTGACTGTGGCCGACCCACTTAACCGGACAATGCCGTTAACGTACACGGAGTAGAGGTAGGTGGCGGAGTAGTAGCCACCACCCAGGTCCGCTGTGCTAACTTGGACATAGAACTGGAAGTAATACACCCCACCAAAGTTAACGGAAAAACCAGAAAATGCGTTTTGTGCTGTGGCGTTGTTGCCGGTAAACTGGACTTTTAGGGTGCCATCCGCTTGCACAGACAGATATGCTCCCACCACATTTCCGCTTGACTTTTCAAAATACATGACGGTTTTGGAACCTGCCACCATCTGTCGGCAACCCCCCGCCAGGGTGAGATGGTTTGCGCTAAGGGTCCGGCTCATACCCCCTGTTGCCACACCCCTCCCACTACCCGTCACTGTATTAGTGCTAATGATGGGATTAGAGGCGGAGGTCCATTTTTGCTGCATTTGCGCCACACTGTAGTGTGCACAGGAATCAACGAATAAAAGTGCCATGGTTTGTCCTTAGATTGTGTAAGTGGTGTAGGCAATACGGCCATACACTTCAGGGGGAAAAGCGTATTCAAAAATGCAGCGGCCCCCTGTGGGCCCTACAAGTGTGTTTGACATTACGGCTGTGTTGTCCACAAATGTTACGGCTGTGACAGTACATGTACCGGGGATGTCGATGTCGATGTATGTTACGTCCCAAAGTTTATCGGCTGTGTAGCCGTGTTCGTCGTATTCGGTACGCCAGTACGTGACCTTGGTGGGTTCTTTGAGAACATCGAACGACATACTATAAACGGCGTTGAGGGTGCTGGAGACGGTGGATACGGGTGTGTATGTGCCTTGGATGTCGAAGGCCACCGAGTTTACAAACGTCCCGTTAAGGGCGGGAGTGCTATAGCGACGGATAGAGTTGGTTAGGGTGCCGATGGTGGGCGTTGCAAAATCATCGTACAGAGCCTTGATAACAATGTTGTCACCCACGGAATCAAACGTTACGTTTTCCAACACACTGTCTTGTTTGGTTGTGTAGGATTTTGTGCGGGCTGTCCACGCCATGGGGACTACAACCCCAGCGGAAGTCTGATCCCCCACAGACGTTTCAATGGTCATGATGGAGCCGTCTGTGGTGCCCAGGTATACAATGGACTGCCGGTCGTCTACATAGATGCTGGTGAAAGAGAACGGGTATACATACCACCACGCTTGTTTTAGTTCAAAGTCCACCACCAGGAGTAGGTTGGGTTTTTGGTTTGCGGCAGGCGGGCCAATGGGTAGGCCCAAAAACAACTGGTGCCCACGAAACCCCGCACACGAGAACTGGATGGAGCCTAGGTTGAGGGCAGGGATACGGTTGCCTTTGTATATGGCCGGGGAGGTAGGGTCACTCCCTTTGAACATGTCGATGTATTTTTCGTTAAACCAGGACACCTGTTGGTCCCGGTCAAAACCCGGCACGTACATGGAGAGCCCTTCGGCGTTGAGGAGGGGGATGCCGTAGGGGGTTTGGATGGCTGTGTCGGGGGCGAGGGAGCCACGGCGGGCACCCGTCCGGGTGAGAATAAACTGGCCCGCCTCAAAATCCGTGCCCGACATTTCATACACACTGGATCGGTTGGTGATGATGAGACCTGGGTTCCAGGGTTGGAGAGATGCGACAGCATCACCAATCCGGCCCACTTCCTGGAAGGAGTCTTTGGGGAATGATCCAATCATACCTGGGCTGGACCAATACAACACGTTACTGTCGTTAATCCAGATACGGTCGGACATTACGGCGATGGCCGTCACGTCGCCGGGGAAGTAACTCGGTGGCATGAGATTGCGCTGCATGACAAAGTTATTGGTGAGGGCCGTGATGTCGGAGAGGGTGTCTGTGATTGTGGAGACGGCAATTACACTGGACGTGGTGCCTGTGCCGGTGTAGGTGTAGAT
>Ga0105238_10004387_pt1 | contig 13993 bp, 14 predicted proteins | sample KBSC34metaG_FD_81526 | JGI IMG/M metagenome (GOLD analysis project Ga0105238, IMG submission 81526) | Corn rhizosphere microbial communities from Kellogg Biological Station, Michigan, USA - KBS C3-4 metaG | ecosystem: Host-associated > Plants > Roots > Rhizosphere > Soil | place: Michigan, USA... | reverse complement strand
GGATTTCTGTTTCGAGGGGCATCTATGCTTTCATAACCGCCGCATGTACGACTGGTTAGCCGCGATCGCCCGGTGGTTGGAAGTTAACGTTATTGGCCTGCCGATTTATTTCGCGGCGCCGGCGATGATCATTATCGGCGCGCTCGATTCGTCGTTACTGTCGCTTCCCGAAATCAACGATTACCTCGTTGTCGGACGCTGTTTTAAGCATCCGAGTGCGGTGTTCTACTTTCCTCTCTTTGCCGCGACGGGAAGCGTGATTGGCTGCAATCTGCTGTACACGATCGTTCGCCGCGGGGGCCAGGCGGTGCTGCGGAAGCGCTTTCCAGTGGAAAGCATCAAGCGAGTCGAGCGTGCCTACGAGCGGTTTGGGTTTTTCGCGATCGCGATTCCCGCGATTCTTCCGCCGCCGTTGCCGTTCAAGATCTTCGTCGCGACTGCGGGCGCGCTGGAGTATCCGCGTTGGAAGTTTTTGCTGACGGTGATGATTGCGCGTTCGCTGCGTTACTACGTCGAAGGCATATTCGCTGTTTACTATGGCCGTCGCGTGCTGTTGTTTATGAAAGACAACGGGCTCGTGATTGTCAGTATCGTCGGTACGTTGGTGTTGATTGGATTAATTATTTATTTCGTCATTCGGCAGCGCCGGGGCAGGCGCGCGCCGGTGGAAGCCGCGGCTGACGAAGTTTCAGAGTGAAAGGATTCCCGTAATTGAGATTTGGTCTTCATCCGGTAAAGTGGCTTACACGCCTTTCTGAATACCTGATCACATATGGCGCGTTCGGTTTGTTCATGCTGGCGCTGCTCGACTCGACGTTCGTGCCGTTGCCGAGCAGCGCCGACGCGTTGATGTTGTTGTTGTCGACGACGAATCCGAGCTGGATGTTGCTTTACGCGTTCATGGCGACGGCCGGATCGGCGCTCGGTTGTTTGATCCTCTACCTGATTTCACGACGCGCGGGCGCACGCGCGCTCAACCGGTTTTCGGAAAAGAAGCAAGCGAAGGTCAAAAACTGGATCGAGCGCTACGACATCTTTGCCGTGTTGGCGGCAACACTGACGCCGCCGCCGTTTCCGTTCAAGGTGTTTGTGGTTAGCGCCGGTGTGTTCAGGTTTAGCCTCGTGCGGTTCATGCTGGCGATCATCGTGGGACGTGGTTTCAGGTTTTTGCTGGAAGGTTACGTTGCGGTGCGATACGGAGCACAGGCAAAAGAGATCATCGCGAAATACTATCCGTGGATCGGACTGGGACTGGTCGTCGCGATCGTCGTTTTTGTATTGCTAAGACAGAAATTGAAACGGCCAGAGATCGTCACGGATCATCCGTGATTTCATCAGTGAAGATCCGCGCTTAACTCCGGAAACTGAAACCTTCTCGCAGCGCCGAGGTCCTTAATCCCGTGAGTTTCTTCCAGCTCGGGTAGCAGGAGAATAAAGATTTCAGCAGTGGCGAGTGCGTCGCTGCCGGCACGATGACGGCTCGCGATCGGTATCGAGAAGTGACTCGCGATCGTCTCCAGCCGGTGATTTGAGAGATCGGGCATCGCGCGTCGCGAAAGTCTGACGGTGCAGAGATGCGGGTTGACCATGCGATGTCCGGGGTAAACGCGCGAGATCTCGTGATTGAGAAAACTCGTGTCGAAGGGCGCGTTATGGGCCACCAGGACCGCTTCGCTCACGAAGTCGAGCCACTTCGGCGCGACATCCGCAAACACCGGCGCGCCCCTGACCATCTCGTTTGAAATACCCGTGAGCGTCGCGACAAAACGCGGAATCGGGATCTCGGGATTGACGAGTGTCACAAACTTATCGACGATTTTTCCGCCGCGAATGCGATAAGCGCCGAGCTCGATGAGTCGATTCGGCGGTGTTTTTGCGCCAGTGGCTTCGACGTCGACGACCACGAAGTCGAGCTCTTTTAAGAGTCGCAGATGGCTGTCGTCTTCGAGTAGCTCAACGGTGTTGTTCTCGACGATCTTGAAGCGTCGATCGTTTCTGATCAGGTCTGCGACGAGTAGTCCTGCGAGCTCGTCGTCGATGTGAGAGAGTTTGAAGACCGCGTCGACGATCTCCGATGCAGCGGCGCGTCCGCCCGAACAAGTTAAGAGGTCGATTGTGTCCTGGACGAGTGTAGAATCAGAAACTAAATTCGAATAAGGCGGCATTCGCTCAGGATTGTAGCACGCACATACTCCGCGAGGTAAGAACTTGAACGCTGAACAAGTCATCGATCAATTCAGAGCGACCGGCGCGTTGCTCGAAGGTCACTTTCAACTTTCCAGCGGCTTGCATAGCACGATCTATTTGCAGTGTGCACTCGTGCTTCAGTTCCCCGAGCGCGCCGAGGCGTTCGGGCGGGCGATCGCGGAGAAGTTTCAGGGGCAGGGAATTCAACTGGTGGCGTCGCCTGCGATTGGCGGGATCGTGATTGGACACGAGGTGGCGCGCGCGTTGGGAGCGAGGTTTGTTTGGACTGAGCGCGATGCGGGCCAGATGACGCTGCGTCGCGGTTTCACAATCGCGCCCGGTGAGAAGACCTTGATTGTTGAAGACGTGATCACGACTGGTGGATCAACCCGCGAGACGATCGATGCGGTTCGAAAAGCCGGCGCGGATGTTATTGGCGCGGCGTCGATCATCGATCGTTCCGGTGGCGCGGCGGATGTAGGAGTTCCTCTCTCATCGCTTGCGTCGTTGCGAGTGTTGTCGGTTGAGTCTTTCATGTGTGATGCGTGCAAACTCGGTGAGCCAGTCGTGAAGCCCGGCAGCCGGAAAGCAGCACCGTGAATTACAAGTTGCTACTTCAGTACGATGGGACCGACTTCCATGGCTGGCAGATTCAGGAAGGTCACAGAACTGTTCAGGGTGAGTTGACCCAGGCGCTGTCGCTGATCGAGGGGCGGGGCGTCAATGTTCATGGATCGGGCCGTACGGATGCGGGTGTTCACGCTGAAGGACAAGTCGTGAGTGTTGAGATTCAACGCGAGATCACGGCAGTAAAGCTGAGGGCTGCGATCAACGGCAACATCGGGAAAGACGTGCGCGTGTTGTCGTGTCAAATTGTGAGCGATGATTTTCACGCGCGGTATTCGGCACTCGAGAAGACCTACGTTTACCGGATCGTAAATGGTCCAGTGATCTCGCCGTTCTGGTGGCGCTACGCGCATCACGACGCGCGCCCACTCGATCTCGAGCGTATGAAAGCCGTAGGCGAGTTGTTTTGTGGCGAGCATGATTGGACCGCGTTCTCAGCAGCGCAGTCAGATGTTGAAGATCGCGTTCGGACTGTGACCGGTGTCGAGATCACCGAGCGCCCTGATTCTTTGATAGAGATTTGCGTGAGCGCGAACGGGTTTTTGCGTTACATGGTGCGAGCGATGGCGGGGACGTTGATGGCGGTCGGGCGCGGCGAGCTGGATCGTGATGCGGTTGCCGAAGCGCTCCAGACCGGCGTTCGTCCGACCGCGGCCGTTACGGCTCCGGCGTGCGGGCTCACGTTGCTTTCGGTGCGTTACGAATGAATAGGTCCTATAGGACCTATATGACCTATAATTCGATCCTATGCTTTCTGACTTCGCCGGAATAATTCAAAAAGGAACGCGAGAAGAGTCGCTGCTCGCTGCGGTGGCCTGGGACCGTCTGCCGCGTCACGTCGCGATCATCATGGACGGCAACGGTCGTTGGGCGGCACAGCGCGGACAACCACGCATCGCGGGTCACAAAGCCGGTGTCGAGGCCGTACGCGCTGCCGTGGACACAGGCGCGCGGGTGGGTCTCGGCGCGTTGACCTTGTACGCGTTCTCGACAGAAAACTGGAAGCGACCGCGTTACGAAGTTGACGCGTTGATGCGCATGCTGCGTCGCTACATTCGACTCGAGCTCGAGGAGATCGATCGGCAGAACATCAGGTTCCAGACCATCGGACGTATCGGCGCGCTCGCTGAAAACGTCCGCAAGGAAATCCAACGCGCCACCGAACAAACTGCGAGAAACAAAGGCATGATCTTGTCTGTGGCCTTGAACTACGGTGGACGAGCAGAGATCGTCGACGCCACGCGCGCGGCAGTCAGGCGATTACTGGACGAAGGCAGCCGTCCGGATCAGTTAACTGAAGAGCGCATCGCAAACGAGCTCTACACGCGCAATCTTCCCGAACTCGATCTACTCGTGCGCACGAGTGGCGAGCTGCGAATCTCAAATTTCCTACTTTGGCAAAACGCTTACAGCGAGATCTACGTCACCGAAACCCTCTGGCCCGACTTCCGCCGCGTCCACCTGCTCGAAGCCATCGTTGATTATCAACGCCGCGATCGGCGATTTGGCGGATTGAAGTTAGTGGTGGGAAAAGAATAGGTCCTATTGGACCGATCGGACCTATTGTCAATTAAATGAAACGAATCCTAACCGCGGTCGCCGTCTTACCTTTCCTGATCGCTTCAATTCTTATTGCTTCTTTGTGGTGGGTGTTTGTGTTGCTCGCGGCGGCGGCGATGGTGCTCGCGCTGTGGGAGTTTTACCTGCTCGCGAAGAAACTCAAGCTACAACCTGAGGTCGGAGCGGGCTACCTTGCCGGAGCGGCGCTGATCACGATTCCGCTACAGAATGATCCGGCTAACGTGCTCCTCGTGTTGTTCGTGATCCTTGCAGTGACGATCGGAACGCTGATCGCCGTGACACTGCGTGGCGCACCGTTTGAAAAAATGATCGCGTCGGTTGGATCGACGCTGCTCGGCGTGTTGTATATCCCGCTGCTTGGTAGTCATCTCGTCGCACTCCGCACCGGTTTTCCGCAACCGCTCTCGGCGCATCTGTTGTCGTTCTTTTTTCTCGTCCTGATGGGTTCAGACACGGGCGCCTATTACACCGGCCGCGCTATCGGCAAACGCAAACTAGCGCCATCGATCAGTCCTGGAAAGACGTGGGAAGGCGCAGTCGGCGGTGTGGTCGCGGCACTCGCGATGGCTGCACTCGCACATTTTTGGTTCTTCCGCGAGCTCCCGCTCAAATACATGCTTCCCCTCGCCGCGATCATGGCTTTACTCGGAATTCTCGGTGATCTCGCAGAAAGCGCACTCAAACGCGGCGCGGGGGCAAAAGACGCCGCCAACATACTTCCGGGTCATGGCGGCATACTCGATCGTCTCGATAGCTTGCTCTTCAATGCGCCACTCATCTACTATTTTGCACGCTTCTACTTCCAAAGCTGACGCTTAGAAGAAAGCTGATGACGAGGAAAAAAATCCTGCTGATTATTGGTGGAGTGATCCTCGCGCTTGGTTTTACGGTCGTCTGTTTTGTGGGAGCGTTTGTCGGAGTTGCTCTGTACTCGATAAACAAAAGCGAATCGGCTTCGCGCGCGCGAGATTTTCTCCGCCAAAACGAAAAGCTACAGGCCGACATAGGCCCGGTAAAAGACTTTGGTGACATCGTCACCGGCGGTCTCAACGTTCAGAGTGGCACTAAGGGCGCGGTAACACTGCACCTGAAAGTTATCGGTGAACGACAGACTGTTAACGCGACTGTTGAGTTGCTGGAACGTAACCGAGAATGGAGCGTTATCGGAGCGAGCTACGTTAATTCGTCAGGCCTGACTATTCATCTACTCGACCCCTACGACACGAAACTAATAATCCCCCGCTTGGTTGCATGATTGAGTCAATAACGAACACCACCGGAGTTGCGATCCTTGGTTCGACCGGATCCATCGGTTGCAATAGTCTGCGCGTTATCGAGTCGCTGACGGGGAGAGACATGCGCGTCGTCGCGCTCGCTGCGGGAACAAACGTCGAGCGGCTCGCGGATCAGATCGCGAGGCACCTGCCCGAAGTGGTTTCAGTCGATAACGAGACTGCGGCGCACGATCTACGCGCGATGCTCTTCGCACGCGACGTGGACCTGCCGCGCATCGTCACGGGGGAAAACGGACTGATCGAAGTCGCCACACACAGCCAGGCTGACTGCGTTATCTCAGCCACAGTCGGCGCCGTGGGTTTTGTCCCGACACTAAAAGCACTCGAGTCAGGCAAACGCGTCGCGCTCGCTAACAAAGAAACCCTCGTGATGGCGGGCGAGCTGATGACTGAAGCGGCGCGGAAGTCAGGAGCGGAATTGTTGCCGGTCGACTCCGAGCACAACGCTCTGCACCAGTGTTTGCGAGGCGAGCGACGCGAAGAAGTGCGACGCATCATCCTGACTGCCTCTGGTGGACCATTTCGCACTAAGAACAAGGCCGAGATCGAACACGCGACTGTAGCCGAAGCGATGCAGCATCCGACCTGGAACATGGGCGCTAAGATCACGATCGACTCAGCCACCCTGATGAATAAAGGCCTCGAAGTGATCGAGGCGCGCTGGCTATTCGACTTCGGACCGGATCAGATCGACATAGTCGTGCATCCCGAATCAGTGGTGCACTCGATGATCGAGATGATCGATGGCTCTGTAATCGCGCAGATGGGCGTCACGGACATGCGTCACGCGATTCAGTACGCGCTCACGTATCCCGAGCGTCATTCATGTCAACTTCCGCCCCTTGATCTGACCGCAGTCTCCGGACTTCACTTCGAAGCTCCGGATCTTGAGCGTTTTCCCTGCATCAAGCTCGCTTACCGCGCTCTAACCGAAGGCGGAACGCTGCCTGCGGCAATGAACGCCGCAAACGAAGAGGCAGTCAGCGCGTTTCTGAACGAGCGAATTCGTTTGACTGAAATCCCCCGCGTTATCGAAACCGTGATGAACGAACACGTGAATGAGCCTGCAAAAGACATCGACACCATTCTCGATGCGGATCACCACGCACGCCACGCCGCCCTCGCCACAATCGAAGAAATAATTAGAGAGACACGAAATGCCCAAATGTTCTCATGAAATTCTTTTTGTGCCTTTTGTGGCTTTTTGTGGCAAACTCGTTTTTGTGCAACCCGGCTCGAAATGGTCGAGTCTAACTGTGGTTATTTGACGAAAGACTTAACGAGAAGGCCCTGAATGAGTTATCTAATTATCCCGCTGGGATTTATCTTTGTCCTCGGCACCGCTGTTGTTCTTCATGAATTCGGCCATTTCATCGTTGCCAAACTCTTTAAAATCCGTGTGGAAACGTTTTCCGTCGGGTTTGGCCCGCGATTGTTCGGCAAGAAGTGGGGACATACGGACTACCGCGTCTCAGCGATTCCTCTCGGCGGATATGTGAAGCTTGGCGGCGATGACTCAAACGCGCCTCTCGAAGGTGAAAGCGCGCAGGACATTCCTGCGAAGGAGATGTACAACCTGCGGCCCAGATGGCAGCGGATCATGGTTGCACTCGCTGGCCCGATCATGAACATCCTCACCGCAATGGCAATCCCATTTGTCGGTGCGTTCATGTACGGCGTTCCGGCAACACCATCGCCGGTTGTTTATTACGTTCAAAAGGATGGCGCTGCATTTCAAGCCGGTCTCCAGCCCGGAGATCGCATCATCTCGTTCAATGGCACAGAGAACCCGTCCTGGGACGTTATCAATGGCGACGCGCTGCTTTCGCCGGGTCGTCCGTTGCCGGTCGTGGTGAATCGAAACGGCCAGGAAGTCTCGCTGACAATAACGCCGACTACACACATGGAGAATGGCGAAGCCGCCGGTACTCTGGATTTCATTCCCGATTACGGTGGACTGCCCGTTGTCGTCGTACAGGTGAATCCAGGCTCACCTGCCGAAGCCGTGGGCCTGAAAGAGAACGATCGCTTTATCAACATCGATGGCCAGGACGTCAGAAGCTCCGCGCAGGTGACTGAGTACGTGAGAAATCACCCCACCGAGCGGATTGCGATGACGGTTCAGCGCGATGGCCAGACGATGCAACTGACCACTGACGACAAGCGCATCGACGGCCGGCTGGGATTTGTCGTCATGGAGAGATATCCACTCCACGCGGCGAATGTCGGCTCGGCGACAAAATACGCCTACGATCAGAACATTCAGATCCTGCGCTTGACGGGCAAGGCGCTCGGACAAGTCTTTACTGGTCAACGCTCGGTCCGTAACACCTTGTCAGGTCCGATCGGAATCTACCAGGCGACGCAAAAATCGATTGAGAAGCTCGGCTGGGACGGCGTTTTCGGCATGCTCGGTTTTCTCAGTCTGAACCTCGGTATCTTCAACCTGCTGCCGATTCCGGTGCTCGACGGCGGCGCAATCTTCCTGATGCTGATCGAGGGGCTGCTCGCCCTCATCGGTTTATCGATCTCTTCCGCGGTGCGCGATCGTATTCAGCAGGTAGGATTCGTGATGGTGCTGCTGCTGATGGTTTTCGTGATCAGCAACGACCTGCTGAAGACGTTTGGAAATCGGCAAGAGGAGAAGCCGCCGCCGGCTGCCTCTGCGCCGGCAAAATAGCTCATGCGCAAAACGCGACCAGTTCAAGTCAAGCATATTCAAATCGGTGGTGGCGCTCCCGTAGTGATTCAGTCGATGACAAAGACTGACACTTCGGACGTGGGCGCCACTGTCGCGCAGATCGAAGAGATGGTCCGCGCGGGTTGCGAGATCGTCCGCCTTGCCGTTCCGGACAACGACGCCGCGATTGCGTTGAAAGAGATCCGGAAACGAGTGCCTGATGTTCCGATCGTCGCCGACATACATTTCCACTACAAACTCGCGCTGCTGGCGCTGGAAGCGGGTATCGACAAGCTGCGGCTCAATCCCGGCAACATCGGCGCCCACGAGCGTGTACGTGAAGTAGTGCGCGCAGCGCAGGCGCAGAAAGTGCCGATCCGGATTGGTGTGAATGGCGGCTCGCTCGAAAAAGATTTGCTGAAGAAGTATGGGACGGCGACGCCCGAGGCGATGGTCGAGTCAGCGATGCGGCACATTCAGATACTCGAAGATCTCGATTTCACGGACATCATCATCTCGCTGAAAGCTTCGGACGTGCATCGCACCGTCGCTGCTTATCGACTGCTGGCCGAAAAGGTTGACTATCCGTTTCATCTTGGCGTCACGGAAGCTGGGACTTCGTTCAGCGGCACTGTGAAATCGTCGATCGGGCTCGGAATCCTGTTGCACGAAGGTATTGGCGACACGATTCGCGTCTCGCTCGCTGCGGAGCCGCAGGAAGAGGTTCGCGTCGCGTGGGAGATCGTGAAGTCGCTTGGACTGCGAACGCGTGGCGTGACGGTGGTTGCGTGTCCGACTTGTGGGCGGCTCGATGTCGATAACTTCGTCGGGATTGTTGAAGAGATCGAGCGCCGGCTGGCTCATATCGAGGAGCCGCTGCACCTTTCGATCATGGGTTGTGCGGTGAATGGTCCAGGTGAAGCGCACGACTCGCAACTCGGAATCACGTTTGGACGTGGTGTCGGGATGATCTTCAAGGATGGCGTGCCGATGCGGAAGGTCGCCGGCGAGAATATTGTCGAGGCGTTCGTGATGGAGACTGAGAAACTTCTTGCTGAAATGCATAAGTAGACAGGATTTACAAGATTTTTCAGGATTAACATGTTCATCCTGAAAAATCTTGTAAATCCTGTCTAACGCACCTTCGGTCTTTTGCCTGCCGCAACATCTCCCGCCATCACCAAAAACAGCGAGTCAGTCGTGATTTTGCGATTGACGTTGACGATCAGTTGCTCGCGTAAATCTTCAATCTGCAAGATCCAATCACCCGCACGGCTCGGATCGAGTTTCTGAGCTACTTCTTTCAACTCCGCGGACAGATCTTCATTCACGATTCGAGATGTGTCGACGCCCAGCGACAGCATCCACGCATCTCGGATCAACGTCTCCAGCACGTCCAATCGCTCTTCAAACTCTTCTTTGTACTGCGCTTCGTTGAGCTGTTCCGCGGAGCGCAGCAGTTGCGCGCGATCGTTGCTCAGCACGAGCGCGTTGAGCACCTTGATCATCGCTTTCCGCTGCGATGTGAACGTGACGAGATCACCGGAAAGCGCACGGCCCATACTGCCGCCTGCCGCGCGCGCGCGCAAACGCGCCGTCTTCGCATCGACGAGCTTGTTCTTCGTTAGGTGAGTCTCGATCTCATCCGGCGTCAACGGCGAGAAACGAATCATCTGGCAACGCGAGAGTATCGTGGGCAAGAGCATAGCCGGACGCGCTGTGATCAAGATCAAGTGCGAGGTCTTGGGCGGCTCTTCGAGCACTTTCAAAAGCGCATTTGCTGAAGCGTCGTTGAGCTTGTCGGCCTCGTCGATCAAAAACACACGCGCCTTGCCTTCAAACGGTCGAAAGTTCGCTTCCTTTTCGATTTGACGCATCTGCTCGACACGCAGCACGCGCTTCGGCGCAACGACGAGTCCGACGTCCGGATAGTCTGTCCAGATGATCTGGGTCCACTCGTCCGCATCGTCACGCGTCGGGTAGTTAAGCTTCTTAATCCGAACACACGACGAACAGACACCGCACGCTTCCCCGTCCTTTGGTGTGCGACAGTTCAATGCGCGAGCGATTTCGAGCGCAAAGAGCTTCTTGCCGATGCCTTCCTCGCCTGTGAACAGCATCGTGCCGGGAAGCCGATCCGAGACCAGCATCCGTTTTAATATTTCTTTAACACTGGCGTTTCCAGTCAGCTCGTCAAACATAGTTCATTGCGAAGTGCCCGCGGCTTTGCAGATAGGGAATGATGATCTCTTTCAAACGCGCCTGCGTCTGTTCGACTGGACCACTTGTGTCGATCAGCTTCACGCGCTCCGGCTCGGCGAGCGCGATCTGCAAGTACGCATCGCGCACGCGCGCGTGAAAGTCGGCGTGCTCGATGTCGAGTCGATCGCGTGTGATCCCTGTGGCAGTCTTTCCGGTCGAACGGCGCGCAGTGCGGTTTGTCGATTCGTCGATCGTGAGATCGAAAAGCAGCGTAAGGTCTGGTTTCAGACCTTCTGTCGCTAACTGAACGATCTGCGAGATCAGCTCAGTCGAGAAACCTCGTCCCGCGCCCTGATACGCGACTGTCGCATCGGCGTAACGATCCGAGATCACGAGCCGGCCGGCGTCGAGCGCCGGCCGCACCAGCCGCCGCACGTGCTGAGCGCGGTCCGCCGCAAACACCAAAAGCTCGGTCAATGGATCGACTTCCTCCGCTGCGTCGAGCAATGCGGCCCGCAAACGCAGTCCGAGCTGAGTGCCGCCGGGCTCGCGCGTCAGTAGCGCATCACAGCCATTGGCCTTCAGGAAATTGCCCAGTAAACGCAACTGAGTCGACTTCCCACTGCCGTCGATACCCTCAAAAGTTATGAAAGTTCCAGGCACACGTATCCTCTACAAGTGAAATGCTCGCGAGAGTTTAATCGAATGTCACGCCTCAGGCGAGTTGGCGTCGTGACGGGCTTCGCGCGGGTTTGTTTCCGCGGACGGTTGCGAATGCAGGTCGCCCGTCTGGCGCCGCGTCTGTGAGATCGTCGAGATGGCGTGTTTGAAAATCAGTTGTTCCTGTGACCCTGATTCGAGTAGGACCGAAAACTTGTCGAAACTACGAATACGGCCCGTTAGCTTAGCGCCGTTCGTCAGGTAAATGATCACAGAGGCTTTTTCACGGCGGACCGTGTTGAGAAAAGCGTCCTGGATATTTTGTGGTGCCTGTTTACCGTCTGACATGCTGAAACCCGGGGGTGGAATTGTAGATCGCGCGGTTGCAATGAGATTACAACACCGATCTTTACCTGACAAGAGATAGTGGGAGATGTGAGAGAAAGATGATTATTTGGACCGTGCGCCGGCGAAAATCGATTCCAATACCGAACGCAAAATGCGGTTTTCCTCACCAAAACCGTCAAACCACTCGACATCAGCTTCATGGCGAAACCATGTCAATTGGCGTTTGGCGTAGTGGCGCACGTCCAGTTTGGTCTGTTCGATGGCGCTCTCGAGGTCTCGCGAGCCCTTTAGATACTCGACAACGCGCCGGTAGCCGTGTGCGCCGAGGGCGTTTGAATCGGGCGAGAAACCACGGTCCAGCAACTGGCGCACTTCCTCAACCAGACCGGCGCGAAAATGCGCCTCAGTGCGTTCGTTGATGCGTTTATAGAGCTCGTCGCGCGGCGGATTGAGGGCCAAAATACGGAGACGGCGCGAGCTTTCGTGTGGCTCCGGGCGCTCGGGCTGCTGGTCCACAATCGAGCGTCCCGTTTGCAGGTAGACCTCGATCGCACGTTGTATGCGCGGCCAGTCACGCGGGAAAAGCTGGCCCGCGGCGAGTGGATCGATACGGCGGAGAAGCTTGTGCAAGTGTTCCGGGCCATGCCTCTCACGAATCTGGTTGAGACGTCGACGCAGTGATTCGTCAGTTGGTGGACTGACGAAGAGTGGTTGTCGGAGGGCGCGGAGGTAAAAACCAGTGCCACCGACGAGGAGTGGGACGCGCCCGCGACTTTCGATTTCCTCGATTGTTTTTGTGGCCTCACGGGCCCATTCTACGGCGGTGTAGTTGATGTTGGGAGAGACGAAGTCGATCAGGTGATGTGGGATACCTTTGCGCTCGTCGAGAGGGACTTTAGCAGTAGCGATTTCGATCTCCTGGTAGACCTGGACCGAATCACAGTTGATGATCTCGCCGTTGATTTCGAGGGCCACCTCGATGCCGAGCGTGCTTTTGCCCGAGGCGGTTGGACCGACGATCGCAAACATGCGAATGAGTATAACCAGCCAGAGCAGAATGAGCAGTATGAGGCCGGCGAGGATTTGGTTACGTGAGAAATGCATTAGACAGGATTTACAAGATTCTTCAGGATAGACATGTTAATCCTGAAAAATCTTGTAAATCCTGTCTAATACATTCTCGTCAGCTCAATACCGGAATAATAAGTTTTTAGTATTTGCTCAGCGGACCAGCCCTGCCGCGCGAGTCCGTACGCACCGACCTGGCACATACCGACGCCGTGGCCCCAACCACGACCAATAAATACGAACTCATTCACGCGTCCGTTATCATCAAACTCGCGGTCGATCACGAACAACTGTTCGCGCAATCCCAGCGCCGATCGAATGCGACCGCCACGCACATGCGCCGTGCCGCTTGTACCTATAATCTCGAGATCCGTTACGCGATGTGACGCGCCACGTGACGCCACACGCAAGTCTGTAATCGACCCAATCCCTCGCGCCGCACGCGCCAAACGCGCCTGCACCTGCGCGACGCTCAACCCTTTGGTCCAGTTAGCAAAAGGCGAGAAACGATCCGCGGCTGCACCGTTTGTCGCAGGCCGAACTTCGAGAAAATCGATCTGTCCGTTCGGCGCGAGGTGATACGTGACCGGCTCGCCACCGACGAGCGCTACAGACGACACCGCATACGGACGCTCACCGAGATATCGGAACAGAAACGCATCCGGGTTGACTCTGATCGGCTGATCTTTTCCTTTACTGGAGCGAAGGATTAGTTGCCCCTCACTCGTCGGACGCGCGTTCGCTTTTTGCAGTTGCAGAAGGTTTCGCGCTTCAAGAATCCGCGAAATCGCGTGCAGCACGCGCGCGCGCGACAACGGTGTGCGCGGTCGCAGCGTTGCGTCAGGATATACCGAAAGATGCCCGTCTCGCAGCAGCATCGCGAGGTCAGCACGATTAGCTGCCGGCACTTCTGCCGCATCTTTTACTGCCAGCAGATAATCAGCGTCAGCATCATTCAACAGCGTCCCCGCGCGACTCTCACCAAACACAGCCAGCGCCAGCGCCGTCGCGAAAGCAGGCGGGCGATTCACATCGTCAGCGGTCGCGGGCGCCATCTGTCGCGCGACGCGGGCCACATTCGCGATCCAGTTTCGCACTTCTGACGCGGTCGCATCCGCTGACAACCATGCATCTGAAACACGCTCTCGCAATGTGCCGAAGTTCTGCGTCAGTAAAAGACTGACGTCACGCGCGAGCACGACATTCGAATCGTCCTGCAAGTCCGCCGGCTCACGCGACGTTTTGATCACGAACCGATCGAACGACTCTCCTGCACACTCATGCGCGCGCAAGTAGGGAATCGCTTCATTGAAGATCTTTTCCGCGTCTTCCGTGCGGCCGCCGC
>Ga0105238_10004380_pt1 | contig 14008 bp, 9 predicted proteins | sample KBSC34metaG_FD_81526 | JGI IMG/M metagenome (GOLD analysis project Ga0105238, IMG submission 81526) | Corn rhizosphere microbial communities from Kellogg Biological Station, Michigan, USA - KBS C3-4 metaG | ecosystem: Host-associated > Plants > Roots > Rhizosphere > Soil | place: Michigan, USA... | reverse complement strand
CGCGCCGATGATCACGATCTGCACCGTGGCCACCGCGGCGATGGTCGAGTCCAGGTTCCACTCCAGGTAGTTGATGATCGCGATCGGCAGCGTCGTCTTGCCCGGCCCCACGAGGAAGAGCGAGAGCTCGAGCTCGGTGAAGGACGCGATGAACGAGAAGAGGGCCGCGGCGATGATGCCCGAGCGGATCACCGGCAGCGTCACCAGGAAGAAGGTCTGCAGCGCGTTCGCCCCCAGGCTCTGCGCCGCCTCCTCCGCCACCCCGCCGTTGGAGACGAGGCTCGCCGACACGAGCCGCATGGTCCACGGGATGCCCACCAGCGTGTGCGCGATGAGCAGGCCCAGGAAGGTCGCCGTGAGCTGGAACTCGGTCTTGATCTCGAACTGGATGTAGTAGAGGTAGACGGCGGCGCCCGCGACGATCGCCGGCACGTACATCGGCGCCAGCAGCACCTCGCGCACCGCGGCGCGTGCGGGCACCGACAGGCGCTCGATGGCGAGCGCCGCGGGAATGCCGACGAGGAGCGAGCCCACGGTCGCGCACACCGCGACCTGGATGCTCGTCATGAAGCCCTGGGAGAAATCGGCGAGCTGCCACGCGCGCGCGTAGTACGCGACGGTGTATCCCGACGGCGGGAACGCGAGGATCTTGTCGGCGAAGAAGCTCGCCCACATGATGACGCCGAGGGGCGCCACGAGGAACACCATGATGAGCGCCACGAAGAAGAGGTAGACCGCGCGCCCGAAGGTCATGGCTAGAAGTACCGCCGCGAGAGGATGGTGGTCGAGATCACCGTCATCGTGAGCGTCACCGCCATCAGCACGCAGGCGAGCGCCGAGCCGAACGGCCAGTTGGTCACCTTCGAGATCTGCTGGTAGACGAGCGGCCCCATCATGTGCACGCTGGGACCGCCGATCAGCACCGGCGTCGCGTACGCGTTCATGGCGAGGCAGAAGCAGATGGCGCCGGCGGCCAGCATCCCCGGCACCGACAGCGGCATCACCACCGAGAACATCGTGTGCAGCGGCGAGAAGCCGAGCGAGCGCCCGGCCTCCTCGAGCGATCCCGGGATCGCATCGAGCACGCTCTGCAGCGTAATGATGGTGAAGGGCAGCAGCACGGAGACCAGGCCGATCACGACGGCGGTGGGCGTGTAGAGGATCTTCAACGGCTCGTCGATCACGCCGGCGCCCAGCATCATGGCGTTGGCGAGGCCCTTCGTGCCCATGATCACCATCCACGCCGCCGCGCGCACGGCGTTGCCCATGAGCAGCGGCAGCACCGTGATGATGATGAGGAAGCTGCGCAGCTTCTCCGAGGTCGAGCGCGAGATGAAGTACGCCACCGGGTAGCCGAGCACGAGGCAGATCGCCGTCGAGAGCGCCGCGATCTCGCCGGTGAACACGAGCACCCGCAGGTAGAACGGGTCGCTCACGAGCTTCACGTAGTTCTCGGCCGAGAACACGCCCTTCATGAGCGACGCCGGGTCGTAGACGTCGAGGCTGTAGCGGATGACGAGCGCCAGCGGCGCCAGCAGGAACGCCGCCACGAGGAGCAGCGCGGGCAGCACGAGGGCGAGCCCGCGCAGCCGCGCGCCTTTCTCCGGTCCCATCGCCGTTACGCTGCGCGCCTCAGACGAAGGACTTGTTCCACCACTCGAGCATGCCCGCGGTGTTGGCCGCGAGGAAGCCGAAGTCCGGCGACTGCAGCTTCGCCTTCTGCTCCGGCGTGTGCAGGATCTTCTGGCCGATGTCGCCCGTGAGCTGGACCTTGTTCGACGCGGGCGAATAGAAGTTGGCCTGGCAGAGCTCGGCCAGCTGCTTCGGGTCGAGCAGCGCGTTGAAGTACTCGTAGGCCTCGGCCTTGTGCGTGGCCCGCTTCGGCATCACCACGCCGAACGTCTGCAGCGCCGCCCCCTCCTTCGGGAAGCTCACCGCGACCGGCACGCCGTCCTTCGCGAACTGCAGCCCGCGCGCGCGGTAGTTGCACGCGATCCAGATCTCCTCGCCCTTGAAGCCGGCCGCGATCTGCTGGTGCGACTCGTATACCTTGGGCTGGTTGACCTGCTTGAGCTCCAACAGCTTCTTCTTCGCCGCGTCGAGGTCGTGCAGCTTGCCGGTGGCGAGCAGGCTCGCCATCTGCATGTAATCCTCGTAGTGCTGGTTCGTCACGCCCACCTTGCCCTTGTACTTCGGGTTCCAGAGCTCGGCGAGGCTCGTGGGCGGCGTCTTGATGTAGTTCGGGTTGTAGACGATCTCCCAGGTGCTGTAGAGCCAGGGCACGAAGTACGGCAGCTTGATCGCGGGCACCAGGTCGGACCCGTTCGGGATCTTGCCGAAGTCGATCACGTCGACGGCGCCGTTGGTGTTCAGCAGGTACGCGTCGGAGATCGGCACGTGGGCCACGTCGAGGGTGCCGCGCGGCAGGTTCTTCTCCGCGAGGATCTTGGTGCGGCGCTGCGGCGCGGTATTGAGGTCGCGCACGATCTTCCAGCCCTTCGACTCGAGCAGCGGCTGCTCGATGTACTTCACGGTGCGGTCGTTCCAGTCGCCGCCCCAGTTCGAGACCACGATCTCCTTGCCTTGAGCGAAGGCCGAACGGGCGCCGAGGACGCCGGCGCCCGCCACCGCAAGTCCCGCGCCGATGAATTGCCTGCGTTTCATGTGCGACTCCTCCTCTGGATGGGCTCGACCTGCAATCGGCCTACCTTATCGAAAGCGCCTCGCGTCGTTTTGCATCTAAACGACATCCTCTTGCACTTTCGCGGTGCGGCGCAGGCTCGACGGCGGGGCCTTGAAATGGTGGGTGAAGGCGCGCGAGAAGTGCGAGCAGTTGCCGAAGCCGCACTCGAAGCCGATGTCCGTGAGCGATGCGTCGGTGTGCTCGATCATCCAGCGCGCGCGGGCGAGCCGGAGCTTGAGGCGGTAGTCGCGGGGCGTGATGGAGACGTCGGCGACGAAGCGCCGCTCGAGCTGGCGCATGCTGATGCCGAGCTCGCGCGAGATGTCCGCGAGGAGGTCCGGCTGCGAGAGGCGCTGCTCGATCATGAGCATTGCCTGGCGCACGACCGTGTCCGCCGAAGCGCGCGTGACGATCGACTCGGGCTGCGGTGCATCGGCGCCGAGCGGCTGGTCCTCGATCAGGATGCGCAGGCTCTTGGCCGCGTGGGCGCGGCCGCAGTGGCGCTCGATCAGGTGTGCCGCGAGGTGCACGACGCTCGTGCCGCCGGCGCAGCTGATGCGGTCGCGATCGACCACGAACATGCGGTCGCTCACCACTTTGAGCGCCGGGAACTCGCGCTCGAAGTCCTCGCGATGGAACCAGCTCACGCACGCGACGTATCCATCCAGCAGGCCCGCGCGCGCGAGCACGAAGGAGCCGGTGCAGACGCCGACGAGGGGCACGTTGGCATGGGCCGCCGCGCGCAGGAATGCATGCGTGCCCGCGGGCGTCGTCTGTCCGCCGTGCAGCAGGCCGCCCACGACCACGATGTAGTCGAAGCGCTCCGGGCTCTCCATCTCGTCCCAGGGCTGCACCGTCGCACCGCAGCTCGACACGACCGGCGACGACGGGTTGCCGAGCACGCTCCATCGGCACTCGACCGGCCGGCTGCGATCGCCCTCGTCGGCGGCGAGGCGCAGGGCATCGACGAAGCCGGCGAAGGCGGTGAGCGTGAAGCGATGGGCGAGCACGAAGCCCACGCGCAGCTTGGGCGCGCCCGCGGGCGCTGCGGCGGAACGGGCGTTTCGCGAGCGGGTCTTCATTGGGAGCTCTGCCGTTTGGAGCAAATAGTATGTCGCATAAATGAAAGTGCCGTCCGGACGCGCTGGTAGCATCGAGCGGATGCAGAAGTTCTCCATCTTCAGCCTCGTCGCCAACGCGTTCTCGGGCCACGCACATTGGAAGCCCTTCTGGCGCGATCCGGCGCCGAAAGAGCGCTACGACGCGATCATCGTGGGCGGCGGCGGCCACGGCCTCGCGACCGCCTACTACCTCGCGAAGAATCACGGCATCCGCAACGTCGCGGTGCTGGAGAAGGGCTGGATCGGCGGCGGCAACACCGGGCGCAACACGACGATCGTGCGCTCGAACTACCTGTGGAACGAGAGCGGCGCGCTCTACGAGCATGCGTTGAAGCTGTGGGAAGGCCTCGACCAGGACCTGAACATCAACCTCATGTTCAGCCAGCGCGGCGTGCTGAACCTCGCGCACAACCTGGGCGACGTGCGCGAGGGCCGGCGGCGCGTCGAGGCCAATCGCCTGAACGGCATCGATGGCGAGTGGCTCACTCCCGAGCAGGTGAAGGCCTTCTGCCCCATCGTGGACATCTCGCCCGGCGCGCGCTATCCCGTGATGGGCGCCACGCTGCAGCGCCGCGGCGGCACCGCGCGGCACGACACGGTCGCCTGGGGCTACGCGCGCGCGGCGGACGCGCTGGGCGTCGACATCATCCAGAACTGCGAGGTGAACGGCATCATCCGCGAGAACGGCCGCGTGACGGGCGTGCGCACCACGCGTGGCACGATCCGCGCGGACAAGGTCGGCATCGTCGCGGCAGGCCACTCGTCGGTGCTCGCCGCGATGGCGGACGTGCGGCTCCCGATCCAGAGCCACCCGCTGCAGGCCCTGGTCTCCGAGCCCATGAAGCCGATCCACCCGTGCGTGCTCATGTCCAACGCGGTGCACGTGTACGTGAGCCAGTCGGACAAGGGCGAGCTCGTGATCGGCGCGGGCATCGACGCGTACAACTCGTACAGCCAGCGCGGCTCGTTCCACGTGATCGAGCACCAGATGGCGGCGCTGATCGAGCTCTTTCCCATCTTCTCGCGCGTGCGGCTCATGCGCACGTGGGCGGGCATCGTCGACGTCTGCCCGGACGCCTCGCCCATCATCGCGAAGATGCCGGTGCGCGGGCTCTACCTCAACGGCGGCTGGGGCACGGGCGGCTTCAAGGCGACGCCGGGCTCGGGCTGGGTCTTCGCGCACACCATCGCCAACGATGCGCCGCACCCGCTCAACGCCGCCTATTCCCTCGAGCGCTTCACCACCGGCGCGCTCATCGACGAGCACGGCGCCGCCGCCGTCGCGCACTGAGGAGCCTGCGATGCTGAACATCCGGTGCCCGTGGTGCGGCCCGCGCGACGAGATCGAATTCTCGTACGGCGGCCAGGCCCACGTTCCCTACCCCGGCGATCCCGCGACGCTCACCGATGCCGAGTGGGCGCAGTACGTCTTCATGCGCGACAACCCCAAGGGCGTCTTCCTCGAGCGCTGGATGCACGCCCACGGATGCCGCCGCTGGTTCAATGCGGCGCGCCACACGGTGACGCACGAGATCTACGGCACCTACAAGCCCGGCGAGAAGCCGCCGGAGCGCCCGGCATGAGCCGCATTCCCGGCGCCGGCCGCATCGATCGCGCGCGGCCCCTCGGCTTCACCTTCAACGGCCGCAAGCTCACCGGCTACGCGGGCGACACCCTCGCCTCCGCGCTGCTGGCCAACGGCGTGCATCTCGTCGGGCGCAGCTACAAGTACCACCGGCCGCGCGGCATCCTGAGCGCCGGCTGCGAGGAGCCGAACGCGATCGTGCAGCTGGAGCGCGGCGCTCACACGACGCCCGACCTGAGGGCCACCGAGATCGAGCTCTACGACGGGCTCGAGGCCTCGAGCGTGAACGGATCGCCGGGCGTGCGCTTCGACCTGGGCTCCATCTTCGGCCTCGCCTCTCCGATCCTCGTGGCCGGGTTCTACAACAAGACCTTCAAGTGGCCGAAAGCGTTCTGGGAGCGCGTCTACGAGCCGGCCTTGCGTCGCGCCGCGGGCCTCGGCGTGGCGCCCGACCGGCCCGATCCCGACATCTACGATCGCGCGCACTGGCATTGCGATGCGCTGGTCGTGGGCGCGGGCCCCGCGGGCCTCACCGCGGCGCTCGATCTCGCGCGCGCGGGCGTGCGCCTCGTTCTCGTCGATGAAGGTGCCGCATTCGGGGGAAGCCTGCTGCGGCGTCCCGCGGAGATCGACGGCATACGCGGTGCGCGATGGGCCGCGCAGGTGGAGCGGGAGCTCGCCTCGATGCCCAACGTGCTCGTGCTCAAGCGCACCACGGTCTTCGGCTACTACGACCACAACTACCTGATGGGGGTGGAGAAGCGCACCGACCACCTGGGGCCGGGACGCACGAAGGGTGTGGCGCGGCAGCGGCTCTGGCATTTCCGCGCGGGACGCGTGGTGCTCGCCACGGGAAGCCTCGAGCGCCCGGTCGTCTTCGGCAACAACGACCTGCCGGGCATCGTGCTCGCGAACGCGGCGTGCGCATATGCGCATGAGTTCGGCGTGTCGCTCGGCAAGCGCGGAGTGGCCTTCGTGAACAACGACGCGGGCTTCCAGCTGGTGCTCGACACGCACGCGCTGTCGCGGAACATTTCGCACGTCGTCGATGCGCGCGCCACCCCGTCGCAGGCGCTCGCGGCGCAGGCCGCGGCGGCGGGCATCGAGGTGCTGGCAGGACACGTGGTCGCCTGTGCCCACGGGCGCCAGCGCGTTTCATCCGTGGAGGCGCAGCCCCTTTCCGGCGGCGGCTCCCGGCGCCTCGCCTGCGACCACGTGCTCGTCTCCGGCGGCTTCAACCCGGTGGTGCACCTCTTCAGCCAATCGCCGGGCAAGCTGCGCTACGACGACGCGCTCGCATGCTTCCTTCCCGCGGAATCGCTGCAGTCCGTCGGAGTCACCGGCGCGGCCAACGGTCGCTTCACGCTCGCCTCCGCGCGGCGCGAGGCCAGGGCCGAAGCCGCTCGCAGCCTCGCGAAGCTCGGCCGGGGCAGCAACAGTGGCGTGACCCCCTTCGAGGACGAGCTGCGCCTCAAGCCGCTCTGGTCCGTGCAGCTCGCGCTGGATCGCGCGATTCCCGGCAAGCACTTCGTGGACTTCCAGCACGATGTCTGCGAGCGCGACATCCGCCTCGCCGCGCAGGAGGGCTTCCGCTCGGTCGAGCACACGAAGCGCTACACCACGACCGGCATGGCGACGGACCAGGGCAAGACCTCGAACGTGGTGGCCCTCGCCCTCCTCGCGGACAAGCTCGCGAAGCCCATTCCCGAAGTCGGCACGACGACCTTCCGCCCGCCGTACACGCCGGTGGTCTTCGGCGCGCTCGCGGGCCGCGATCGTGGCGAGCTTTCGGACCCCGCGCGCCTCACGCCGATGCACACATGGCACGTGGAGCACGGCGCCGAGTTCGAGAACGTGGGCCAATGGAAGCGTCCGTGGTATTTCCCGCGCGCAGGTGAAGACATGCACGCGGCGGTGCGACGCGAGTCGAAGGCGGTGCGCGCGAGTGCCGGCGTCATGGATGCCACGACCCTCGGCAAGATCGACATCCAGGGCCAGGATGCGGCCGAGTTCCTGAATCGCGTCTACACGAACGCGTGGACCAGGCTCGCGGTCGGTGCCTGCCGCTACGGCGTCATGTGCAAGCCGGACGGCATGGTGATGGACGATGGCGTGACCGCGCGCCTCGCGCAGGACCGCTTCCTCATGACGACCACCACGGGCAACGCGGCGCGCGTGCTCGACTGGCTCGAGGAGTGGCTGCAGACCGAGTGGCCCGAGCTGGACGTGTACTGCACGTCGGTCACCGAGCAGTGGGCCACCGTCGCGGTGGTCGGCCCGAACAGCCGCCGGATCCTGCAGGCGCTGGCTCCGGGACTCGATCTGTCCAACGAGGCCTTTCCGTTCATGACGTTCCGCGAGGCGACGGTCGCGGGTGTCGCGGCGCGCGTCTTCCGCATCAGCTTCTCGGGCGAGCTTTCGTACGAGATCAACGTGCCGGCATGGCACGGGCTGGCGCTCTGGAAGGCGGTGATGGAGGCCGGGAAGCCCTACGACGTCACGCCCTACGGCACCGAGACCATGCACGTGCTGCGCGCCGAGAAGGGCTACATCATCATCGGCCAGGAGACCGACGGCACCGTGACACCCCAGGATCTCGGCATGGACTGGGTCGTGTCGAAGCAGAAGCGCTTCATCGGCAGCCGCTCGTTCTCGCGGGCCGACACCGCGCGCGGGAGCGGTCGCAAGCAGCTCGTGGGACTGCTGCCGCAGGACCGCTACTTCGTGGCGCCCGAGGGCGCGCACCTCGTGGCCTCGCCGCGCTTCTCGACGTTCGATCCCGCGCGCGGCAGCCCCTCGATCGGCCACGTCACCTCGAGCTACTACAGCCCCAACCTCGAGCACGCCTTCGCGCTGGCTCTCGTCGCCGACGGGCGTGCACTCTTGGGCCAGACCGTCCAGTGCGCGCTCGAAGGCGGCCTTCGCGCGATGAAGGTCGTCGACCCCGTGTTCTACGACAAGGAGGGCAAGCGCCGTGATGGCATCGATTGAGCGGACCAGCCCGCTGGGCGCCTGGACCGAGCGCCTGGCGCGGGCGAGCACCAAGCCGGCCGCCTTCGCGATCCGCGAGCTGCCCTTCATGTCGCAGGTGAACCTGCGCGGAAACGCGGACGATGCGGCGTTCATCGGCGGCGTGCGCAGCGCGGCGGGACTGGAGCTGCCGCCCCGGGCGAATACGTACAGCGTCGGCGCCCAGGGCGCGGCGCTCTGGCTCGGACCCGACGAATGGCTCATCGTCGGCCCGCCCGATCGGGGAGAGGAGCTCGCCCGGTCGTTGCGCAAGTCGCTCGACGGCATGCGCAAGTCGGTGACCGACGTGTCGGCCGCGCGCACGGTGCTCGAGATCTCCGGCGCCGACGCGCGCCTGGTCCTCTCGAAGGGTTGCTCGCTCGACATGCATGCCAGCGCTTTCACTGCGCCGCAGTGCGCGCAGACGCTGCTGGCCAAGGCCCGCGTGGTGATCCAGTGCGTCGATGCGACGCCGCGATTCCGCATCTTCGTGCTGGACTCGTTCGCGGCGTACCTCGCCGAATGGCTCACCGACGCCGCCGGCGAATCGGCCGCGACGCGCGCCGCCGGCCTCGAAGACATCGCATCCCGCCTCGCATAGGCGGCCGGAAGGGACCATGGGAAAGATCACTGTCTACCGCGCGCGCAAGGTGCTGACGCTGGATCCCGGCCGCCCCGTGGCCGAGGCCATCGCCGTCATGGATGGCCGTGTCGTCTCGACCGGCACGCTCGAGACCATGCAGCCCTGGCTCAAGCGCCACGAGCACGTCATCGACGACACGCTCGCCGGCAAAGTGATCATGCCGGGCTTCATCGATCCGCATACGCACTTCGCGATCTCCTCGGGATTCATGGCGCTGCATTACCTGGGCCCGATCGAGTCGCCCGGGCCGGCCGGCATGAACGCGCCGCTGCGCACGCACGCGGACGTTCTCGCGAAGCTGCGCGCGGCGCATGCCGCGCAGAAGGACCCCGCCCAGCCGCTCATCGCATGGGGCCTCGACCCCGCCTCGCAGGGTGGCCATCTCGATCGCGACGAGCTCGACACCATCACGCGTGAGCGCCCGATCTGGGTGATCACGTACGCGCCGCATTATGTTTATACGAATAGCGCCGCCCTGGCGCGCATCGACGTGCAGCCGGGCTCGAAGATCCACGGCGTCGGCCACTATGCGGATGGGCGCCTCAACGGCGTCTTCCTCGAGATCGAGGCGACTCGCCTCGCATTGAAGAGCATGGCCACCGAGATCAACAAGGGCGGCGGCGCGGCGGGCGTGCGGCGCATGGCCGACGTCGGCCGGCGTGCCGGCATCACCACGACCGCCGAGATGGTGTTCGGCTGGACCGACTTCGACGTCGAGTGGAAGATGCACGAGGAGGCGGTGAACGCGCCGGATTTCCCCATGCGCATGGGCCTCGTTCCCCTCGAGAACCCGCTCTTCAAGACGCATGGCGCGCGCTCGGCGGAGTTCCTGAAGGAGATGGACAAGCGCTCGAACGACAAGCTCTTCTTCCACGGCGTGAAGTTCCTCTCCGACGGCTCCTTCCCGGCGATGTCGCTGCGGCTCAACTTCCCGGGCTATCTCGACGGCGGCAACGGGGTCCGCAACGACGTGCCGTGGGAAGAGCTGCACGATCGCATGCTGCCGTTCTGGAAGGCGGGGATCCAGATCCATTGCCACGCGAACGGCGACGAAGCGATCGACGCGTCGCTCGACGCGCTCGCCCGGCTGCAGGCGACGCAGCCGCGCTTCGACCATCGCTTCACCATCGAGCATTACTGCATCAGCACGCCGGAGCAGGCGCGGCGGCTGAAGGCGCTGGGCGGCATCGCGAGCGTGAACTGCTACTTCGTGCACTTCCGCAGCCTCCTGCACAGCGACCAGGCGTTCGGGCCGGATCGATCGCAGGCCGTGGCGCGGCTCGCATCGCTCGAGCGCGAGGGTGTCGTCTTCGCGCTGCACTCCGACTATTCGCTGGTCGTCGCCCCGATGCATCCGCTCACCGCGGCGTGGATCGCGGTGAATCGCCTGGCGCTCGACGGCAAGACGGTGATGGCGCCCGGCGAGCGCATCGGCGTGGCGCGTGCGATCCGCGCGATCACCATCGACGCGGCCTATGCGCTGGGGCTCGAGCGCAAGATCGGCAGCCTGGAGCCGGGCAAGCTCGCCGACTTCGCGATCCTCGAGGAAGATCCCTACGAGGTGCCGCCGGAACGGCTGAAGGACATCGCGATCTGGGGCACGGCGCTCGGCGGGCGCCTGCAGCCCGCTTGAGCATGTCGGCCGCCGACGATACCTTCCGGATGCTGGCAGGCCTCATCGAGGCGGCTCGCATCGTCCCGGATTCCCTGCGCGCCGCGCCGCGATCGCTTCCGCTCACGGTCATCGGCGGGTTCCTCGGCGCCGGGAAGACCACGCTCGTGAACCGCCTGCTCGCCGGTTCGCACGGGCTTCGCATCGCGGTGCTCGTGAACGACTTCGGCCGCATCAACGTCGATGCCGCCCTGCTCGCCTCGCGCACCGCCGAGACGATCGCGCTCACGAATGGCTGCGCGTGCTGCAGCATTGCGGGCGACCTCACGCGCGCGCTCGTTCGGGTGGCCCAGGGCGAATCGCCGCCGCAGGCCATCGTGCTCGAGGCGAGCGGCATCGCCGACCCCCGCAGCCTCGCGCAGGTCGCGCTCGCCAATCCGGCCGTGCGCCTCGATGGCGTGGTGACGCTCGTCGACGCGGAGACGGTCGACGCGCATGCGCAGGACCCTGGTCACGGCTCCCTTTTCCGCTCGCAAGTCGCGGCAGCCGACCTCGTGGTGCTGAACAAGCGTGACCTGGTCGATGCCGTACGCTTCGAGGCTGCGCGCGCGTGGGTCGCGACCCATGCACCCGGCCGTCCCATCGTCGAGGCCCAACATGCCGACGTGCCGCTCGATATCCTGCTCGGACTGGAGAGCCGGCGGTCGCTCGATGGCGCGCCTGCGGACCGCGGACATGAGAAGCTTTTCCGTACACGGACCGTTCATGGCGACACACCGATGGATGAACGGCAAATCCTGGATTTGCTCGGCGAAGGCGGCGCGGAGGTGCTGAGGGCGAAGGGCTTCGTGTGGCTTACGAGCGCGTTGGAGCGCCGCACGCTCTTCCAGCGCGTAGGCGCGCGCCATACCTTCGTGCCGGGCGCGCCGTGGGATGGCGAGACCCCGCGCTCGGAGGTGGTGGTCATCTCGAGGTCACGCCGATAACGGCGAAAGAAAAGGAAAACGGCCTGGCGAAATCGCCAAGCCGTTTTTGTCTGGCAACGGACGTGGCCGAGCGAATCGCCAACTCCCTGTCCGGAATTCCCGATCTTGTCTGCGTCGCCCTGGATACGCAACGCCAGTTCTCGGGCGGCGACTCCAATGAGGACCGTGTCGCGATGATCGCCGCGCAGTCGGTGTCGGCAATCGCCGAGCGGCTGAAGGCCACCTGCATGCAGTTGACGCGCCTCGACTTCGCCGAGAAGTCCGCCGAGCAGCGCCACTCCGAAGATATCGCGCGTGTCGTCGCTGCCATCGACGCGGCGGGCACCCCGCTATCTGCCAACACCATCGCCCAATCGCTGAAGGGACGGCGACGCGCACGACTGGCGAAATTGAAAGCCTTCGTCACCTCGGGCTGGCTGGTACACGACAGCGCCGGACGGCTGGCGGTGACCGATGCCGGTCGAGCGGCCATCACTGGCGCGGCGAACGACACGTCGAAACGCCCTGACCGGCCCCGTATGCCACGTCCTGCGGCAACTGGTGACCGCTATAGGGGTGGGAACCAGGTCACCAGTCGTCGGGGCGTAAATCGCCCCCGAACGACGTGGCTGGTGACCAGTCGTCCGGTCACCAGCGGTCACCACGGTCACCAGCACACACGAATGCACGCAAATGAAGCCACGTAAGGCGAAGCCGCAAAGCTCGGGCACGCACCCGTGATCGCCAATCGCACCTGGGACTGTCGATCAGCGCGTAGTCGAACGCCACCTGATGCACATCGCGGTCACAGGGCCGCGTCCCTGCTGGGCGTTCGATCTGGCCCAACTGTTCGACGCAATCGCGCACGCCATCGAGTCGGGATCGCCTGACGCGCGTGCGTGGGCTATCGCGCAATCGAGGATGTCGACAGACGCATTTGGGCCTGACGGTTCATTCCCCAAGGGGAATCAACCGTCGCCTTTTTAGCGACAGACCAATAAGGGAAGCGCTGATGGATCCTCGTAAGTGAAAAGAAAAGCGCCGGCTTCAGTGATGGAACTGTACAGGCACGATGCGGTTGGTCGATCCCGCGGCCTCCAGCGGCGCACGCGAGGAAATCGAAGTCCCGTTCATGAGCCATGCACTGACCGCGCCGCTGCTGTGCGACCAGACAACGTCCGAGTTCGCATCACCGCTCAGGTCGCCGGCGATGCTCACTGACCATCCGCTGCCGGCCGCCATTTCGGTTTTCTTCTCGACAGCGGCGCTGCCGCTCATGAGCCAAATGCCCACGGTGCCGTCGCGTGCGCTCCAGACCACGTCCGACATGCCGTCGCCGTTGAAGTCGCCGACCTGGGTCACGGTCCAGTTGGCGTTGGCGCCCATGATCGTCGTCTTGGACGTCGCGGTCCGCCCGTCCATGAGCCAGAGCTGCACGCTCCCATCCGTGGACTGCAGCAGCAGGTCGGACTTGCGGTCGCCGTTGAAGTCGCCGACCTCGATCGGCACATACGGATTGCCCGCTCCCAGAAGCGGCCCGCGATCCGCGATCGTCGTCCCGTTCATGAGCCACATCGAGACGCTGCCGTCGGCACTGTACCAGACGATGTCCGCATTGCCGTCGCCATCAAAGTCCCCCACCACTTCAGCCGTCCAAGGCGAGCCCGCGGCCATGAGCGACACGCGGCTCGAGACCGCGCTGCCATCCATGAGCCAGAGGCCGACCGCGCCATTCGCGTTGCGCCACAGGATGTCCGACTTGCCATCGCCGTTGAAGTCGGCGACGTGGGAGACGGACCAGCCGGCGCCCGCGGGCATGATCGTCGTGATGCTCGTGCGCACCGTGCCGTCCATGAGCCACATCTCGACCGCGCCGTCATCACGCGCGTAGAGCAGGTCGCTCTTGCCGTCGCCGTTGAAGTCGCCGGTCGTCGTCACGATGCGTCCCGGCGCGCTCGGCACGAAGGTCGCCGAGCCGATGACCGCCGTGCCCTGCATGAGGCGCACTTCGACCGAGCCGTCGGCATGCTCGAACACGAGGTCCGCATTGCCGTCGCCGTTCAGGTCGAACAGGTCCCCGGCCTCCGGCGTGACGCTGTTCGAGGCGGCCGACGCGGGGCCGGTACCGACCGCGTTGGTGGCCCTCACCCTGAAGGTGTACGCGGTGCCGTTGGCAAGACCGGCCACGATGATCGATGCGCACGGCGCGGCGCACGTGCCCGTGAAAGCGCCCGGCGACGACGTCGCGGTGTAGGCCGAGATCGCGGCGCCGCCGTCGCTCGCGGACTCGGTGAAGGCGATGGTCGCCTGGGATTTTCCAGCCGCCGCGAGCCCGATCACGGGCGCGCCGGGCACGGTGGCAGGCGTGACGCTGTTCGAGGCCGCCGAGG
>Ga0105238_10004375_pt1 | contig 14018 bp, 9 predicted proteins | sample KBSC34metaG_FD_81526 | JGI IMG/M metagenome (GOLD analysis project Ga0105238, IMG submission 81526) | Corn rhizosphere microbial communities from Kellogg Biological Station, Michigan, USA - KBS C3-4 metaG | ecosystem: Host-associated > Plants > Roots > Rhizosphere > Soil | place: Michigan, USA... | reverse complement strand
CGCTGTCACCAATTGCAGCGCCAAAGAGACGTCCTTGAATTGGAATCGAATGGGACCAATGGGACCAATGGGCCCGGCCGGACCTCAGGGAGCGCAAGGGCCGATTGGGCCGGCTGGCCTCACAGGCGTTGCCGGACCGGAGGGCCCCGCCGGCGCTGCGGGCCCAGCGGGCCCCGCAGGTATATCCTCGGCCACCTTCGGATTCGGTCCCGTGATCGACCTCGACATGGGCAATTACACGCTCGTCGCGACGAAGAAGCTGCCTGAAGGAAGCTGGGCGATTCAAGTCAACGTCCACATGGAGTACACAGGCTGCGGCGGCGATTGCAGCGAGCAGGCGGACTGTCTCCTCCGCAAGAACGGGAGCGAGGTGATGGGTCACGCGGTCGACAGCCGCGCCTTCAGAGGCACGGGGCATGCCACGCTGCCGATGAACGGCGGTGTGTTCATCCCCTCCGGCGCGACCGCCGATGTCGGTGTCTGGTGTCGAGGAGCGTCCGTATTGGTTGTGGCCGACGCTCAGCTCATGGCTCTTCAGGTTGGCGGATTCTTCTAGTGGACGTGTCGGGAAGCTTCATCTCTCGAAGCCGTTCGGTGAACCGCCGATCGTGCCGCAGTGTGTCCCACTGCGGCGCGACGCTCAGGTGCACCAACGCAGGGTTTCGCGCCGCAATCGCCTGGTCCAAATAGGCGAATGCGTCATCGAGATGACCGGCGGCGCCGCAAAAGACGGCGAGCTGGACAGCGGGGCTGTGCGCCTCGTCGTGGGGCCGCGCGACCATGGCCTTCATCAGAACCTGTGCCAGTCCGGCGGATCCGGTCTGCTCGTATGCGCGTTTCATCGGTTCACCAGCCCGGCGGATGCCGGCAACGGCACTCTCCAGTGCCCCGGATGCCGCCGCGCGACGCGCGGTCTCGTCGATGAAACGATCGATGTCGCCGAGCTTCCAGTAGACGCTGGCGAGGCATTCGGCCGCGAGGTCATGTCGCGGGTCGACATCCACGGCTCGTTGCGCCCAGGTGCGCGCGTCTTCGTATCGCCGTTGATGCCAGTACGACATCGCGATCTGCACGAGCACGAGCGTCGAGCGTGAGTCGCGCTCGAGCGCGCGATGTTTCAGGTGAAGGCCTTCGTCGAAGTTGCCGAACGCCTCCTGCCACGAACCGAACTGAAGGAGGCCTTCGGTATGCGTGGGGTTTGCGTCGAGGGCGCGGCGGAAGCTCCGCTCGGCGTCCGCCCACGCCCACTCGCTGAGAAACAGCACCGTTCCGAGGGCGACTTGCGCATCCGCGCTGTGGGGATCGAGCGCGAGCGCCCTCAGCGCCGATACTTTCGCTTGCGCATATTCGGCGCGATGCGGTGCTGCGCGAACCGATGCGCGTGCGCAGCGGGCGAGCGCCAGCCCGGCGTGCGCCGGCGCGTATTCGGGGTCGATCTCGATGGCGGCGCGAAACGATTCCACCGCCGCTGGCAGCATGAGAGAGGAGCCGGACAGCAGATGGGTCCGGCCGCGTCCGACCAGTTCATACACGTCGTTCGCACGCGCCGTTGGACCGGTAGCCGTGGCGACGGCGGATGGCCGTGTCTCCACCGGAGCCGTGAAGCGATAGCCCACTCGCGGTACCGTCTCGATGAAGGCAGCGCTCTCACCCAGCGCCTTCCGAAGCGCTGAGATCTGGACGCTGATGATCCCCTCTTCCACCGCGACGTCCGGCCATACGCGCGCCAGGAGCTGGTCTTTCGTGACCAGCCGGCCGGCATCGCGCACGAGCGCGACGAGGAGGTCGAAGGCTTTGGGCGCGAGCGAGACGGCTACGCCGTTCCGCAACAGTTGCCGCTCGGTCGAATCGAGGCTGAACTCTGCAAAGCGGAACACGGTGCCCGCTGTCATTGGACCCGACTGCCCGTCTACTTGCGGAAGGAACGTTCGACGGTGTCGGTCGGGTCGACCGACACTGGATGATCGCGCCACAGCCAGCGCAGCATCTCGGGCAGCATCGCGCCGCCCATGTCGTGGCTATGCACGCCCATACCCCACGCGTAGTTCACGTCGTAGCCCTTCGCGACGAGCGCGTCCTTGAGCCGGACGTTCTGATAGAACCAATCGCGCTTCGCGTCGTACGTGCCCTCGGCATTGGTGCCGCGGTTGTCGTTGCGCCCGTCGATCATGAAAATCCGGAGCGGCTTGCGGTCGCTTGCCGCGACCTTCTCCGGATACACGTAGCCGCCGGCCAGATCGACGTAGGTGCCGATTCCGCTCAATACCCTGCGGAACTGGTCCGGCCGCTCCCATGCCACCGTGAACGCCGCGATGGCGCCGGAGCTCCAGCCGCCGATCCCATGGCGATCTGGATCGCGAGATATCCGATACTCCGCATAGAGCTTCGGAAGCAGCTCGTCGATGATCACGTGCGAGTAGCGGTCGGTCGGCGGGTCGTATTCCGACTGCCGATTCGTCTTGCCGTCGGCGTGGAACTTTCCGGGATCGATGAACGCCGCGATCATCAGCGGCAGCTCGCGGCGATAGATCAGATTGTCGAGGACGTTGACGGCTCGGTAGTAGCCGTCGGCCTGCAGGTAGGTGCCGCCATCGTTGAAGACCATGAGGCTCACGTCCGTCTTGCCGTCGTACTGGGCCGGCACGTACACCCAGTAGTCGTGATCGACGCCCGGAAACGCCGTGCTTGGCAGCGTGATCGGTCCCGCGACCTTGCCCTTCGGTACGCCGCGGCGCACCTGGGAGTCGGGCCCGAGCTCGTAGAACGCGTCATAGTTCGGCGGCGCCGGCGTCGGGCGGCCCTGCGCGTTGGCCACACGAATCGACGCCGCGAGAATCAGAATGAGGGCTGCGCCGATCGTGTGGTGTCGCGACATGGGTTGCCTCAGCGATCCAGCCGCGCCACGAGGCTCGACGTATCCCAGCGCCGGCCTCCCATCGCCTGCACGTCGGCGTAGAACTGATCGACGAGCGCCGCAACGGGGAGCTTGGCCCCGTTCTTCCGCGCCTCCTCGAGCGCGATGGACAAGTCCTTCCGCATCCAGTCCACCGCGAAACCGAAGTCGAATTTCCCGGCCGCCATCGTCTTGTAACGGTTCTCCATCTGCCACGACTGAGCGGCGCCCTTCGAGATGACGCCGATGACGGTCTCGATATCGAGCCCCGCCTTCTTCGCGAAGTGCAGCCCTTCGGACAGCCCCTGCACCAGGCCGGCGATGCACAGCTGATTCACCATCTTCGTGAGCTGACCGGCTCCCGCCGGCCCCATGAGGCCGACCATCTTGGCGAACGACGAAATGATCGGCTTGGCCTGCTCGAACGCATCCCCGTCGCCGCCGACCATCACCGTCAGCTGACCGTTTTCGGCACCGGCCTGACCGCCAGAGACGGGCGCGTCGAGGCTGGCAGCGCCCTTCGCCTTGGCCGCTTCGTACAGCTCGCGCGCCACGATGGCGGACGCGGTGGTGTTGTCGATGTAGACCGCTCCTGGCCGCAGGCTCGCGAACGCTCCGTCCGGTCCAAGAGTGACCTGCCGCAGGTCATCGTCGTTGCCGACGCACGTGAATACGAAGTCGGCGCCTTCCGCCGCAGCCCGGGGAGTGGGAGCGTGCCGCCCTCCGTGCTCGGCCACCCATTTGGCCGCCTTATCAGCCGTGCGGTTATAGACCGTGACAGCGTGCGCGCCACGCTGCGCCAGATGACGCGCCATGGGATACCCCATGACCCCGAGCCCGATGAAAGTGACGTGTGCCATGCGTCAGATGCTATCCCAGCGCGGCACGCCTGAAAATTCCACGACAGGGCGTGTTGCCGCGCGCACCGTTGGCGCGTTTTTCTGAGATCGCTCGGCCATCGCGGCGTGTACCGTAAATTCATGAGCACGCCGCTCGCGCGCTGCGATCGAATTTTCACGACAGCCACGGTCGTCGGCCTGACGTTGGCGGCCATCCTGACGGCGACGCCGGCTCGCGCGCAGTACGTGCAGATCCAGTCGTTCGAACTGGCACCATTCATCGGCACGCGGATGGGGGGAACTTTCCAGGTCCAGCCGGATGCCGCGCTGCCGGTCGGGGCCACGCTGGAGGATGCGACGAGCTACGGCGTCTCCGCCGGTGTCCGTTTCGACGACTATTCGCTCGTCGAGTTCCGGTGGACGCGCGCCACATCCGCGTTGCGGTTTGGTCCGCCGCTCCTGTCGCTGGGGCCGTCGCTCGGAGACGTCACGCTCAATCAGTTCCACGCCGACTTCACGCGTGAGTTCGTCATTCCCGAAGTGAAAGGGCTTCGAACGTTTCTCACCGCGAGCGTCGGAGCCACCCACCTGAGCGTGGCGCAGGACGGGTTTACACGGTTCTCGTTCGGTTTTGGCAGCGGCCTGAAACAGTTCATCGGCCGCCGGTTCGCGATTCGTGCCGAAGCAACCTGGCTCCCGATCGTGGTTGAACCGTCGGTCGGCGGGTTTGCGTGCGGCACGCTTCAGGCCGGCGGCTGTCTGGTCGTCCTCGACGGCGAACTCGCCTCGCAGTTCCAGCTCACGATCGGCCCCGTCGTGCGTTTTTGAGGACCGCTCGACGTCCGAGCGCCCGAAGCCCCGGAGTTGCCGCCGGTTCCTCGGGGATCCGACGACGAAACACCCCGGAAGTCAGGCCGATTCGCGCCCGTCGAGGCTGGCACAAGGATGGCAACGCCCGTCAGGTGCCTAAATCCGACGCCAGCCGCCACTCGCGCGCCTTCGCGTTTCTCATCCTATCCGCTGTTCTGGTTTCGGCTGGAATGGGCTTCGCGCAACGGGCTCCGCTCGCAGCCTTGTACAACGCCGACCAGCAGCGGGATCGGTTGCTGGCGCCGAGTTTCCTGCAGGTCGGCCTGCCTGCCACGACGACCGCGCCGTTTCCCGTGCAGCTGTATCTCATGGCCGGAGACCTCGAACGGGTCTTCGACCGGCCTGAGTTCCGGCCCGACGCCGCGATCATTCCCACCAATACCGACCTGCAGCTGACGGCCCCCGCGCCGGCCACGCAGCGCGTGCTCATCGCTCGGGTGGCGAAGCAGCCCGAGACGATGCGCGACCTGACGGAGCAAGCGGAGACGCGCCGCAAGGCGCTGGCGGGAAAGTCCGGCGCGTCGGAGCCGCTCCAGATCGGCATCGACACGTTCGTGGCGCGGTTGTCGCGCCCGGGTCAGGCGGCCGGCACGGCGCCGTTTCCTCAGAGTGCCTGCTTCATTGCCACCGACTTCGCCAAGGGCGGCGCCATCGATCGGCGCGAACTCTTTGCGCAGGATCGGGTCCGCAAAGGCATTGCGGACTGTCTGTCCGCTCTCGACGCCGCCGGAGCCCAGTCGGTGGTCCTGCCCCTTGTGGGGGCGGCGAGCGCTGGCACGCAGGCGAACGACGCGCTGTTCGAAGGACAACGCACGCTGATGGAGTGCCGCCTGATCAACGCGACGGCGGGCGCCGCGCTCGGCATCCATGATTTCGGAGCCCGGCGGCGCAATATACGCGAAGTGGCGTTGGTGCAGTGGGATCAGGAGCTGTCGCGGATGTTCAAAGTGGATGCTGGCAGCCGCGCCGAGAAAGCCGCCCAAGCGGCATATCGCCTGTACACCGACCAGATCAAACTGGCATTCCGCAAAGGACTGGCTGGTGAGAAGACGACGCAGAGCGACGTCAGCGGCAGCTGCAAAGATATCCTGAACGCCTCACCGTCCCGGTGAGCGCGGGTCCGCTTCGAGGCGAATTTATGAATCTGTCACGCCGCGTTCTGCTTGCAGTTCCGTTGATGGCCGTTGCGGCCCCCTGGCTGTCCGCGCAGCCCGCGATCCCCAAGCCGCGCGTCGCGGATTTGATCGGCAAGGTGGAAAACGGCGTCGACGACTTCAGGAAGTATCTCGAGAAGCGTGGCGAGAACGCGCAGACGGCCGCGAACACGCCGGCGGGGAAGCGTCGAACCCAGTCGGCGACTCCGGCCCGGAAGGCCAACGCGGAGGGGCGCAAAGACGAACTCGATGACGCGCTCGGTGATCTCAACCGATCGACCAATCGCCTGCGGCGCAAGTTCGATGGCACCGATGCCTGGATCGAGACGAAAACCGAAGTGCAGCGCGTCGTCGACGACGGCCGAAAGATCAATCAGGTGCTGACGAGAGGGTCCTACGGCACCGAGGCCACCCGACTGTGGGCGGCGCTTCGCACCCGCATCAACGATCTCGCGCGCGTCTACGCCGTTACGCCTCTCGGCGTCTGACGACGCCGTCAGCGTTCGGCGCGCGTTCGCGGCGCCGGCGGCCCCACGATGTGTTCGAGCGTTGGCTGCAGATACTTCCGAATGGCCTTGGCCTCCACGGCAAGGCCTTTCGCGTCGTCCGAGACGTAGCCCGTGGCGTGAAGCGTCTTGAGGGCACGGCTGGCGGCTTCGCGCGTGCAGCCGCACATCAACGCGAGGTCCTTCACCGCTGGGTGCGGCCGGATCACCATTCGCGACCGGTTCGTCTCGCCGCGCTCCTGCGCCATGATCAGCAGCGCCCGCAGCATGCGCCCGTGGACGTCGAACATCGACAGCGAGCGCACCTGTTCGGTGGCTTTCCGGAGGCCGCGCGCGAGCTTGGCCATGATGGCGAGCGCCACGTCCGGGTGCTTCTTGATCAAGGCCATGAAGGGAGCCCGACCAATCTGCAGGAACTCTGTCGCCGTCAGCGCGACGACCGTCGCCGAGCGCGGGGCGTCGTCCAGCATCGCGATTTCGCCCAGCAGCGCCGGCGGCTCGAGGAGGTTGACGATGGTTTCCTGGCCGTCGTCGCCGAGCAGGACGACCTTGACCTGCCCCTTTTCGATCACGAGCAGGTAGTCGCCGGGGTCGCCTTCCTGGAAGACGATGCTCCCCTTGGGGTATTTCACGCGCCGCGCCGCGGTGGCCACCAGCGCGAGGCTGTCGGCGTCGAGGTCGCTGAAGAGTGGGACGTTGCGAAGAGTGGAAATGGTGGCCATACGGTAGTCACCGGACGCAGACCGGTCGATCGATCATCTCTCGATGGCCTCAATTGTGCGGATTCCGCCGGTCCGGCGCAATTCGCCACCTCTTCTCGGCGATCGCCTGCTAGCCACCGAGAAGGGATAACACTATTCTTTCCACGGGCTGCCGTTCTCCGGGGAGAACGGCCCAAGGAATGTGGACGTGAGACGAGCACGCCGACCGAAGCGTCGCCGAATCGGGAGCCTTCTTCACACCATCGTCGCTCTTGGCGTCGCCGTGGCATTCGGATGCATGCCCCGAAGCGCGAGCGGCCAAGACCGCCTTGGACGAATCGAAGGGCGCTTGCTCAATACCGACGGGCGACCCGTCGCCGGTGCGCAAGTCACCGTGGCACCCGGCGGCCAAATGATGACGTCTGCGGCTGACGGCAGTTTTTCATTCCTCGATCTCGTGCCCGGGCGCTATGTGCTCACCCTGGTCCGTCCAGATACTCCTGCCGTGACGCGCAACGTCGAGGTCAAGGACGGCGAAAGCGCAAGTGTCGAGCAAATCGTCGATTGGACCATCATCCTCAGCGACGTCGTCGTACAGGGCGCCAGTCGTTCATCCGAGCGGCTAATCGATGCCCCCGCGGCCGTCACCGTCATCAACCAGCGCGAGATCGAGCGGCAGTCGTTGAATGGAGAGGTGGCCAAGCTGCTCGAGTTCACACCGAGTGCCCAGGTCACACAGGGTGGTTCATGGGACTTCAACATCGGCACGCGCGGATTCAACCGCGCGCTCAGCCGACGCGTCGCGGTGATACTCGACAACCATGACCTCTCCCTCCCTTTCTTTGGTTATCAGGGCTGGGCGACATTCTCGTTTCCGCTCGACGATCTCGCCGGTCTCGAACTAGTCCGCGGCCCCGATGCAGCCTTCTACGGCTCGAATGCGTCTGGCGGCGTCATTTCCATGAGGTCCAAGGAGCCTCGGCTCAACCAAGGCGAAACCGTACGTATCGGCGTCGGTCAACGCGACACGATGAACCTCGAAGGCCGATGGGCGGGACAGCTGAGCCGCCATTCAGGGGACGACGATACGAATGGCGCCTGGTATGCGCGCACAGTCGGGGGCGTTCGACGCAGCAATGGAATCGCGACATCACGCGTCGGCGGTCCCGAGTACAGCGTGGCATGTGCGCCCGGCGGGTTCGGCGACTGCCTACCGGCCGAGAGCGTGCCTTTCGACGGTGAAGATGCCGACATCTTTTACGCCGGCTTGCGCGTGGATGGATACCTGCGCAACCGCGTGCTGCTCACAACGGAAGGCGGTTATGCGCAGGGCGGCTACGGTGTGTACCAAGCGTCCGGCCAACGCGCCAAGTCGATTGGCACGGATGGAAAGCGGCCGTGGGCGCGTGTGGACATCAGCGACTTCGCCGATCATCGCTTCGATATCGCGGCCAGCTACGACGGCTATTACGAACCGTCAGGGTACGTCGGATTGACCACAGGCCTTCCATTCAATTCGAGTGCCCATCGTGTGCAGGTCGAAGGCCGGACGCACTGGAGGCTCGCCCCGCATCTCATCGAACTTTCGGCTGGAGGCATGGCCGCTCTCGAAAAGATGGACAGCTTCAACGCTGCCACCAGCAGCCAGACATTCCTGTTCCACCCTGTCGCGTCGGATAAACAAGCGCTGTTCGGCGGCGGCACCTGGCAAGCAACCCCGCGAGTCTCGATCGTCGGCGCCCTTCGCGGCGACTGGAGCTCGCTGCACTCTTTCCAGCTTTCGCCCAAAGCGTCAGTCAGCTACAAGGTCGCTTCGGCGCACAGTCTTCGTGCGACGTTCAGCAGCGGCTTTCAGACTCCAAATTCGCTCGAGTACTTTTTGCAGGCGGCTGTTGCTCCGCCCGTCGATTTGAGCGGCCTGAACGCCTTCTGCGCCCCGTTCGGCGTGAACTGTCGCTTTGGACAGACACCCGTTCTCGCGCTTGGGAACGAAGATCTGGGGGTCGAGACGGTCAAGACGTGGGAAGCCGGGTACGTCGGCGCGCTGTCACGAAAGACGGTGATCTCGGCCGAGTACTACGTGAATCGTTCCTCGCATCTTGCGACGAGCCTGCTGCCGCAAATCGGCACCCCCCTCGGACGGCTGAATCCTCGCTTCGGCCAATGGCAACCGCCGGCGGGCCTTCCGGAACTGATTACCGAGCAAATCAGAGCTCTGGTGCCGTTGCTGTCGAACGGAATCGACGGGTCTAACATCCTCGCCGCGGCTTCGTACGCCGAGTTCGCGCGCGCCGCGACGCAGGGAATCGACATCTTTGTCGACCATGAGTTCGCTCCGGGATGGCGATCGACGGCCGCGTATTCGTGGTTCGACTTCCACCTGCCCCGGAGCGAACGCGCGGCGGAAGGACTTCTGCTCCCCAACACGCCGCCGCATGCGTTCAGCGCGGGACTCGCCCACGAGCGCGGCCGCTTATCTGGAGACTTCCGATTCCGCTGGGTCGATCACTTCCGATGGGCCGACGGTTACTTTCTCGGCAACGTCGAGTCCTATTCGACGAGTGACGCGACAGTTACTTTCAAGACCTCTCCCCAAACGCAGCTGATATTCAACGGTTCGAACCTGTTCGACGATCGCCACTGGGAAACCTTCGGCGGCTCGATCGTGAGTCGCCGCTTGCTCCTGGGACTGCAATACAACTGGACCCGCCACCCCAAAACCGGTTGAGACCACGCGATACCAGTCAGGTTTAGCCGCATGTTTCGCACACGGCGGCAGTATGATCGGGCTCTCCCATGGCCACGAATACCCTGCGGGAGAGCGTCGACGACCTGCTCGACCGGGCCGGCGACGCCATCGCTCGCAACGACTGGGTGCTCGCGCAACAGTTGACGCACGCCGTCCTGCGCCACGTACCGCATCACGCCGAAGCAAGCATGCTGCTCCGCTCCGTGACGGAGTACTTGGAAACGGAGCCGCCGATCGATCCCTTCTCGAGCAGCCGCGATCTGCGGTTCGTCTCGATCATGTTCTGCGACATCGTCGGTTCGACCGCACTGGCGAGGCAGTTGGGAGATGTGCAGTGGCGCAACACGCTCGACCGGTTCCGGCGTCGATGCGCGCGCGCGGTACGTCGATACGACGGCTACGTTCACGAAGCGTCTGGCGACGAACTGCTCATCCTTTTCGGTTATCCGCGGGTACGCGAGGACGACGCACGGCGGGCGGTCCTGGCTGGCCTCGACATCATTGCGGCGATTCGCGCGTTGTCGGCACTGCTCGAAGCCGAGCACGGGTTTCCATTCCACGCGCGCGTCGGCATTCATACCGGCAGAGCGCTGATTCGCGAGCGCGGCCGCAGCGAAGACACGGCAACCATCGATCAATCGATCGGCGGCGCACTCGTTGGCGATGCGGCCAATATCGCAAAGCGAATCGAAGGCGCTGCGAGCCCCGACACAGTCTGGATCAGCGACACGACGCGTCGAATCGTCGAAGGCTTCTTCGAGCTCGCCAACGGTTTGGAGGGCCAGAAACAACTCAACCTTCCAGCTCGTTCTCCGATGGGCGCCTACCAGGTCGAGCAGCCAACGCCGGCGATCAATCGTCACCAGATCGCGCGTGTTCGGTCCGACCAGTTCATCGGCCGCCTCGATCAGCGACAGCAGCTTCTGACTGTGTGGCAGCGTGCGGTCACAGACGGGGCCCCCTTTGTCGTGGTCACAGGGCAGGCCGGCATCGGGAAATCTCGGTTCGTGGAATTTCTCGTCGAGACCGCCGCTGCGAATGGCGCGTATCGCCTCGAGTGGATCTGCACCGAGATGCTGAAAACGGTCGCATTCGCACCGATGATCGCCCTGCTGGAACGCTTCGCGAACATCAGACAGACCGACGATGGCGAGACGCGGCTCGCCAAGCTGGCCTCCTCCCTGGGCCACTTCAGCCCTGGCCTTGAAAGGTTCGTTCCCCATCTGGCGTGGATGATGTCGATCCCCCTATCCAATCAACCCGTAGAGGAGGTCGAGCCAGAGGCGACACGCGGTGAGATCTTCGGCATCCTGCTGGACCTCCTCACCGTCGTCAGCTCGAAGCGGCCGACAGTCTTTTGGATCGACGACGTTCAATGGGCCGACCCTTCGACGCAGGAATTCTGTCGACGGCTCGTCGCGCATGGTCCTATTCCGGGCCTGATGACCATCGCAACGATGCGCACCATGTACGACCGGCATTCGGATCTGCTGTGGTCTACAGCGGACATGGGCCACGGCAATGTCCTGCCCCTCCACTTGCTGCCGCTTTCGGACGAAGAGGCGAGACAACTCATCCAGTCCCGCTCATCGGCGGTCGACGATGCCGATCGAATTCTCGAAAGCGCGGGTGGAAATCCGTTGTATCTCGAGGAGATGCTCCGCGCCGCGACAGCCGGTGACGAGGCCGGTGCGCACGCCGTCGATCGTGTGGCGGCGCTCCCGCTCGTGATGCCGGAAACGCTCCAACCCATCTTCGCTCACATCGTCGACCGTCTCGGCGACGATCGGCAGACCGCGCAAATCGCCTCGTTGCTTGGACGCGACTTACCAGAACCGCTGACCAGAACGGTCATCGGCGCCATTCTCGGCCTGAGCGAGGCAGACGTCGTCTTGCGCATGGCACGGCTGATCGATGCGGAGCTGATAGAGCCGAACCTGACGCAGCTCAATCCTGGCTATCGGTTTCGTCACGACCTGATCCGCGAAGCGCTGGTGCATTCTCTCGGTCCCGATGCGACCGCCAACCACCGTCGCATCGCCGCCGTCATCGAACGGTCATATCCCGAGCTGACCACCGAGCGCCCGGAACTCCTCGCGTACCACTTCGGACGAGGCGACCAGCACGAACAGGCAGCCGCGTATTGCTTCAAAGCCGGACTGCGCCTTCAGACCAAAGCGGCGCATCAGGAGGCCATCGCGTTTTTCGATCAGGGGCTGGAGTCGCTCGCACGAGTCGCGAGGATTTCCGCCACACCCGCCTACACCGGCCTCGAGATGGCTCTGTGTGCAGCGCGTGGCGTCAGCGTTCAGACGACTCAGGGCTACACGCATCCGCAAGCGGGCCGCGACTGGTCGCGAGCCTACGAGCTCTCGACGCAGACGGGCGTCAAAGCCGACCTCGTTCCCGCGCTGGGAGGGTTGTGGTCGTTCTACTTCGTCAAGGGCGCGCATACGTTCGTCGTCAATCTGAACACGACCGCCATCGATATTGCGCAAAAGATCATCGCCGCCGCCGGCGACGAATCCGAGGCCCAGATCATCGGAAACACCTGCCTGGCGTACGCCCAGTACTTCGCTGGCGCGCTGACTGACGGACGAGACAGCGCGGAGCTCGCATGGCGCACGCGCGAGGCAAACCGGACGCGACCGCCTGAGTTCGCCATCGCCATCCCGCAGGATCCGGCGATCGCTGCAAGCAGCCTGCTCGGCCCTGTACGTTGGACGCTCGGCGACCAGATTGGCGGCCTTCGCGCCAGCGAGGAATCACTCGCGGCCGCGCTGGCGCTCGAAAGCAAGCGCGCCATCAATGTCGCACGCGTCGGCCAGACCAACGCGTGGTTGCATCAGATTCGCCGCGACTACGTCAAGGCGAGCGCTTCGGCCGAGCATGCGCTGGCCGTGGCGCGCGAATTCCGCATCGACTGGGCCGTCGTCAATCTGTCCATTCACCGGGCGCTCGCATGGGCGCACATTGCAACCACCGCCGAGCAGCGTCATGCAGCACTCGCGATGGCGCGACAGAACATCGCCTACTGGCGCGGCAGCGGCGCGGAGACGATGGTTCCTTATTTCCTGGGTGAACTGGCAGACGCGTATCGCGTGGCCGGCGAGCCTGCGGCTGCGCTCGAGCTGGTCGAGGAAGCGATCGCACTGGGCACCGCGAACCACGAGCATTTTCACGACGCCGAGCTCTATCGGATTCGCGGCGAACTCCGGATTGCCGACGCGGCCGGCAGGGCCAAAGGCCTCGAGGATCTGATCGAGGCCTCCGCGATTGCGCAGCGCCAGCGGGCACTTTCGTTCGAAATTCGAGCGCTCATCTCGCTGCTCGCGGCATCGCTCGGCGCGGCCGACTGGCAACGGGCGCTCCGGCGTCTGGAGAGCGCGCTCGACGAATGCCAGAGTCGTGAAGCCAGTGAGGACGAACGGCGGGCGACTGATCTCCTGACCCGGCGGCACGAGCTCACACGCGCGCATCTCGCGCAGATGGACATCGACGGGAGCCCCGTATGAGCGACCTGAAGCTGGGCGATTACATCCCGCGGGGCGGCGAGGTGGCGTGGGCGGGACCCTCCGACTTTTCCGGCGCGACGCTGTTCGGCTTTCTCGTTCCCGCGAACCCGATGCGGGTGCACGAGATGTTGACGCGTTACATCGGCCGGCCCTCGCTCGACCTCGGCCTGCACATCGACGTCCGGGGGACGACGTTCGATCACGTACTCTTCGTCTTCGTCGACAGCCAGCGCCGGCAGAAGCTGATTCTGAAGGGCGGCGGACGGGCGGCCCACCGCGAGAAGCTGTTCGCGATTCTCGTGCTCGGGCATCGTCACTCGCCCGACTGCGGGCCGGTACTCTTCGCGCCGTACGTCTACGTCTCCGAGTCGCCAGGCTGGCGGGCCGAGCGCGAAATGTACGGGTATCCGCAGCAATTCGGCCAGGTACGGATCGAGCTGGGCGAGGATCAAATGCCAGAGACGTTGAGCCTCGCGCCTTCCGTCATCCGTCGATTCAAGCAAGATGCAAAGACAGCCCCCGAGACCATCGTCGCGCTGCGGCGCAAAAGGCGCAGCGAGGGCACGCGCGACCCCGCGCCCGACCTTCGCTCATGGCTGACGCATGTGGGGACCGTGACGTCATGTGGCCATGCCGCGACGTCCATTCGTCAACACCCCAGGCTGGCCCGCACGGCCGCCGACATGGCGTTCTTCGAGCGGCGTCGAAACGATCTGCGAAGCTCGCCGGCTGCCAACATGGTCAACGACATCGATCTCGGTACGCTTTTGTCGCAGCCGCTGCCGATGGTG
>Ga0105238_10004374_pt1 | contig 14019 bp, 14 predicted proteins | sample KBSC34metaG_FD_81526 | JGI IMG/M metagenome (GOLD analysis project Ga0105238, IMG submission 81526) | Corn rhizosphere microbial communities from Kellogg Biological Station, Michigan, USA - KBS C3-4 metaG | ecosystem: Host-associated > Plants > Roots > Rhizosphere > Soil | place: Michigan, USA... | reverse complement strand
GGTGCTCGGTGAGCACGTGACGCAGGCGGGCTCGCTCGTCGCGCCGGATCGGCTGCGCTTCGACTTCCATCATCACGGACCGGTCAAGCCGGAGCAGCTCGCGGAGATCGAGGAGATCGTGAATCGCGGCATCTGGGCGAACGTGAACGTCGAGACGGTGGAGCGGCCCTATCGCGAGGCCGTTGCCTCCGGCGCAATGGCGCTCTTCGGCGAGAAGTACGGCGACGTCGTGCGCGTGGTGAGCATTCCCGGACTGTCGGTCGAGCTCTGTGGCGGTACGCATGCGCGGAGCACTGGGCAGATCGCGTTGTTCAAGATCGTGAGCGAGACTGGCGTGGCGGCGGGGATCCGGCGCATCGAGGCGGTGACGGGGCCGCGTGCGTACGAGCTCGTTCGCGGCGAGGAGCAGCGACTGCAGAAGCTCGGCGAGCTGCTGCGCGCGCCGGCGGACGGCGTCGTGAAGCGTGTGGAAGCGCTGCTCGACGAACGGCGCAAGCTCGAGAGGCGGCTGGAGGAAAGCCTGCGAGGCGGCGGCGATCAGCTGCAGCAGCTGCTCGCGGGAGCGCAGAGCATCGGCACGTCGCGACTCGTGACGTCGAGCGTGAGCGCGGGCGACGTGAAGGAGCTGCAACAGCTCGGCGACGCGCTGCGCGAGCAGCTCGGCAGCGGCGTCGGCGTGCTCGCGACATCCTTCGGTGAGGGGAAGAGCACGCTGCTCGTGGTCGTGACGGATGATCTGCGCGATCGCGGTGTGCGCGCGGACCAGCTCATCAAGCCGATCGCGGAGGCGGCGGGCGGGCGCGGCGGCGGCAAGGCACACATGGCCCAGGCGGGGATTCCGGACGCCGCGCGCATCGGCGACGCGATCGCGCACGCGCCATCCGTCGTGCGCGCGGCCCTCGGCACTGCCGCGTGACGGTTGGCGACTGGCTGTGCGCGCGCACTCCCGCGCCGCCGTCGCCGCTGGCGGAGCGGCTGCACGCTGCGCTGGGCGCGCGGCTGAGTGACGACTCCGCGCGCGCGTACGAATCGGTGCTCGCCACGGCCGAGTCGCTGTTGGCGGAGCTTCTCGCGATCGACTGTGCACAGCGCGATCGGGCACTGGATCTGCTCGCGGTCGACGCGCTCGTGACGTACGCGTTCGAAGCGGCCGCGGAGTCGCCCGACACCCTGGCCCCGCGGGCCACCCGCGCGATGTCGGAGATCGCGACGCTCGCAGCACCGCCATCGATCGCATGAGCACGAGCGTGCTCGACGGCCGCGCGGGACTCGCGGTGCTCATCGATCCGGATCGCACGTCGGTGCGCGGGGCGGAGGAGCTCGCGCGACGCGCCGCTGGCGAGGGCGCGGTACTCCTGCTGCTGGGGAACAGCTTCGGGCCCGCGGGCGAGGGCGGGGAGCTCGCGGCTCGCCTCAAGCACGCGGCTCCGGAGCTGCCGCTCGTGCAGTTTCCCGCGATGGCGTCGCAGCTCGACGCCGGAGTCGACGCCGTGCTGCTGCTCTCGCTGGTTTCGGGGCGCAACGCGCAGTATCTGATCGAGGAGCACGTGCGCGCCGTGCCGTTTTTCCAGCGTCATCCGGAGGTGCAGGCGATAAGCACGGCCTATTGCCTGGTGGATGGGGGACACGTGACGTCGGTCGAGTCGGTGAGCCAGACGCGTCCACTTCCCGCGGACAAGCCGGAGGTCACCGCGGCGCATCTCTGCGCTGCGGCGCTCATCGGGATGCACGCGGCGTATCTCGATGCGGGGAGCGGCGCATCGCGCTCCGTTGGCGCATCCGTCATCCGAGCGGCGCGCGATGCGTGGAGCGGGCCGCTGATGGTCGGCGGCGGAATTCGCGGGGCCGAGTCCGTGCGCACTGCGCGCGATGCGGGGGCTGACATCGTCGTGATCGGCGGAGTGCTGGAGCAGCAGGGCGGCGCACGGGTGCTCGGCGCAATGACGACGGCTGCGCGCGCATGATCGACATCCACACGCATCTCCTCCCGGGCGTCGACGACGGCTCGCCCTCGGTGCAGGCGTCCGTTCCCGTGCTCGAGCGCTTCCGGAAGGATGGTGTGACGGTGCTCGTGTGCACGCCCCATCTCAAGGCGACGGACTCGATGCGGGCGCCGATCGAGCGGCACCGGAAGATTCTCGCCGAGCTCGAGAAGCACGCACCGCCGGTGCCGAAGCTCGTGCTGGGCTGGGAGATCATGCTCGATGCGCCGGGAATCGACCTTCGCTCTCCCGATCTGCACCTCGGCGATTCCGGCTCCGCGCTGGTCGAATTTCCGCGCATGCACGTGCCGCCGGGTGCGACGCAGGAGATTCTCCGGATACGGATGAGCGGCGTCACGCCGGTGATCGCGCATCCCGAGCGCTATCATCTCTGCACGCCGGACGTGGTGCGCGAGTGGCGCAGCGTGGGCGCCGTGATCCAGATGGATGCTGTGATGGTGTTCGGCAACGCGCCCACGTCGCGTCTGGCCAGGAAGCTCCTCCAGGAGGGACTGATCGACATCATCGCGAGCGACACGCACGGCGATTCGCGCTCGGTTCGCATGGCGCGCGACTGGCTCGAGGGCATCGAGGCGCACGAGCAGGCGGAGCTCCTCTGCACCGTGAACGCGCGCCGCCTGCTCCAGCGCGAGGCGGTGCTCCCCGTGATGCCGATTCCCGAGACCGATCACGGCATGCTCGCGAAGCTTCGCTCGATGTTCCTGCGGCGCCCGTGAGCGACGACATGGTGGGTGCGCTTCGCGAGCTTGCCGACGCGGCACTCGCGACCGCGGCTTCGCTCGAGCTGGAGATGGCTCGCGCGGCCGATATGGTTCGCGCGACGGTGCGCGCCGGACGGACGTTGTTCTTCTGCGGCAACGGCGGAAGCGCCGCCGACGCGCAGCATCTCGCCACGGAATACGTCGTGCGCTACACGCGCGCGCGGCGTGCGTTGGCGGCCATCGCGCTCACCACCGACTCGTCGCTGCTCACGGCCGCCGCCAACGACCTCGGATTCGAGCAGGTGTTCGCGCGGCAGATCGAGGCGCTCGCGCGACCCGGTGATCTTCTCATCATTCACTCGACCAGCGGCGATTCGCCCAACGTGCTTCGCGCGGCGGAGTCGGCGCGGCGGGTGGGGGCGAAGGTGCTCGCATTCTCGGCGCGGAGCGGCGGCGCACTGCTCGCGCTCGCCGATCTCAGCGTCGTCATACCAACACAGCGAACCGATCGCGCGCAGGAGCTGCACATGTGCATCGAGCATGCGATCTGTGAGCTCATCGAACGGGAGCTATGATCGATCTCAAGGGGAAGCGCGCGCTCGTGACGGGTGGCTCTCGCGGCATCGGCGCAGCTACGGCGTTGTTGCTGGCCGAATGTGGTGCGGACGTGGGGATCGGCTACCGGAACCGGGAGAAGGACGCGGAAGAGGTGGTGCGGCGGATCGCAAGTCTGGGGGTGCGCGGCTTCGCGCACGCGGCCGACATCAGCACCGTTGCCGGAACGGAGTCGCTGTTCGCGCGCGCGGCCCGTGAGCTCGGCGGCCTCGATCTGTTCGTCGGCAACGCGGGCATTTGGCCGTTCGACGACATTCCGATCGGCGAAATGGACGACGAGCGGTGGCACACGACGATGCGCGTGAACATGGATTCCATGTTCACGACCACGCGTGCGGCCGTGCGCGCCATCTCGAATCGGGGACGCATCGTGCTGGTCTCGAGCACCGCTGGGCAGCGCGGCGAGGCGGGACACTCGGATTACGCCGCGTCGCGCGGCGCGATGATCTCCTTCGTGAAATCGGTGGCCGTGGAGCTGGCGCCGCGGGACATCACCGTGAACAGCGTTGCGCCCGGGTGGGTGGACACGGAGATGGCCGCGGCATCGCTCGAGGGCGACGGGCGCGCGCGCATCGAGCGGACGATCCCGCTCGGGCGCGTCGCGAGCGCGCGTGACGTCGCCGGGCCGATCGTGTTCCTGTGCTCGGACCTCGCGCGGCACATCACGGGCGAGGTCCTGAACGTCAACGGCGGAAGTGTGCTGTGCGGCTAGCCGCGTGTACTGGGGGCGGCGTCAGGCCGTTGCGAGGCGTTCGTCCGGAATCTCGTCGACGGCCTGCCAGCTCTTGAAGCAGCGCCAGTCGTATTCGCGCGCGGCCCTCATCTGGTCGGGAAATCCGAAGCAGTCGGTCCATCCTTCTTCGCGCGCGCGCCAGGCGCAGTCCCACGCGAAGGAAAAGCGGCGTACGCCATCGGCACAGGTCACGTCGATCACGCCGGTGAGATCGGAGCATCCGGAATCCGCGTGGATGCGCACCGACTCGATCTCCAGATCACGCTCGGCGCTCAGCAGGTGCGTGAGCAGCCGCATGATCTTGACGTGCGGCACGGGGCGGCTGGAGCTGATCCGCGGGGTGCGCGTGCGGGCCTGCGCGCACAGCACGGCGGCCTTGAAGGGCGCGCTGGCGGCGCTTCGGTCGAGAATGTCGGTGAGATGCATACGTGCGTAAAGATAAGGGGCTGAGCTCGCAAACGGATGGCGCGGAACGACTTCAACCGCCCGCAACCGTGCTCGAGATCGCTCGCACCCTCATCCGGGCCGGCCACGAGAGCTGGTTCGTCGGCGGAGCGGTGCGCGACGCACTCCTGGGGCACCCGAACCTCGATTGGGACCTGGCGACCGCAGCCACTCCCCAGCAGGTGCAGCGGCTCTTCCGGCGCACGGTTCCGGTCGGCATCGAGTTCGGGACGGTGGGCGTGCTCGATGACGCAGGGGTAATGCACGAGGTCACGACCTTCCGGCGCGATGTGCAGACCGATGGACGTCATGCAGTGGTGGAGTTCGGCGCGAGTCTGGACGAGGATCTCGCGCGACGCGATTTCACGATCAACGCCATCGCGTACGGTCCCGACACGCGGGAGCTGCGCGATCCGTTTCACGGCCGCTCGGACCTCGAGCACCGCCTCGTGCGCGCCGTGGGCATCGCAGCCGACCGCATGCGCGAGGACCGGCTCCGGGCGCTCCGCGCGATTCGATTCGCCGCGCGCTTCCGCTTCGCGATCGAGCCTGACACGTGGAGCGCCATCCTCGATTCCGCGCCGCACCTCGGCCGCCTGTCGATGGAACGGGTGCAGCAGGAGATCGAGAAGACGATGACCCAGGTGGATCTGCCCGGGAGTGCGTTCCGCATGTGGCGCGACAGCGGGGCATTCGAGGTCCTCGCTCCTCCACTCGCGACGATGAGCGATGTCACATTCGCATCGCTCGACGTGCTGCCGCGTGCGCGCTCCGCGGCGCAGTCGCAGCGGACGTCGAACCGCCTCGCGGCACTCGTGCTCGAGCTGGCTCCCGCCGATGCCCGCGCCGTGCTGCGGGAGCTGAGATTCTCGAACGATCGCATTCGCTGGATCGGCGATCTCGTCGAGCGATGGCACGCGGTGGCGCCCGCCATTCGCGACTCTCTCGCTGCCGACGCTGCGCCTTCGGATGCGACGGTTCGCCAGTGGGTGGCAGAGATCGGGCGCACACGCGTGAGTGCGTTTCTCCGGGTGGCGGACGCTCGCTTCGCAGCCGAGTCGGGCGAGACGGAGCGGGAGCGATCGAGGAGCGCGATCCGCTCGCTGTACCGGCGCATGTCGCGCGCGGCCTTTCGCGATCCGGTGGAGATCGGCGATCTTGCCATCGGCGGCGGTGATCTCATGCAGGCGGGCATCAGGGCAGGGCCGCGGCTCGGCGCAGTGCTCCGGGCGCTGCTCGAGTGGGTGCTCGAGGATCCCGCGCGCAACACGCACGATCGGCTGCTCGCGCGCGCGCGAGCTCGCTGGCGAACAGTCTCACTCCTAACAGAGCTCGCGCATGTGGTTTCGGGGCCGCCAGCCAGAGACATCGGTGTGGAAGCGCTTTCGCTCCGCTGCCGACGGATTCGTCTTCACGAAGGAAGACGACTACTACAGCGCGCACGTCGTCGCGCACGCGGAGCGTATCGTCGACCTGTTTCTCGCGCTCATGGAGCAGCTGCCGCCGGCCGTGGACGTCTCGATCGTGGATGCGCGCGAGAAGCGGAAGTGGCGCGGTGAGCGACTGGCGCTGCCGGACGTGCGCGACGCACTCACGCGCATCAAGACCCTCGTCGCCGCTGCCGGCGGAGTGGAGGTCGCGGTGTACTCGAGCGAGGACCAGCTGACGCTCAATCCCATGCTCGAGCTCTTCATCTACGCGCGCACGGATCGCTGGTTGTATCTCCTGCAGGGCAAGGGACTCGAGGAGCGCCGGCTCGTGCGCACGAACAGCTGGAAGGTCTCCCGCCACGAATTCCAGCCGGCTCCCGAGCTCTCGGCGGCACTGGACGCGCTGGTCGAATCGCTGCGGCTCACCCCCGGGTGACGCGCACTCCGCTCGTATACGCCCTCGTGGCCGCGGCGGCGAACGTCGTGGGCGCGCTCGTTGTTGCGGTGCGCGCCAAGTGGAGCACGCGCGCGCTCGACGCCATGATCGCGTTCGCCGCGGGCTTCATGATCTGCGTGTGTCTCACGGACATCTTCCCGGAGGCGATCGAGCGCGCCGGCGCGCGTGGAGCGATGGCTGCGCTGGCCGGCTATCTCCTGGTGCACCTCACGCAGCACATGCTCGCGCCGCACTTCCACTTCGGCGAGGAGACGCACGAGGTCACGGAGCTCGTGAGCGTGTCCGCGCTCGCAGGGCTGCTGCTGCACACGTTCGTCGACGGCGTCGCGATTGCGAGCGCCTTTCACGTGAGCGCCGCGCTCGGCACGCTCGTCTTCGCTGCGATCGTGCTGCACAAGCTTCCCGAAGGTTTCGCCATCGCCAGCCTCTTCATGGCGGCTGGCGCGGGGCGTGCAAGAGCGGTGCGGGCGGGGCTCGCGCTCGGGCTTTCCACGATAGCCGGGGTGGTGGTCACGGACGCGGCGCCCGCGCTCGATGCGATCGGGCTCGGACTTTCGGCGGGAGTGACTCTGTACGTGGCGGCCTCGAATCTCGTGCCCGAATTCCAGGGAAAGCATGACTGGCGGCCGCAGCTCGCGTTCGTCCTGGGCTGCATCGTGTATTTCGCCACACGCATGGCAGCGGGGCTCTGAGCATGGCCACGGGCAGGAGCGCGCGCGGCCGTCAGGCGGGAGGTGCACCGGCGCCCTCGCTGTTCGCGCCACCGCTGGGCGCGCAGCCGCTCGCGGCGCGCATGCGTCCCGCGTCGCTCGACGAGTTCGTGGGCCAGGAGCATCTCCTCGCACCCGGGATGGCGCTGCGCGAGTCGATCGAGCGCGGGAAGGTCTCGTCGATGCTCTTGTGGGGCCCACCCGGAAGCGGCAAGACTACGCTCGCCCTTCTCATCGCGAACTACACGGATCGCGAGTTCGTCCCGTTCTCCGCCGTCACCGAGGGCGTGCCGCGCGTGCGCGAGATCATCGCGGAAGCCGAAGAGCGTCTCGCGATGCATGGGCGCGGCACGGTCCTGTTCTTGGATGAGATCCACCGGTTGAATCGCGCGCAGCAGGACGCGTTTCTCCCACACGTGGAGCGCGGCACCGTCACGTTGATCGGCGCCACGACGGAGAACCCGTCGTTCGAGATCAACGGCGCACTGCTGTCGCGCACGCGCGTGTTCGTGCTTCGCGCGCTCACAGTCGAGGACGTGACGAAGGTGCTGCGCACCGCGCTCGAGGATCGCGTGCGCGGGCTCGGCGATCTCGAGCTCTCGATCGATGATGACGCGCTCGCGACGATAGCCACCGAGGCGGATGGCGATGCGCGGCGCGCGCTCACCGTTCTCGAGGCTGCCGCCTCGCACGTGGGCGCCAGGGGACGCATCACGGCCTCCGTGGCGCGCGACGCTCTGCAGCTCCGCTTCGCGCGGCATGACAAGTCGGGAGAGGAGCACTTCAATCTCCTCTCCGCCTACCATAAGTCGCTTCGTGGCTCGGATCCGCAGGGGGCGCTCTACTGGATGGCGCGCATGATCGAGGGCGGTGAAGATCCGATGACGATCTTTCGGCGCGCGATCGCGATGGCGGCGGAAGACGTCGGGCTCGCCGATCCGAACGCGCTGCAGCTCGCAGTCGCCGCTCGCGATGCCTGGCACATGCTGGGCGCGCCCGAAGGCTATCTGCCGCTCGCCGAGATGACGATCTATCTGGCGACCGCGCCCAAATCGAACAGCGCGAAGACGGCGCTGTCCGCGGCGCTGGCGGCCGCGCGCGAATCGCCCGCGGAGGGCGTTCCGCTGCACATTCGCAATGCGCCGACGCCGCTGATGAAGGAACTGGGTTACCATAAAGGGTATCAGTACGCGCACGACGCCGAGGACGCCTACATTCCGCAGGAGTATCTCCCCGACAGCCTGCGCGGCACGGTGCTCTACGAGCCGGGGCGCTTCGGATTCGAGAAGGAGATCAGCAAACGGCTCGCGTGGTGGGCAGAGCTGCGCGAGAAGGCGGCCGCGGAGGAGAAGTCGTCGGGCAAGCAGGTGGAGAAACCGTGAATCGAGAACACACATTCGGAGATCGTATGCGCCTCAAGGCAACAGTGACAGCTCTGCTGGTACTCGCAAGTGCGTCGTGCGGTGGTCTTGGCCGGGGCGGATTCAGGGAGCCCGTGGTGAACTTCAAGGATGTGCGCGTGGGCGGTCTCGGCCTGAACGGTGGAACGCTGAACATCGTGCTGAGCGTTTACAATCCGAACAGCTTCGGACTCGATGCGCAGCGACTCACGTATCAGCTGATGGTCGACACGCTCCCGCTCGGCTCGGGCGCGCTGGACAAGCGCTTCTCGGTGGCCAGCAACGATTCCACTGAGGTCGAGCTTCCGCTTCGCTTCACGTGGAGCGGGGCAAGCGGCGCCGTTCGTGATCTCATCAACAACGGAACCGTCCCCTATCGCGTGCTCGGCGATCTCACCGTCGGCTCCGGGGTGGGCGATTTCACGATCAAGTACGATCGTACGGGCCACTTCAATTCCATGTCCGGCGCGACACACTGACTCAACGACACAGGTACAGCCATCTCTAGAACCTCCATCGATCTTCATCCGCCCGCCGAGCGCGCGATCCTCGTGGGCGCCCCGATCAAGTCATCCCGTGCGCGCCAGCAGCTCGGCGAACATCTCGAGGAGCTCGCGGAGCTCGCAGACACTGCCGGAGCCACGGTCGTCGGGGAAGTGACGCAGATGCTCGACCGGCCGCATCCCGGCACCTACCTCGGCAAGGGGAAGATCGAGGAGCTGCGCGGCGCCATCGACGAACAGCAGGCGACCGTCATCATCTTCGACGATGAGCTCTCGCCGGCGCAGGGACGCAACGTGGAGACGGCGCTCAACACGCGCGTCGTGGACCGCGCGGAGCTCATTCTCGACATCTTCGCCACGCGTGCGCGCACCAGCGAGGCGAAGATGCAGGTGGAGCTCGCGCAGCTCGAGTACACGCTGCCGCGGCTGACCCGCATGTGGACGCACCTCGAGAAGTTCCGCGGTGGCATCGGCATGCGCGGACCGGGCGAAACGCAGCTCGAAACGGATCGCCGCCTGATCAACAATCGCATCAAGCTGCTCAAGGAGCGGCTCGTCGACGTCACGCGCGCGCGCGTCGTGCAGCGGAGCTCGCGCAGGGGCGAGTTCCGCGTGTCACTGGTCGGGTACACGAACGCCGGAAAGTCCTCCGTGCTGCGCGCGCTCGCCGGCGATTCGCAGGTGTTCGTGGAGGACCGACTGTTCGCCACGCTCGATCCGCTCACGCGCGAGGTCAAGCTCGGCGAGCATCAGAAGGCGCTCATCACGGATACGGTGGGATTCATCCGCAAGCTGCCGCACCATCTCGTCGCCTCGTTTCGCGCGACGCTGGAAGAGGTGAACGATTCGGATCTGCTCCTCCACGTGATCGACGCGAGCCGCACGACGTGGGAGGATCAGGTGCAGGTGGTGGATGGCGTGCTCGCGGAGCTCGGCGTGTCCGGAAAGCCCGTGCTCCACGTGTTCAACAAGATCGATCGGCTCAGCCACGATGATCTGCTCGCGCTGCAGGAGCGCGTGCGCGACAAGTACCCGGAGTCCATCTTCGTTTCGGCGCTCGCGGAGGGTGGGCTCGAGCCGCTGATGCGCTCGCTCGTGACGCGCGTGCGCACGATGCGGCCGATCGCCGAGGTGCGGATCCCTGCGGGCGATGGACGGCTGCTGGCCGAGCTGCACCGCGAGGGCGAGGTGATCGACCAGCACAACGAGGACTCGGTGCTCGTACTGCACGTGCGCGCGACGGAGGCGCTGATCGGCCGCCTCAAGCGCAGCGGCGCGACGGTCAGCTAGCGGGGAGCAGCCGGCTAGATCCGGACCGCGGGCAAGCCGCCGATATCGGGCGGCGTGTAGCTCGGCGCGCGCCTGATGATCGGCGCTCGGCGCTCCGGCACCGGCGCTGCGCCCGCCACCAGCCGCGCCTCCCAGATGGCGCGCGCCATCGCGATCGCGCCCGGCGGACAGAGCTCCACGCAGGCGCCACAGCGCGTGCACTGGGATGCGTCGACGGTGATCACCGGCAGCTCGTCTTTCGAGAAGGAGAGCGCGCGCTCGGGGCATCCGCTCACGCACTTGCCGCATCTGGTGCACTCGTCCGTGATCACCGGAAGCACCGAGCAGTCGAAGCAGCGGCTCGCCTCGCGCACGATCTCCTGCTGATCGCGCATCGCGCTGCTCGAGAAGGGATCCGCCGGCGGTGCGGTCGACGCGGCGAGGTCGATGCGCCGCGTCGCGATCGAGCGCGCGGCGCGCTCACCATCCCACTCCTCTTCGCCGAGCTCCACCCACGCCGACGAGACGACCGTCTGCACCGCGCACTTGGTCAGCGCCGAATGGATCTGCCACGCGGCGCGCTTCCCGTCGGCGACCGCGTGGGCGATGGTGCGATGTCCGAACGCACAGGCGCCGCCAGCCCACACGCCGCGCAGCGATGTCTGCAGCGTGAATGGTTCGACGGCGATCAAACCATCCGAGTCGTATCTGAGCTCCGTTCCGAACTGTCGAGCCGGAACGCGGCGCGCGGCCATGACCAGCGAGTCGCACGCGAGCACCTTGGTCACGCCTTCGGTCGCGTGTGAAATCTCCACGCCCGTGAGCGCGCCCTGTTCGTCGGTGAGATAGCGGCGCGCGTGCCACCCGCCGTGCAGCACCACTCCGTCCTGGAGCGCGGCAGCGAGCGTGGCGGGCGGTGCGGACGACTGCTCGAGCGCGTCAGGGAGCACTACGTGCGCGGTGGCGACGCTCCGCGCCTCCTCGCTGCGCGGGCGGCGGAGCGCGACGCGCGCGGCATCCAGCGCGAGATCGCCGTCGCCGACGACCACCACGCGGCCGCTCAAGGGCGTGTGCCTGGTGAGCACGGCCATCGCGTCGACCACGCGCGGGTGGGGCGGCTGGTCCGCGAAGAGCTGCTCGGCCGGAGTGGACGCGCCGATCGCGAGGAAGATCGCGTCGAACTCGGTCGCGAGCATGGCGCGCAGCGTCTCGATGCCCACGACAGGTGCGCTGGACACCAGCCGCGTGTGTTTCGACAGGATCGATGCGCACTCGGCTCGCGCGCTGGCCACGGGAAACCGGAACGAGGGGATCGCGCCCGTGAGCATGCCGCCCGGCTCGTTCGCCTCGTCGAAGATCGTGCTTTCGTGGCCGAGGAGGGCGAGATCGTGGGCGCAGCCCATGCCCGTGGCGCCTCCGCCGATGATCGCGACGCGCTTGCCGGAGCGCGGAGCTCGAAAGGCGTTATCCGGAGTCTGGCCGACGAGTCCCGACACTGAGCGAGCGTCGTGGGCGCTGGTGCAGGGCTCGGGCGAGGGGAGGGTGTCCGGCGTGGAGAAGGCGCTCGCGTACGCTTCCAGCGCCGCGATCGCGACCGGGGCTCCGAATGCGCGACGGTTGCAGGCGGTCTCGCAGGGCGCGTGGCAGCCGTGTCCACAGGCGCTGGCGAAGGGGTTCGGACCGCGCGCGAGCAGAAAGGCGCGCGGGTGATCGCCGGCTCTGAGCGCGCTGGCGATCGCCGGTGCATCGACGCCGAGCGGACAGCCATTGTGGGCGCAGGGCAGGAGCGCGGGCAGGGCGGAGGCCGCCAGCGGCAGCGGATAGCGTTTTGCTTGATCGCTCAATTTGCTTCCATTAAGTTCTTCCTCATTGCCTCGGCCCGAGGGCGAAATTGCGGGTGTCGAGGCGCGCGCGCCGCGCTCTTTGTTAGACTGCCGACGCCCCGGCGAGGTTACCGGCATTGCGCGGAGACCGTCCTCCGGGCAGCACGACCTCACCACCCAACTACGGACCTGTGGGAACCTACGAATCGCTGTCGGGCAAAATCGACCGCCGCGAGCTTGTGTGCGGTGTCATGGGACTGGGCTATGTGGGGCTGCCGCTGGCCGTCGAAATGGGACGCGCGGGGCTCAAGGTCCTCGGATTCGAAGTCTCGGAGCGCGTTGCGGCGCTCGTGAATGCCGGCGAGAGCCACATCAAGGACGTGAAGGGCGCGGACGTCGCGTCGCTTCGGCGTGCCGGCAAGCTCGAGGCGACCACGGACATGTCGCGGCTGGGCGAGTGCGACGTCATCTCCGTGTGCGTGCCGACCCCGCTCGGCAAGACGAAGGATCCGGACATGTCGTACATCGTCGCCGCGACGGAGGCGATCGTGGAGCGGCTGCGTCCCGGCCAGATGGTGGTCCTCGAATCGACGACCTATCCGGGAACCACGCGCGAGCTGATGCTGCCGCGCTTCGAGTCGAACGGGCTTCACGTGGGGAAGGACTTCTTTCTCTGCTTCTCGCCAGAGCGCGTGGATCCCGGGAACGCCAAGTGGCACACGCGCAACACGCCGAAGGTGCTCGGCGGCGTCACGGCGAAGTGCACCGAGCTGGGCGGACGCGTCTACAAGCTGTTCATCGACAACGTCGTCGAGGTGACGTCGCCGGAGAGCGCGGAGCTCGCGAAGCTGCTCGAGAACACGTTCCGCATGATCAACATCGGTCTCGTCAACGAGATGGCGATGATCTGCGATCGGCTCGGCGTGGATGTGTGGGAAGTGATCGACGCGGCGGCGACGAAGCCGTTCGGATACATGAAGTTCACGCCGGGCCCGGGGCTCGGTGGCCACTGCATTCCGCTCGATCCGCACTATCTCGCGTGGAAGATGCGCACGTTGCACTACAAGACGCGGATGATCGAGCTCGCGGGTGAGATCAACACCGAGATGCCGGCGTTCTGGGTCGGCAAGCTGCAGGATGCCCTGAACGAAGTCGGCAAGCCGCTCAAGGGGTCGAAGGTGCTCGTGCTCGGCGTGGCCTACAAGAAGGACATCGACGACCTGCGCGAATCGCCTGCCCTCGAGATTCTCGATCTGCTCACGCAGAAGGGAGTCGTGGTGAGCTATCACGATCCATACGTGCCCGAGATCGTCGCCGATGGCCACACCCCCGCGGGCGCGGTGGGCGTCTCGGTGCCGTTCACGGATGCGGCATTGAGCGCAGCCGACGCCGTGATGGTCGTGACGGATCACTCGTCCATCGACTACGCGCGAGTCTGTCGCAACGCACAGCTGGTGATCGACACGCGCAACGCGTGCGCGCAGCACGAAGCTGCACACCCCGAACGAGCGGTCGTTGCCCACGCCTGACTCACCGCATCACCCGGCTGGACAAATGGAGCGTAACGCGAGCCTGGAAGGCGTCGACCGTCCGATCCGGATTGCGCTGGTCGGCTGCGGGCGCATCAGCGAGCGCCACATCGATGCGATCACGGCGAATCCGGAGCTGGAGCTGGTCGCCGTGTGCGATGAGGTCGCGGAGCGCGCGCGCGCGGCGGGCGAGAAGAGCGGCGTCCCGCACTTCACGAGCTACGAGAAGATGCTGAAGACGGTGGCTGCCGATGCCGTCGCGATCTGCACGCCGAGTGGAATGCATCCGAAGCAGGGAATCATGGCGGCCGAGCGGGGGCTGCACGTGATCTCGGAGAAGCCGATGGCGACGCGCCTCGAGGAGGCCGACGCGCTCGTGAAGGCGTGCGACGACGCGGGCGT
>Ga0105238_10004373_pt1 | contig 14021 bp, 14 predicted proteins | sample KBSC34metaG_FD_81526 | JGI IMG/M metagenome (GOLD analysis project Ga0105238, IMG submission 81526) | Corn rhizosphere microbial communities from Kellogg Biological Station, Michigan, USA - KBS C3-4 metaG | ecosystem: Host-associated > Plants > Roots > Rhizosphere > Soil | place: Michigan, USA... | reverse complement strand
ATCGTCGTCGCTCTCGCCAGCAATGTTGGCCGAGCGCGCGATATGCGCCTCGCCGGCATTGCGAAACTCAAGTTCCGGGCGCTCTTCCTCGCAATAGGGGCAGCGGATGAGTAGCATCTGGTGATCCTAAAACTTGCCGTGACCGACGCGCGCGCCGGTCGGTTGATCGCAAAGCGGCTGAAGGGCCATTTGCGCCATCATCAGTGCGCCACCGCCGCCGCCGCCGCCTCGTCGATGAGACGGCCAGTGCGGAAGCGCTCGAGCGTGAAGGGCGCGTTGATCGGATGCGGGTCGTCCTTCGCGATGGTGTGCGCGAAGACATTGCCGGAGCCGGGCGTTGCCTTGAAGCCGCCCGTGCCCCAGCCGCAATTGACGTAGAGGCCCTTGACCGGCGTCTTCGCCAGGATCGGCGAGCGGTCGGGCGTCACGTCGACGATGCCGCCCCAGGAGCGCAGCATCTTCATGCGCGTGAAGATCGGGAACATCTCGCAAATGGCGTCGAGCGTGTGCTGCAGGATATGCAGGCCGCCGGTCTGCGAATAGGAGACATACTGGTCGGTGCCGGCGCCGATGACCAGCTCGCCCTTGTCCGACTGCGAGATATAGGCATGCACGGTGTTCGACATCACCACGCAGGGCACCACCGGCTTGATCGGCTCCGACACCAGCGCCTGCAGCGGGTAGCTCTCCAGCGGCATGCGCACGCCGGCCATGTTCATGATGACTGACGAATGGCCGGCCGCGACCACGCCGACCTTCTTGGCGCCGATGAAGCCGCGCGTCGTCTCGACGCCGGCGACAGCGCCATTGGCCGCGCGCTTGATGCCGGTGACCTCGCAGTTCTGGATGATATGCACGCCGCGCGCCGAGGCGCCGCGCGCGTAGCCCCAGGCGACCGCGTCGTGGCGCGCCGTGCCGCCGCGCCGCTGCAACGCCGCGCCCATCACCGGATAGCGCGCGTCCCTGGAGATGTTGAGCGGAGGGCAGAATGCCTTCGCCTCTTCCGGCGTCAGCCATTCATTGTCGATGCCGTTGAGCCGGTTGGCATGGATGTGGCGCTTGAACACCTGCACGTCATGCACATTGTGCGCCAGCATCATGACGCCGCGCGCCGAATACATGACGTTGTAGTTGAGCTCCTGGCTGAGCCCGTCCCACAGCTTCAGCGCATGGTCGTAGATGCCGGCGCTTTCGTCATAGAGGTAGTTGGAGCGGATGATGGTGGTGTTGCGGCCAGTGTTGCCGCCGCCGAGCCAGCCCTTTTCCAGCACCGCGATGTTGGTGATGCCGTGCTCGCTCGCCAGGTAATAGGCCGTGGCCAGGCCATGCCCGCCGGCGCCGACGATGATGACATCGTATTCCTTCTTCGGCTCAGGCGAAGTCCACTGCTCTTCCCAGCCCTTGTGGCCGCGCATCGCCTCGCGGGCAATGGCGAATACCGAGTATTTCTTCACGTTCCAGCCTCGCGCCAGTAGCTTTCGCGGATTTGCTGCCGGGCATCCCTTTCCCGGCTCGCGAGGTGTATCACTAGCGAAACCACGCTGCCACCCTTGCGCTGTTTGCGACGGTGCTTGCCGTTTTGCGCCACAGTTGAAACGAAGCATCCGACTGGCTTCGGCGGCTGTCTTCGGCGACACTCCTGCCGCATGACGCTGGAGGACAATGATGGGCAACGCCTGGTGGAATCTGACCCTGCGCTTTCTGCTCGAGCTTTCCGCGTTGCTTGGCCTCGGCATGGCCGGCTGGAGCTTTCCGGTCGGGTTGGGGCGCTGGATACTCGCAATCGCCTTGCCGCTCGTCGCGGCCGTGTTGTGGGGCACCTTCGCGGTGCTCGACGATCCGAGCCGTTCGGGCCGTGCTCCGGTGCCGGTGCCGGGCGCCGTCAGGCTGGTGCTGGAACTTGTCATACTGTTCGGCGGTGCGGCTGGATTCTATCTGGCCGACCACACGGCCGCGGGCATTGTAATGGCTCTGCTGATTGTCCTCAGCTACGCCTTCTCACTGGACCGGCTGGGTTGGCTGTTGCGGCAGTAGAGCAGGCAGTAGAGCAATCGCGGTCTTTGCGGGTTTCGGGTGGCCGCGGCCATCCTCATTTGCGACCTCACATCCGACCGCCGGCAAGTCCGGCACGCAAGGAAGGATGCCGAAAATGTTCGCACTCACAGATAAGGTCGCCATCGTCACCGGCGCCAGTTCCGGCATCGGCCGCGCCACCGCTAGGCTGTTCGCCGGGCAAGGCGCCAGCCTGGTCGTCGCGGCGCGCCGCCAGGCCGAACTCGACACGCTGGTCGACGAAATCGAGGCGGCCGGCGGAACGGCGGCGGCACTTGCCGGCGATGTAAGGGACGAGGCCTATGCGAAGGCGCTCGTCGAGCTCGCCGTCGCGCGTTTCGGCGGCCTCGACGTAGCCTTCAACAATGCCGGCGCCGTCGGCGTGATGGGACCGGTGCCCGACATGGCGCCGGCGACATGGCATGAGACGATGGACACCAACCTGACCAGCGCCTACCTCGCCGCTAGGCACCAGATACCGGCCATGCTGGAGCGCGGCGGCGGCTCGCTGATCTTCACATCGAGCTTCGTCGGCTACACCGCCGGCATGCCGGGCATGGCTGCCTATGCCGCCGCCAAGGCCGGCCTGATCGGGCTGACACAGGTGCTGGCCGCCGAATACGGCCCGAGCGGACTGCGCGTCAACGCGCTGCTGCCCGGCGGCACCGACACGCCCGGCGCCACGACCACGACGCCCGAGGCGCGCGCCTTCGTCGAAGGCATTCACGCGCTGAAGCGCATGGCGCAGCCCGAAGAAATCGCCCGCTCGGCGCTTTATCTGGCTTCCGACGCCTCGAGCTTCACCACCGGCACGGCGCTGTTCGCCGATGGTGGTGTCTCGATCAACCGGACGTGATCCGTCTGGCGGACGGCAGACGCGCTCATCCGCTAAAATTCCGCAATTGCGGCCTTGCATTCCGGTCCGTTTTGACGATTTTCGTTCCCGTCGAAAATCGGACCGGAACGATGCTGCTGATCAGGACCTATGTCGCCCAGAGCGCAATCGAAGGCGTCGGCGTCTTCGCCGCCGACCCTGTCCGGAAAGGCGCTTCGATCTGGCGGCTCGATCCCGATTTCGACCGGCTGATCCCGATGGAAAAATACGAAGCCGCGCCTTTGCATTTCAGGGAACTGCTCGACCGCTATGCCTATCCAAGCCCTGACAAGCCGGGCTTCATGGTCTATGAGGTCGACAATGGTCGCTTCATGAACCACTCCGAGCGGCCGAATACGGATTTCTCCCAATATGGCGGCGCCATCGCCATCCGCGACATCGCGGCCGGCGAGGAAATCACCTGCGACTATGGCGAGTTTTTCGAAGACTTTGCGCGCCTCCATCTGACGACCGCGTAAGGCAAACAAACGTGCGGACGCCGCGCTCGGGTTTTTGATGGCGCTTTCCCGCAATCAACGGTGGACATCCCGGCCTGATTCTGTTATCAGCCGCCACAATTCGCGGTGTAGCTCGCCGCGGAGGCATTTCAGCTATGGCTGTTTGCCTATCGATTTCAAACCCGAAGACAGGATTGCCCGTGCAGGTACTCGTCCGCGACAACAACGTTGATCAGGCGCTTCGCGCGCTGAAGAAGAAGATGCAGCGCGAAGGTATTTTCCGCGAAATGAAGATGCGCGGTCACTACGAGAAGCCGTCCGAGAAGCGTGCCCGCGAGAAGGCGGAAGCCGTGCGCCGCGCCCGCAAGCTGGCCCGCAAGCGCGCCCAGCGCGAAGGCCTGCTGCCGATGACCCCGCGCCCGGCTCCGGCTGGTGCCGCCGGCGCATCGCGCTCGCCGCGCTCATAACGCCTATTTTTCGTCCTTTTCGAAGGATACCGAGGGTGGCGCGATGCGGAATCGCCGCCACCTTTTTGTTTATGCATAGGAGCCGGTTCGGAGAGGGAACGGACTGACGGCGCTGCGGCAGTGAGGACAAAGATGAACGCAATTTCCGTGGAGCGCAGAGCCGCTTTTCGCGGCTTCGCCCTGACGGCGGCCCTGCTTTCGGGCCTGGCGCTTGCAGCGTGCCAGACAGCCCCGACTGGCGAGTTCAACTCAATCGACAAGGCGCAAGGCTCGAGCGAGAACATCTCCTCGCTTTCGGCGGTCATCCAGCGCAATCCGCAGGATCCCGAGGGCTACAATGTGCGCGGCTCGGCCTATGGCCGCGGCGGCCAGTACCAGGCGGCGCTGAAGGACTTCAACCAGGCCATCCAGCTCAACCCGAATTTCTACCAGGCCTATTCGAACCGCGCGCTGATCCAGCGCTTCCTCGGCAACCAGGAAGCAGCTTTAGCCGACTACAACCGGTCGATCCAGATCAACGCCAATTACGACGCCGCCTATATCGGCCGCGGCAATCTCTACCGTAAGGCGGGCCGCACCCAGGATGCCTTCAACGATTTCCAGAAGGCGATCCAGCTCGACACCACGGACGCACGCGCCTACCACAACCGTGGCCTGATTTATCAGAGCCAGGGTCAGCACAAATTCGCCATCGAGGATTTCTCGACGGCGATCTCGCTGGCGCCGGACGCCGCCGAGCCCTACAACGGCCGCGGCCTTTCCTATCTGGCGACAGGCGACGAGGACAACGCCTTCAGCGATTTCAACATGGCCATCAAGCTCGACGGCAAGAACGCCGAGGCGTGGGCCAACCAGGCGCTGATCTACGAAAAGCGCGGCGACAAGGCCAGAGCGGCCAAGTCCTACCGCGAGGCTATCCACCTCGACCCGAACTACCAGCCGGCCAAGGACGGCCTGTCGCGCACCGGCAGCAGCGCCAGCTGATCGGAAGCTGACGCCGGAACGGTACGCTGCACGCGGCCGGTCGTCACCCGTGAACCGCAGTGTTGCAGCACGGAGACGCCTATGGCGATCCGTTAACCGCCCATGGCGATGGGTTAACCTTTGCCATGTTCGCGCCAAGTTTTCGGCGGAACGCTCCGCGCACCTCGATCGTTTAAGCCGGGGCCAAAATTTTCGCGAAAGGACCTTTCCAATGATCAAGACACTTGCCTGTGCCGCTGCCGCGCTTGCCGCCACGGTCCTCGCTTCTCCGGTCAGCGCCGGCACGCTTCGCCTCGGCACGCTCGATTGCACCATCGACGGCGGCGTCGGCTACATCATCACGTCGAACAAGGGCGTCTCCTGCACCTTCCGTCCCTATCATCACGGTCCGGCCGAACAGTACACCGGCATGATATCCAAGCTCGGCGTCGACCTCGGCCAGACGCATCAGGGCCAGCTCGTCTGGGCGGTGCTCGCGGCGACCCGTCACCATGAGGCGGGCGACCTTGCCGGCAGCTATTACGGCGTCAACGCCGAGGCTTCCGTGGTGACCGGTGGCGGCGCCAACCTCCTGGTCGGCGGCCTGGACGGCGCCTTCATGCTGGAGCCGCTCAGCGTCCAGGCGCAGACCGGCGTCAACCTGGCCGTCGCGGTAGCATCGCTGGACCTCGTCCACTCCTACAAATAAGGCATCCGGCCGGTAACGGCATCAGCTCCCTATACGCGTGGCCCGGAACAGGACAATGTAGCCGTTCCGGGCCGCATGCTTTTTGGGGGGAAGCTCATGTCGAGAATTATCGCCGCAGCCGCGATCGCCGTGGTCGCACTGGCTGGTCAGGCTCGAGCGGAGACCGGCGGCGTCGAGCTCGGCGTGCTGGATTGCGCCATTGGCGGCGGCACCGGCTTCGTCTTCGGCTCCAGCAAGGATCTGAGCTGCACCTTCACGCCGGCCGACAAGACCTTCGCACCGGAGGCCTATTTCGGCGCCGTCAACAAATTCGGCCTCGACATCGGCACCACCAGCCAGAGCGTGATGCGCTGGCTGGTGCTGACGCCCATGAAGAACATCTATGCCCCGGGCGCGCTGGCCGGCGACTATGTCGGCGCCAGCGCCGAAGTGACGGCCGCGGTCGGCGCCGGCGCCAACCTTCTGGTCGGCGGTACCGGGAACGCCTTCACCCTGCAGCCGCTCAGCGTCCAGACACAGACCGGTCTCAACATAGCCATCGGCGTCAGCCAGTTCCAGCTGCGCAGCACGGCGGACTGACGGGCTGTCGTCACGGCATAAAGAATTCGCTTGAGCTCAACCGCGGTTGAGGTTCTAGAGACACTTCCCGAGAGAGCAATTCCAGGAAAAGTACGCAGCGGTTTCCCGTCCGAAATTGCGTGGAAACAGAAAGTTAGAGCAGGTTGGCGATTCTCTCGAACGGCTGAACTGGTCCAAGAATCGGGAGAGCGATTTGAGCGCGGATTCGAGCAACGGAGTGGATTGGCGGGCGCTGTGGGCGAGCGGCGATCTGGCGCGCTTCTGCTTCATCAATCTCGGCATCCTGCTTTACGCCACCAACGAGACGATGGTGGCGACGGTGATGCCGGCGATGGTCGGCGAACTGGATGGCGTGCAGCTGGTCGGCTGGTCTCTGGCGATCTACGAGCTTGGCGCCATCACCGCAGGCGCCGCAGCCGGGCGACTTGTCAGCTATGTCTCACTGCGCAGCAACATGACGGTCGCCGCCCTGCTCTACGCGGCCGGTGCGCTGGTGAGCGCCGTCGCGCCTTCGATGACACAGTTCCTCGCCGGGCGGCTGATCGAGGGCCTTGGCGGCGGCGCGCTGGTGTCGCTCGCTTTTGTTTCCGTCGAGCGGTTGTTTCCGCGCCGCATCTGGCCACAGCTTTTCGGCGTGATGTCGGCGATCTGGGGCATCGCCGCCTTCAGCGGTCCGATGATCGGCGCCATCATGGTCGAGCTTCTGTCCTGGCGCTGGGCGGTCGGCATCTTCGCGCTGGGCGGTATCGCCGTCGCACTTGCCAGCCTCACCGTTCTCAACACTGTCGGCGCATCACGGCCGCAGGCATCGGGCGATGCAGTGCCGCCCTTCCCCTATGGCGCGCTCGCCTGTCTTGCCGTCAGCGTGGTCTTGATCGCGACCGCCGGTGTCGACATCGCCCTGCTGCGCTCATCGCTCTTGCTTTGCCTTGGCCTGGCTGGCCTGGCGCTGTTCGTTTGGGTCGACGCGTTGAAACCTCGGTCGCGGCTGTTCCCGTCAAATCTGTTTTCGTGGCGCGCGCCCGTCGGCACGGGCATGACCATGGTCGCCGCTTTTTCGGTGGCGACCTGTTCCTTCGGCATATACGGGCCGCTGCTTCTCACCACGCTGCACGGCATACCGCTGCTTACCAGTGGCTACATCATCGCCGCCGAGTCGATCTCCTGGTCGATCCTGTCGATCCTCGTCGCCAACGCCCCGCCGGAGCGCGAACAGTCGATCATCCTCGTCGGCGCGCTGATGATCGCCTGCGGCATTGCCGGCTTCGCCTATACGATCCCTGCCGGCTCGATCCCGCTGATCCTGCTCTGCGCCCTTTTGCAGGGCGGCGGCTTCGGCATCGCCTGGCCGTTCCTGACCCGCATCATCGTAGCGTCGGCGGCGCCGGACGAGCAGACCATCGCCTCGGCCGCCGTGCCGACCATGCAACGCATCGGCTACGCCGTCGGTGCCGCCCTTGCCGGCATCATCGCCAATGCCAGCGGCTTCTCCGAAGGGCTGAACCACGATGCGGCCGCTTCTGTCGCCGGCTGGCTGTTCCTAGCCTTCGTGCCTCTTGGTGTTTTCGGGTGCCTGGCGGCGCTGAAGATCTTTTCGGCAGCGAACAGGCCGCGACTTGCGGCCGGTTGACGCCCGCGCCTCAAGCGACGGCGGCGACCGGAGTGCCGGCTTGGCTCTCGGGCTCAGACTATGACAGTCTGCTGCAGGCGCTCCGCAATGAGCGCGGCGATCCGCGCCGCCACCTCGTCCTTGCCCATTTCCGGCCATTCCTCGACGCCGGTCCTGGAGACGATGCGCACCTTGTTACGGTCACCGCCCATCACGCCGGTCGGACCGATGCCGCTTTCATGCGAGACATCGTTGGCGACGATGAAGTCGGCGCCTTTTTTCTTGAGCTTGGCTTCGGCGTTGGCGATCAAATCCTGTGTCTCGGCGGCGAAGCCGACGACGAGACCCGGTCGCTGGCTGTGATGGCCGATGCCGGCCAGGATGTCGGGATTCTCGACCATCTGCAGCGACGGCGGTCCCTCGCCCGCAACTTTCTTGATCTTCTCGCCGGCGGCGTTCGCCGTGCGCCAGTCGGCGACCGCCGCGACGAACACGGCGGCATCCGCCGGCAGCAGGTTCTCGACCGCTTCCTTCATCTGCGCGGCCGTTTCCACATGAGTGGTCGCAACACCGGTCGGATCGGCGATGGTGACCGGGCCGGAGACCAGCCGCACATCGGCGCCGAGCTTCGCCAGTGCGGCCGCGATCTCATGGCCCTGCTTACCCGAGGAGCGGTTGGCGATGTAGCGCACCGGGTCGATCGGCTCATGCGTCGGCCCCGAGGTGACGATGATCCTGCGGCCGGCAAGCGGCCTCGGCTTCTCGTCGAGCATGGCCTCGATGGCGGCGACGATCTCCAGCGGCTCGGCCATGCGGCCCTCGCCGGCCTCGTTGCTTTCGGCCATCTCGCCTTTGGCCGGACCGATAAACGCGATGCCGTCCTTCTGCAGCGTCGCCCGATTGCGGCGCGTTGCCGGATGCGACCACATCTTCGGGTTCATTGCGGGGGCCATCAGCACCTTCTTGTCCGTGGCCAGAAGCACCGTCGAGGCAAGGTCGTTGGCATGGCCGCTGGCGAGCTTCGCCATCAGGTCGGCGGTCGCCGGCGCGACGACCAGCAGGTCTGCTTCGCGCGAAAGCCTGATATGGCCGACATCGTGCTCGTCATTGCGATCGAACAGCTCGGTGAAAACGTGGTCCGCCGAAAGCGCGCCGACCGACAGCGTGGTGACGAATTCCTGCGCCGCCGATGTCATCACCACCCGAACGGACGCACCGCGCTCGCGCAGCCGCCGGATCAGGTCGAGCGCCTTGTAGGCGGCGATGCCGCCACCGATGATGAGCAGGATGCGTTTGCCGGAGAGAGAGCCTCGCACCGGTCTGCCGGCAGCGGCAACAACCTGCGTCGCCTGCTCCTTCGGACCTGCCAGCGCACGCAGCGCCTCCTCGATCTGGCCGATGCGGTCGGCCTGCCCAGCCCGGCCTTCGACCGCGGCTCGGATCATCGCCCGCGCCTGCTCCTCCATCGAGCAGCCATTTTCGGCCGCGAGTTGCCGAAGCAGGTCCTTCACCTCATCGTCGAGATTCCGGATCGTGATGCTGGCCATGTGATTGCACTCGCTTCAGATAGCGCTTGCAATGATAGCAATGCAATCAAACGCTCGCAAGCCGGATGCCGATCAGAGTAATTTCCACGCTATGTAGATCAAGGTCAGCGCAATCACCCACAGCGCCACCCGGCCGGAACGGGTGTGACGCGCCTCGGCCTTGCCGATGGCACGGGCCGTCGCCTCGTCGAAGCGCAGGCCGTTCTCGGCCATCAGGTCGATCTCGCGCGACAGCCGATCGGTGCGAGCGGCGAGGTCCGGCGCCTGCCTTGCCAGGGTCAACAACGCCTTGGCGCCGTCGCGCGCATCGGCCAACAGTCCGCGCGGGCCGAGATTGCCGGCGATCCAGTCGCCGACCACCGGCTCCGCCGTCTTCCACATGTTGAAGGCAGGATCGAGCGTGCGCGCAACGCCCTCGACGACGACCATAGTCTTCTGCAGCAGAATCAGTTCCGGCCGGGTCGCCATGTCGAAGAGCTCGGTGACCTCGAAGAGAAGCGTCAACAGCTTCGCCATCGAGATGGTCTCGGCCGACTGGCCGTGGATCGGCTCTCCGATGGCGCGGATCGCCTGCGCGAAAGCCGAGACATTATGCTGGCGCGGCACGTAGCCCGCTTCGAAATGCACCTCGGCGACGCGCTGGTAGTCGCGCACGATGAAGCCGTACAGGATCTCGGCGAGGAAGCGCCGTTCCTTCTTGCCGAGCCGGCCGGCAATGCCGAGATCGACGGCGACGATGGTGCCGCTCGCCTCGACGAACAGGTTTCCCGGATGCATGTCGGCGTGGAAGAAGCCGTCACGCAGCGTGTGCCGCAGGAACGACTGGATGAGATTGGCGGCGATTGCCTTGAGGTCGTAGCCGGCGGCGGCAAGGCCGGCCAGATCGTTCATCTTGATGCCGTCGATCCACTCCATGGTGAGCACGTCGCGGCCTGTCCGCTCCCAGTCGACCGCCGGCACGCGGAAACCCGGATCGTCCTTGGTGTTCTCGCCGAGTTCCGAAAGCGCCGCCGCCTCGAGCCTCAGATCCATCTCGATCCTGGTGGTCTGCGCCAGCGTCTGGGTCACCTCGACCGGACGCAGCCGGCGCGACGAGGGGATGTATTTCTCCTGCAGGTGGGCGGCAAGGAAATAGCTTTCGAGATCCTGGAAGAAGCGGCGCCGCACGCCGGGCCGGATCACCTTGACCGCCGCGCGCGAAGCGGTGCCCTCGCGAACGACTTCGGCGCTGTGCACCTGCGCGATCGACGCCGCCGCCACCGGCTCGCCAAAACTGGCATAGAGATCGTCGATCTTGCGCCCGAGCGAGGCTTCGATCGCGTGAACCGCCTCTGCCTTCGGGAAGGTGTGCATCTTGTCCTGCAGGAGCGCGAGGTCCAGCGCCATGTCGTTGCCGACGACATCGGGTCGCGTTGCCAGGAACTGGCCGAGCTTGACGTAGGAAGGTCCGAGCCGCACCACGGCGCGCGCCAGCCTGTCGCCGCGCTGATAGCTCAGCGCCCGGCGGCGGGTAAAAAGCCGCGCTACGCGCCAGCCGAATTTCGGCATGCCGGAGAGTTCTTCGCCCGGCAATGCCGCGACGACGCCCTCTCGGACCAGCACCCAGCCGGCCCGGGCGAGCCTGAAGGCCGCGGCGACGCTGCTCATTGCCCACCCTGATTCAAGAGAGCCAGCTTCAAAGGGTCCTGCCTCAAAGCTTCCAGCCGGAATGAAGGGCGGCGATGCCGCCCGAATAATTTCGGAAGCTGACCCGGTCGAAGCCGGCGCGGGTAATCATCGCCGCGAAATTCTGCTGGTTGGGGAACTTGCGGATGGATTCGACGAGATAGGAATAGGGCTCGCCATCGCCGGTCACCGCCTTGCCGATCCTGGGGATCGCGTTGAACGACCAGGTCTCATAGACCTTGTCGAGCAGCGGCATATCGACCTCGGAGAATTCGAGGCAGAGCAACCGCCCGCCGCGCTTCAGCACTCGATAGGCTTCGGCAAGCGCAACCTCGATGCGCGGCACGTTGCGGATGCCGAACGCGATCGTGTAGGCGTCGAAGGTACCGTCCTCGAAAGGCAGCGCCTCGGCATTGGCCTCGACGAAGTCGGTGTTTGCCGCAAGGCCCTTCTTCTCGGCGCGGTCGCGGCCGACGGCCAGCATCGAGCCGTTGATGTCGAGCACCGTGGCATGGGCCTGGCGCTGGCTGGCCTCGACGATGCGGAAAGCGATATCGCCGGTGCCGCCGGCGACATCGAGCACCTTCCAGCCCGGCCGCTTCGGCGGGTTGAGCCAGGCGACCATCGCGTCCTTCCACAACCGATGCAACCCGGCCGACATCAGATCGTTCATCAGGTCGTATCGATTGGCCACCTTATGGAAGACGTCATTGACGAGGGGCTGCTTCTCGCCTTCCCCGACCTTCCTGAAACCATAGGAGGTTTCCATGCCGCCCGCGGCCGTGGTTCTCTCAACTGACATTATTTTGATCCGCCATAAAACCGGCGGGACCATAGCCGATCGATGGTGCCGACGCTATTGTCCAGGGCGCGGTTTTCGGCCGCGCTTTCAAAACCCGGTCCAGAAGGGTCACGCATGATTTTCAGGCCAGAATCGGTGCGAGAGCCGCATACCGGACGGGATGACCGCATGATTTTGAAGGCCGAACTGCATTGCCACATCGAAGGGGCGGCGGCGCCCGAGCTTGTTGTCAGCCAGGCCCGCAAATATGGGAAGGATCCATCGCCCTATATCCGCGATGGTTCTTTCGTCTGGCACGATTTCACCTCGTTTCTCGCTGCTTACGATTTCGCCTCCGATCTCTTCCGCACGGAAGAGGACTATGCGCGCCTCGCCGACTATTATCTGACCAGCCTCGCCCGCGACGGCGCCATCTATTCCGAGGTCTTCACCTCGCCGGACCATGCGAAAAAGGCCGGGCTCTCGCCGAAGGCCTATACGGATGCGCTGGGCGAAGGCATGGCCCGCGCCAAGGCCAAGACCGGCATCGAAGGCCGCATGATCGTCACCGGCGTGCGCCATGTCGGGGTCGAGGCGATCGAGCAGGCGGCGCGCTTTGCGGCGCGCTGCGGCCATCCGCTGGTGACCGGTTTCGGCGTCGCCGGCGACGAGCGCATCGGCGATTTCGAGGATTATGTGCGCGCTTTCGAGATCGCGCGCGAAGCGGGCCTCGGCATCACCATCCATGCCGGCGAGCTGATGGGCTGGGAAAGTGTGGCGGCGGCGCTCGACCATATCCGGCCCGCGCGCATCGGCCATGGCGTTCGCGCCATCGAGAACCCGGACCTCGTCCGCCGCATCGCCGCCGAAGGCGTGGTGCTGGAATGCTGCCCCGGCTCCAACATTGCGCTGAAAGTGTTCGACAGCTTCGCCGACCATCCCTTTCAGGCGCTGCGCGCCGCCGGCTGCAAGGTGACGCTCAACTCCGACGACCCGCCCTATTTCTGGACCTCGCTCAAGCGCGAGTACGATATCGCTGCCGAGCATTTCGCCATGAACGATAAGGCGCTTGCAGGGATCACCAGAACAGCCATCGAGGCGGCTTTCGTGGACAAGAAGACCAAGACGGCCCTGCTTGCCCGCGTGAATGGCGCCGCGCGCTGACTTCTTCTTCCGGATTTCGTTTCTTCTTCTGGATTTCGGGCAAAAGCTGTGGTGGATGGCCGCCGGGCGGTTCCTTGGCCGGCGCATTGTCGCTAGGGTCGCTTCCAGCAGCTTCAGGAGATCACGATGCAGGGCGTCACCGTCGTCGACCACCCCCTTGTCCAGCACAAGCTGACCATCATGCGCAAGAAGGAGACCTCGACGGCCGGCTTCCGGCGGCTGCTGCGCGAGATTTCGCTGCTCTTGGGCTATGAGGTGACCCGCAACCTCGAACTGACCACGACCATGATCGAGACGCCGATCGAGGAGATGGAGGCACCGACGCTCGAAGGCAAGAAGCTGGTCTTCGCCTCGGTGCTGCGCGCCGGCAATGGCCTGCTCGAAGGCCTGCTCGACCTGGTGCCGGCGGCACGCGTCGCCCATATCGGCCTCTACCGCGACCATGAAACGCTGGAAGCGGTCGAGTATTTCTTCAAGGCACCGAGCGATCTTGCCGACCGTCTGGTGATCGTCGTCGATCCGATGCTGGCGACCGCCAATTCGGCGATCGCCGCGATCGACAAGCTGAAGGGCCGCGGCGCCACCAACATCCGCTTCCTCTGCCTGCTTGCCGCTCCGGAAGGCATCGAGCGCTTCACCAAGGCGCATCCGGATGTGCCGATCTTCACCGCCTCGATCGACCGCCAGCTGAACGACAAGGGTTACATCATGCCCGGCCTCGGCGACGCCGGCGACCGCATGTACGGGACAAAGTGAGCGCCCTTCTTTACCGCCTGTTTACGCAAGTCTGCGGTTCCGGCACGCGTTAAAGCCGCAAACACCATGTCGGCTTAAGGATGCAGCCTTCGCGAGCAATTCCAGGAAAGTGCAAGGCGGTTTTCCGTTCGGAATTGCTCCAAAACGAAGGAATAGTGCGGTTCAACGTTTCCTTGAAACGATGAAGCGCTCCAGGGGCATCCATGCTGCGCAAGCTTCTCATCCTTGGCATCTTTGCCGGAACCTCGGCTTCCATTCCGATCGTCTATCAGGCGAACCCGCATCTGGTTGACGGCCTGCTGAAATCGACCGTCGCCACGCAGCCGGCAGCGCCGCCCCCCGAGCCGCAGGTCAATCTCGCTTCGGTCCCGGACAAGCCGGCGCCGCCGATGCCGCT
>Ga0105238_10004372_pt1 | contig 14021 bp, 10 predicted proteins | sample KBSC34metaG_FD_81526 | JGI IMG/M metagenome (GOLD analysis project Ga0105238, IMG submission 81526) | Corn rhizosphere microbial communities from Kellogg Biological Station, Michigan, USA - KBS C3-4 metaG | ecosystem: Host-associated > Plants > Roots > Rhizosphere > Soil | place: Michigan, USA... | reverse complement strand
CGCCGCGGCGCTTCTGATGTGCGTCTATGCGGCAGCCTGCGCGCCGATTCAGGTCAGCTCGCATGTCGACCGGGCGCGGGACTTCACGCGATATCGCACCTACGACTGGGGGCCCGCCGACGCACTCCCGGCCGGCGACCCGCGTTTCGAGCGCGACACCTTCTTTCAGGATCACATTCAGGGCGCCATCGAACGCAACATGGCGGGCCGCGGGTTCGAGCGCGCCGCCCTTGGCGAGATGCCCGACGTGCGAGTGCACTTCCACGCGGTGGTCGACCGCCGCCTCAACGTCAACCAGCTGGATTCACGCGCGGGCTACTGCGTTGGCGGCGATTGCCAGGCAGGGTTGGCCGACTACGACGAAGGGACGCTGGTCATCGATGTCATCGACGTCCTGACCAACCGGCTCGTCTGGCGCGGGTGGGCGCGGGACAGCGTCGACGGCGTGCTGGAGCACAAGGACCGGCTCGTGGCCAAAATCGAGGAGGCGGTACGGCTGGTGCTCGAGCAGCTGCCGCGCGCGGGATGAAAAACCTCATTCTGGCCGCATCGCTTCTGCTCGCGTCGTGCGCGCCGATTCGAGTCGATTCGTACGTGCAGCGCGGTCTCGACGTACGCCAGTACCACACGTACGCGTGGGCGCTTCCTGACACCTTTTCGACGGGCGATCCGCGTTTGGACAACAACACGTTGTTCGGCGAGCGCCTCCAGCACGCCGTCGATCGTCATCTGCAACGGCAGGGATTCGAGCGGGTCGAGGGCCGCCAACCAGATGTCTTCGTGCATTACCACGCCCGCGTCGAGCAGCGCCTGAACTCCGCGGACCTTGTCATCGCGGACCCGGGGTGCCGTCCCGAGGACTGCCGGCCGTTTGTCTACGAAGCCGGCACGCTGCTCATCGAGATCGTCGACAGCCGAACGAATCGGCTGGTCTGGCGCGGCTGGGCCGAGAGAGGGCTGGACGGCGTCATTGACAACCAGGCCTGGATGGATGCGGCGGTCGACGACGCGGTGCGTCGCATCATGGAGCGGTTCCCATCGTGAAAGTCGTTACGTATATGAGGTTGCCATGAAATCCCTCCGTCACGTCCTTTGCGCGACCGATCTGACGCCGGCGTCCCGGCCGGCCCTCGTTACGGCGATCACGCTGGCGAAGTCGAGCCGGGCCAGTCTCACCATCGTTCACGTGCTGGCGCCGCCCGTCGTGGTGCCGGAGCAGTACCTGGACTCGGTCGGCCTCGATCAGTTGCAGAAGCGGGCTCGCGCCTGGGCTCTCAAGGAGCTGCAGAAAGTGTCGAAGCGGTCCAGCCGCTCGAACGTCTCGACCTCGGTCATGCTGCGGGAGGGGCGGCCGGCGGACGAGATCGTACGGGCCGGACGCACCACGAAGGCGGACCTGATCGTGACCGGCACGCATGGCCACCGGGGCCTCAAGCTCGCGCTGCTCGGTAGCGTGGCGCAACGCGTGGCGCTGCTCGCGCCGTGCCCCGTCGTCATCGTGAGAGGGAAGTAGCGTGGCAATATGCCGCCCGATGCCACGGAATCCTCGGCCCCGGTCTTCGACCTTCGCCACCTGACGAAGACCTACCGGGTTGGCGACGTCGAGGTGCGAGCCCTGCGCGACGTGACGCTCGCGCTGCCGGCGGGCGAGTTCGTCGTGCTGCTCGGCCCGTCAGGGTCGGGCAAATCCACGCTCCTCAACATCATGGGCGGTCTCGACCTCCCGACCACGGGCGAGGTGCGCTACCACGGCGATGATCTCGCCCGGGCCGACGAGAGCGCGCTCACCGCCTACAGGCGGCGGCACGTCGGGTTCGTGTTCCAGTTCTACAACCTGATCCCCAGTCTGACGGCTTTGGAAAACGTGGAGCTCGTCACCGAGATTGCGACCTCTCCGATGAGGCCGGAGGAGGCGCTGCGGCTCGTCGATCTCGACGCGCGCCGCGATCACTTCCCGGCGCAACTCTCGGGGGGCGAGCAGCAGCGCGTGGCGATCGCCCGAGCCATCGCCAAAAGGCCGGCGGTGCTGCTGTGCGATGAGCCGACCGGCGCGCTCGATATTTCGACCGGCATCGTCGTGCTCGAAGCGCTCGAGCGGGTCAACGCCGAACTCGCGACGACGACCGTCGTCATTACGCACAACGCCGCCATCGCCGCGATGGCCGATCGTGTCGTTCGCCTGGCCGACGGCTGCGTGACGTCGAACGAGGCGCGCGCCGGCGGCCGCGTGCACGCGCGCGATCTGGTCTGGTGACGTCATGGCGCTCACGATGCTGAACCGCAAGCTTCTCCGCGACGTCTGGGCGATGCGCGGGCAGTCGGTGGCCGTGGCGTTCGTCGTCGCGGCGGGCATCGCCATCTATGTGATGTATCAGGCGAACTTCGCGTCGCTGCGCGACACCCAGGCGGAGTACTACGCTCGCCAGCGCTTCGCCGACGTGTTCGTGTCGCTCACACGGGCGCCGCGTTCGATGTCGTCGGAGATCGCGGCTCTGCCGGGCGTGTCCGCCCTCGAGACGCGTGTCGTGGCGCCCGCTATCCTGACGACAGGAGCTGAGGCGCGGCCCGCCAATGCCAGGCTCGTGTCGATTCCGGCCGGCCGGCGCCCGCGGGTCAACGATCTGTATCTTCGGTCCGGCCAATGGATCGAGCCCGGCCGTGCCGACCAGGTGATCCTGAGCGAAGGATTCGCCCGCGCCCGCCGGCTGGCGGTCGGCGATCGGCTGTCGGCGCTCATCAACGGGCGCAGCTATCGCCTGACGGTGGCCGGCACCGCCCTGTCTCCGGAGTACGTCTACACCATCCCTCCGGGCGAACTTGTGCCCGACGACTCGCGGTTCGGCGTGGTGTGGATGGAGGAGGACGCGCTCGCCGCGGCGATGAAGCTCGAAGGCGCGTTCAACGACGTCGTCGTGCGGGTGAGCCCTGGCGCCACGCCCGAGTCCACGATGCCGCGGCTCGATCGGCTGCTGGCGCCGTATGGCGGTCTCGGCGCCGGACCACGCGCGCTGCAACTCTCGCACTGGTTCGTCAGCAACGAGCTGAAGCAGCTCCAGAGTTTCGGCGTGCTGCTGCCGTCGATCTTCCTGCTCGTCGGGGCCTTCATTCTGAACGTCGCGCTGACACGGGCGCTGGCGCTGCAGCGGATACAGATCGCTGCGCTCAAGGCACTGGGTTACGGCAACGCCGCGATCGCCTGGCACTACATCAAGTGGGCCTTGATGATCGGTGTGGCCGGTCTCGTCCTGGGCATTGGGGCCGGCTATTGGCTGGGCGGCGCACTCGGGCGTTTGTACAACGACGTCTTTCGATTTCCGCAGTTGCGGTTCTGGATTCCTGGCTCTGTACTGCTTGGCGCGACGGCGCTCACGGCTGTCGCCGCAGCCGGCGGCGCCTGGCTGGCGGTGTGGCGCGCCGTGCGCGTGCCGCCCGCCGAGGCGATGCGGCCGGAGCCGCCGCTTCGCTACCGCCGCAGTGCGGCGGAGCTACGGCTCGCGCCACGATTGGACGCGAGTGGCCGCATGGTCCTGCGGCATCTGGTGCGGCGGCCGCTGCGCGCGGTGATGTCGGTGGCGGGCATCTCCGTCGCAGTGGCCGTGCTGATGTTCGGTCTTCTCTTCATTGATGTTATCGACCGGCTGATTGTGATGCAGTTCTTCACCGTCGAACGGCAGCACGCGACGGTCACCTTCGCGCAGCCGCGATCGGCGCGCGCCGTCCTCGGGCTGGCCCGTCTGCCCGGGGTGCTCGACGTTGAGCCGCAGCGCAGCGTCGCAGCGAGACTCCGCGCCGGCTACCGTCAGCGCACCGTGGCGGTGACCGGTATCAGCCGGGCGGCGCGCTTGAAGCGCATCGTCGAAGCGGACGGCCGCGTGCTGCAGCCGCCTGCGTCGGGTCTGGCGATGTCGCGCGCGCTCGCCGACGCGCTCGGCGTGGCGCCTGGTGAATCGGTGACGCTGGAAGTGCTCGAAGGCGCCCGGCCTATGCGCGACCTGACGGTGGATACGCTCGTCGACGACGTCTTCGGCGTGGCGGCGTACATGGAACTGGACGCCCTGCACGCGTTGATGCGCGAGGGCGACGTCAGCACGGGCGCATTACTGCTGGTGGACCCGGCGCGTCAGGACAGGCTGGCGGCGGACCTCGAAGCGCGGCCGCTCGTCGCGGGCACGAGCTTCAGCCGCGAGGTCGCCAGGCAGTTTCGCGGCACGATGTCGGCGAATCTGAGCGTGACGACGATCATCAACGTGCTCTTTGCCGCGGTGATCGCCATGGGCGTCGTCTACAACGCGGCGCGCGTCTCGCTCTCCGAGCACAGCCGCGAGCTGGCCAGTCTCCGCGTTCTGGGATTCACACGTGCCGAGATCTCAATGGTGTTGCTCGGCGAACTGGTCGTCCTCACGATCGTGGCATTGCCTTTCGGATGGGTGACCGGCTACGGGTTGGCCAGGCTGATGGTCAGCACGGCCGAGAGTGAGGTCTATCGCATCCCGCTTACGGTCGCGCCGTGGGCGGTGGGCTGGGCCTCGCTCGGCATCGTTGGGGCCGCGGTCATCTCCGGGCTGCTCGTGCGCCGGCGCCTGGACCGGCTGGATCTCGTGGCGGTGTTGAAGACGCAGGAGTGAGTCATGCGCGCGCGGAACTCTCTTCGGATCGCGGTGCTTGTTCTCGTAGTGGGCGCGCTCGTCATTGCAGCCCTGTGGCCGCAGCGGATCGCCGTGGACGTCGCCACCGTCGTTCGACGTTCCATGGCGGTGACGATCGACGAGGAGGGCCAGACGCGGGTGCGCGAGCGGTTCACTGTCTCGGCGCCCGTCTGCGGCCGTCTATTGCGAATCGACCTCGAACCCGGCGATGCCGTGACCATGGGCAAGACCGTCGTCGCGCGGTTGACTCCGGCGGCGTCGCCGCTGCTCGACGCCCGCACCGCGAGTGAGTCGGCGGCCGCGGTGGAAGCGGCGCGTGCCGCCGCCGAGCAGGCGGCAGCGGAGCGCGCCCGCGCCGCCGCGCTTCGCGACCACGCTCGTCAATCGCTCGATCGGGTGCGGCAGCTCGCTGGGGACGGCGCGATCTCGCGCGCGGATTTCGACGCCGCCGACGCGACCGCGCGGCAGGCGGAGAGTGCCTTGGCGGCGGCCGTCGCGGCCGTGGACCGCGCCCAGCGTGGGGTCGAACTCGCCCGTGCGCGCCTGCGCACGCCCGTCACAGCGGGACATCCGGTGAATGTGCTGGCACCCGTGAGTGGCGCCGTGCTCGTCCTCCGACGCGAGAGCGAGAGTGTCGTGGCGCCCGGCGAACCGCTGCTCGATCTGGGCGATCCGGCGGACATCGAGGTGATCGTCGATCTGCTGTCGACCGACGCCGTGCGCGTGGCCGTGGGGAGCGCGGTCCGGATCGAGGGATGGGGCGGAGAGACACCGCTGACAGGCCGGGTGCGCCGGATCGAGCCGTCGGCGTTCGTCAAGGTGTCGGCCCTCGGCGTGGAGGAGCGCCGCGTGAACGTCATCGTCGATCTCGACCCTCCGCCGCGGGAGTGCCGCCTCGGCGACGGCTACAAGGTGGAGGCGCGAATCGTGGTGTGGTCGGGGACGGCGGTCACGGTGCCGATCGGTGCGCTGTTCCGGCGTGGCGACCAGTGGTCGGTCTTCGTCGAGAGCGCCGGTCGCGTCGGGCTGCGGCTGGTGACCATCGGCGAACGAAACGGCGACGTGGCGCAGGTGCTCGACGGGCTCCAGCCCGACGAGCGCGTCGTGCTCCATCCGCCCGACACTCTGACGGAGAACGCGCGCGTAAATGTCCGCGCGCAGTGAGGGCGTGCCATGGCACGCAAGACGCTGCTCGCATGTGGAATCGCGTCGTCTTTGCTTTACGTGGCGATGACTGTGCTGCTCGCTCGTCGGTGGCCCGAGTACGACTCGTGGTCGCAGACCATCAGCGAGCTGTCGGCGGTCGACGCGCCGACGAGGCCGATGTGGGTGTTGCCCGGCGCCCTCTACACCGTACTCATCGGGCTGTTCGGGTGGGGTGTCGTATGGTCGGCCGGGCCCAATCGCCGGCTGGGAACCGTTGGTTGGCTGATCGTCGCGTACGGTTCGCTCGGACTCGTGTGGCCGTTCGCTCCCATGCACCTGCGCGAGGTGCTGGCCGCCGGTGGCGGCACGGTCAGCGACACGACGCATCTCGTGCTGGCCGCCGTGACGGTCGTTCTGATGCTGGTCGCACTCGGCGTCGGCGCGACCGCGTTCGGACGTGGATTCCGCGCCTACTCGCTCGTGAGCCTGCTGGTGCTCGGCATCTGTGGCGCGTTGACGTTCGGCGAGGCGCCGCAGGTCGCGGTGAACGGACCGACGCCGTGGATCGGCCTCTGGGAACGGATCAACCTCTTGGTGTTTCTCGTCTGGGTCATCGCGCTCGCAGTTGCCGTATGGCCTGCCGCTCCTCGCTCCACGGATCGTTGACGGCGGCCGTCGTCCTGTCGAACACCATCGTGGCCCGGCGCGATGGCGTCCAGGCGTCCCATGCGGGAATGTCCCGATGGTTCGGGTTGCCGGTACGGGCAAACGCCACCCACGCGGAACTCATCTCGCGGGCCAGCTGGTGCCGGTCGTCGCCGGCTCCGGTCAGGAATCCGATCAGATCGGGGTGATCGAACACGAAGGGCAGATCCATCCCGTGCATGCTCCGCAGCTTGCCGCTCCGGACGGGCGACCGCCAGTTGAAACGATACAGGTAGACGGGGGCGCGACCCTGGGCGTGCTTGGCGCCGGCAATCGTGTCGGCGGCGGCGCGGAGATCTGACGCATCGCCGGCGATGACCGCCGCAAGGTCTCCGGCCGTCTGGCCGGGGCGATGCGAGCGATACAGAGCCGTCAGGCGAGCAGCCTCGCTGTCGCTGACGTTCAACAGCCGCTGTACGCGCGCTCGCAGTGCTGCGTCGTCGGCCGGTTCCGATTGCCAATACGGATCGTCTGGATTGCCGTAGGGGATCGCTTCACACTCGTTCGAGCCGGTGAGAATCGGCACCGTTGCCGACAGTGGAGACGCCGGCCTGAACGGATCGGCGGGGAGTGTCACGCCGTCCACAACCGGGACGAAGCGCTGCGACAGATCGGGCGCGGTACCGAGCGCCGCGATGAGGCGCTCGGCCGGCAGATCCAGCAGACGTGCGGCTTGCGAGGATGTGAGGTCGAGTCTCCGCAGCAGGAGCTCGGCGGCTTCGAGGGCGCGCTCTGGACGCAGCCCCGTCACGGCGGTGTCCTCCAGCGTGCTCATGATGATCGAGCGATGGAAGAGGCCCTGCGCGGCGGGAAAGCCGGTGAGCATCGCCGTCTTGCCGCCGCCGCCCGACTGCCCGAAGATGGTGACGTTGGCGGCGTCGCCGCCAAATCGCGCGATGTTGTCCCGTACCCACTCCAGCGCCCGTACCAGGTCGCGAAGCCCGAGATTGGCGCAGTCCGCGAACCGGCTGCCGGCGTCGCGCAGTCCGGCCAGCCACAGATACGCGAAGGCGTTGAGCCGATGCGTCGTGGTGACCACGACCACGTCGTGCCGCCGCGCCAGCTCGCGCCCGTCGTAGAAGATCGAGTTGCCCGATCCCGTGCGCTGCCCGCCGCCGTGAAACCACACCATGACGGGGCGCCGGCCGCTCGTGCCGGGCGTGAAGACGTTCAGCCGCAGGCAGTCTTCGCTCATCGGGCCGCTGCCAGTGAGCGCATCGCCGATTTCCGGAATCATCGGCCGGAACGGCTGAAACGCGCGGTTGCCGAACGATGTCGCCTCGCGCACACCGGTCCACGGCGTGGCTGCACGCGGCGGCTGAAAGCGATTCGCGCCCGCGGTTGACGCGGCGTAGGGCACGCCGCGAAAGATATGGACCGCGCCGTCCGACACGCCCCGCAGCCGTCCGGTGGAGATCGCCACGATCGGACCGGGCTTTTCGGACAGCCCCGCTGCGTAGAGCCGTGCGCCCCGCGCCAGGAAGCCCGCGCTCGCGCATGCGCCGCTCAACGTCAGGAACGTTCGCCGGTTCATTCCGCACTCCTTGCGGCGGCCTTGGCCGCCTTCGCGGTCTTCTCGCGCTCCTTGCGGGCGGCATGGTGTTCCGCCAACTTGCGTTCGCGATGCTCGCGATTCCGTTTCTTCACCGCCTGCTCGCGTTCCGACAGCAGCCAGCGGTCGTACCGTTCGTCGTGACGCGCCGCGCGCAGGCCATCGATGATCCGGCGCCAGAGGAACGCCAGGGCGTCGGGGCGAGACGGCTGCACCTGCAGGCTCGCCATCGCCTCGACCTGTTGGACGAAAAGAGGCGTCGCCGCCACGTCGAGTCCATGCGGCCGCACGAACGCCTTGATGAACGGCTTCACGACGTCTTGACGCGGCACGGACAGCGTGGCGTCCAGGTTTCGCAAGTGCTCGTCGAACCCGTGCCCGACGATCAGCAGTCCACCGGCCGTGTTGGTCAGATAGTGGTAGTGCACGGTTCCGAGCTGGTTGTCCTCGAATTCCGGATCCAGCACCGTGTGTACTTCGCGTCCCACGATGCCCGCCTCGATGAAGGCGCTGGTGATGAGTCCCACCACGGCGGCGCTGTGATACATCGAGTCGAAGTAGTCGGCCTTCGACACCGTGTCGAGCGGGTTGCGTCCCCAGATCACCGTCGGTCCCATGGTGCTGAGGTCGATGTCATCCCACTCGAACATCCGCGACGGATGGGGGCGCACCAGGATGCCGATGTTCTGCAGATGCGGCAGCCGGCTGGCGCGCAGCCGGCGAATCCACTCGACGACCAGTTTGGCTTCCGGCGGGCTGTGATCGAACAACGTCGAGCACGCATACATCACGAAGGGCCGATCGTCCGGCAGCCCGACGTGTGCGCAGAATGCGGCGCGCTCGCGTGAGGGCTGGCGGTCGAACCACTGATCGAAGTTCTGGGCGCCCGTGACGACGATGCGATCGGCCGGCAGACCGTGCAGTTCCAACGCCTCGCGGCGCTGGACGTCGTTCCACACGAACACGCGATCGGGCGCGTCGCGAATGAGCGCCTTGCTCGAGAGGTGATCCCAGCTCCAGACGCAGAGCGCCGTAGGAATACCCAGACGGCGCGCCGCGCGCTGATACTCAATCTGCGACGAGCCCAGGTTGATGAGCGGCGTGATCAGGACGACGTCGGGTGCGTGCGACGTGATGAACGCACCGATGGCCGGATCCTCCGGGACATAGCGCTCCAATCGCCGGATGACGGCCGCGAACAGTCGGCGCATCGGCTCGCCGAGCGTCCGCGCGATGCGGCCCATCGTCAGAAAGATCGCCGGCGTGCGATCACGAGCGCGGTTGCGGAGCGTCGGGGCGTTGTCGAAGATGCGGTGCTGGTAGCGGAGATAGTCGAGCCCCAGACGCAGATGATTGGCCACCCACGCGTTGTCGTCGGCCGCGCGAGGCGGCGCCTCACCGTAGGTCAGGTTGGGGTAGGTCGCGGCCAGCGTCTGGACCAACTGCAGGCCGCCGGTGGATTCGTCGCGGTCGGCTGCCAGATGAATCTGGTGGCCGCGCTCCGCCATGCCCCGCAGCACCGACTCGAAATTGCGGGAATAGGTGAAGTGCCGGCCGAAGAACAGGATCTTCACGAGGCGTTAGTCTATCTTGCTAAACTCTTCGGCCGAGGTAGCGATTGTCCGAATTCGTGTATGTCCTGGGTGTTCCGAACTTTGCCAACTATGAAGCGAGCGCATCACTCATTCGCGTGCCACGACGCGGTGGTGACGTCGCCTACGTGTCGATCGCCGAGGATCGGCTCACCCGGACAAAGCACACGTACGCGTTTCCGCTGCGCGGCATCCAGTACTGCTTGGACGCATTCGGACTCGAGTCGCTCGACCAGATCGACTTCATCTACACCGACTACGCGCGGCTTCCGCGCTGGATGAACAGCGGTCCCGGCTACCGCAAGCTCGAACACGACTACCTCAAGCTGCGGCTGCGCTATCCGCGCGAGCGCATCCGCGTCGTCGATCATCACGACGGCCACGCGGGTGCTGCGTTTCACCTGTCTCCCTTTGACGAAGCGGCGGTGCTCGTCGTGGATTCGCTGGGATCTCGCCTCAACACGCAGACGCTGTACCACTTCCGCGCGGGCGAGGCGAACGTCCTCGAGCGCGGTGACACCTGGGGCATCGGCCGTCTGTATTCGCTCATCACCGGCGCGGTGTTGCCGTACGGACCCGAGAAAGGCTTCGGCAAGACGATGGGGCTGGCGCCGTACGGCGCGGCGCATCCGGGCCCCGTGCTCGACTTCAAGGCACGCGACGAGGGCATGTCCTCCGACTACAGCGCCTTCTTCAGTCGCCCACCGCTGCCGCGCATCGTGGCCAGGGGCGTGCGCCGCTGCGAAGACCGCGAGCAGGTGCTCGACCCCTACTTCGCGCGCGCGGCCTACGACGTGCAGCTGGAGTGCGAGCGGCAGATGGTGCGCATGGCCGAGTACGCCTACGACAAGACCGGCAGCCGCAATCTGTGCATTGCTGGCGGCACGGCGCTGAATGGTCTGGCGAACGCGCGTGTCGCGCAGCGATCGCGCTTCGAGAATGTGTGGATTCCACCGGGATGCTCGGACACGGGGCTGTCGCTGGGCCTCGCGCTGTGGGGGTATTTCCAGGAAGTAGCGCTGGAAGGCAGGGCTGAAGGCCGGCAGCCACGAGCGCGAACGAGTGTCTCGATGACCTCGCCATACACCGGCCGTTCGTACGATCGTGAGCCGATCGCGCAGCTGCTGGATCGTTATGGCATCGTGCACACGCCGGTCGCACCCGAAGCGGTCGCGCCGCTGATTGCCGCGGGCAAGGTGATCGGGTGGTTCGAGGGCGGATCGGAGTTTGGGCCACGCGCGCTCGGCCATCGTTCGATCCTGGCGGATCCGCGCAACCCGGACATGAAGGACATTCTGAACCGACGGGTGAAGTTCCGCGAGCCGTATCGGCCCTACGCGCCGAGCGTGCTCGCCGAACACGCGCGCGAATGGCTCGACCTCACCGCGGACAGCCCCTTCATGCTGATGGTCGTGGATGTGAAGGAAGGCAAGCGCGTGCGTGTGCCTGCCGTCACGCATGTGGACAACACCACCCGGCCGCAGACGGTGACGCCAGCGAGCAACGCGAACTACCACCGCCTGATCAGCGAGTTCTACCGGCTGACCGGAGTGCCGATGGTGCTCAACACGTCGCTCAACGTGAACCGCGAGCCCATCGTCGAAACGCCGATCGATGCGTTGATCTGCGCCTTCGGTACCGCGATCGATTTCCTGTATCTCGAGGGGCGGCTGATCGACTGTCCACAGTACGCGAATCCGGAGATGGTGGCGAAGCTGACCGCGGAGCGGGCGCAAACGCTGGATGCGGAGTGGAAAGCGGTGACGGCGCGTCACCTCACGCGTTACGACCCCGCGGAGCGCGACAAGTGGCTCGCGGAGGAGAACAAGATCGCGGAGTGGCACCGCGAGTACCGCGCCAAGTACGAGCTGGAGCAACGGCTGGCGGCGTGGAAGGCGAACGGCTCACGGGTCGTGATCGTCGGTACGCGTGGACACACGCGCTGTCTCTATGAGTACGTCGACGGCTTTGCCGCTCTCGAGGCCACGGCGTTCGTGCCGCTGGACGACCAGCCCGGAGAGCCGGGCGCAGTTGACGTCTACCGCGAGATGCGCCTCGACGCTATCGAGTGGAGCGCCGTGGACGCCGTCCTCGTCTCGACGCACGAGTACCAGACGCTCGCGCGGGGGCGCGTCGAGCCGTTCGTTCGTCCCGGCACGGACGTGTTTGCCATGTACGACGACGCGGGCGACAGCCTGCTGCACGTGCTGCCCGAGCGCTGGGCGATGGTGAACCCGTTGCCAACGGCGGGCGGCGGGGTGACGATCGTGCCCGGCAGCATCGACTTCGAGTTCAACACGCTGCCGACGCGCATCGCCGAGCGCTACGCACTCATCGTCAGCTATCACTACTGCCATCCGACCGACACGTGGCTGCGTGGCACCAAGTCGATCACGCCAGAGCAGTTCGACGCGCAGCTCCGCCTGCTCACGCAGAATTTCGTGTGCACGACGCTTGGGGAACTGATGGACCCCACCGCGGACCTGCCCGAGACGGTGGCCGTCGTGACCTTCGACGACGGCTTCAAGGACGTCGTGGAGTACGCGCTGCCGTTGCTGCAGCGCTGGCGCGTGCCGGCCACGGTGTATTGCTGCTCGGCGCCGCTCCTCGAGCGCAGCGTCTTGAACGTGCACCGCGTGCATCTGCTGCAGGCCAAGCTCGGGACCGCGGCGTTCCGCCAGGCGTTCGAGGAGCTGATCGCGTCGCGGCCGCCGGTGGCGCTCGCGCCGCTGGCGCATCCCGGCCTGCAGGGTCTGTATCCGTACGACGATGAGCCGACGCGTCGCTTCAAGCGGCTCCTCAACTTCGACCTGCCCTACGCCGAGCTCGACGTCGTGCTGAAGCTGCTGTTCGCGCGGTTCATCGGTGAGGACGCCCCAATCGCGGAGCGGCTCTACATGTCTGAGTCCGATGTGCGGCGGTGTCAGGATGCCGGGCTCGAGATCGGCGTCCACGGTCACAGCCATCGAGTCCTGAGCCGCCTGAGCGAGAGCGAGCAGCAGGTGGAGCTCGGCACGTGCGCCGACCTTCTGCGTCGCGTGTGCGGGCTGGCCGAGGTGCACGCGTCGTATCCCTACGGCATCGACGGCAGCTGGAACGACGCGACCAAGCGCGTGGCGGCGTCACTGGGGTTTGCAAGCGCGACGACGAAGGTGCGCGCCATCACCAAGCCGGCGGACCTCAAGGGCCGTTGGGAGCTGCCGCGCTACGACGTCCGCGATGTGTTCGATGCATCTGGAGCGCTCGTGCCGGATCGCCTGTCGGCGCTGTTTACTGCAGATTGATCGACGAGGCCGGTCTAAAAAGACCGGCCGCTACCCACGCTCATGGGCGGCCTGAAGGCGGCCTCCACGACGGCTGGCGTCAGTCGATGTGAATGATGCCGCGGCGGATGGCGACGCTCATCGCTTCGGTGCGGTCGCTCACACCCAGCTTGGCGAAGATGTTCTTCATGTGCACCCGCGCCGTCTGAGCGCTGATCGAGAGCGCCACGGCGATCTCCTTGTCGCGGCGGCCAGACGCGACCAGCTTCATCACCTCGACCTCACGCGGCGTCAGCGTCGGCGACGCGGCGCGCTCTTCGAGCCTGGCGAGTACGTCCGGCGGAAGCGACCGGCGGCCGGCGTGCACTTCGCGCACGATGCGCGGCAGGTCGTCCGCCAGCGTGTCCTTCAGCAGGTAGGTGCTGGCGCCGGCCTCCATCGCGCGGTGGATGTCTTCGTCGCCTTTGTACATCGTCAGCACGATGATTCGCGCGTGCGCGTCGACCATGCGTATGGCGCGGATGGCGTCCACGCCGCCCATTTCGGGCAGCTGGAGATCCATCAGCGTGATGTCCGGACGGTGCTCCATGTAGCGCGCAACTGCGTCGCGGCCGTCGCCCGCGGCGTCGATGACGGTCATGTCGGGCTCGCTGTCGATGATCATGCGCAGCCCTTCGCGGACGATACGATGGTCGTCCACGCACAGCACCGTGATCACGCTCGACGCCGACGGCATGGAACGATTGCCTCCACCTGGGTTCCGTTGCTCGAACTGGTCACGGTGAGCTTGCCGCCGGCGCGTGCCGCGCGTTCCTGCATCCCTGTCAGCCCGTAGTGACCGCTGGCTGCTGACCACAGACCGTCCACATCGAATCCGCGGCCGTCGTCGCTGACGTGCAGCCGGACGCTGTCGGCGTCCTGCTGCAGAGTGACGTTGATCGCCGCCGCGCCGGCGTGCCGTGCGGCGTTCGTGATCGCTTCCTGGCCGATACGCAGGAGCTCCTCTTCGATGGCGGCGGGCAGCGGTTCGATCGGGGCCGCCGACACGTCGAAGCGTGTGCGGGCGTCGACGGTGCGCCGGCCGATCTCGGCGAGTGCACTCGCCAGGCTGCCGGAT
>Ga0105238_10004366_pt1 | contig 14023 bp, 11 predicted proteins | sample KBSC34metaG_FD_81526 | JGI IMG/M metagenome (GOLD analysis project Ga0105238, IMG submission 81526) | Corn rhizosphere microbial communities from Kellogg Biological Station, Michigan, USA - KBS C3-4 metaG | ecosystem: Host-associated > Plants > Roots > Rhizosphere > Soil | place: Michigan, USA... | reverse complement strand
GCGAAAGCCAGTCGGTGCCGAACGAACCAATGACGAGACCCGCAGCGAGCGCAATCGCCGAGATCGTTCCGTAGAGCGTGCCCGCCTGCTGGACCGGCAGCTGATATATCCGGGCAAGATATACTGCCAGGAACTGCGAGATGGCAGTCATCCCAAAGCCGGCGAGCGAACCGCCGAGAATCACGAATAGCAGCCCGCGCTTCCGCGCGACGGCGCGAAGAAAGGCGCCGAAATCGGGCAGGGGCACAGGCTCGCGCGGTGCGTTGTCGGCCAGCCCGCGCCGGGGCTCGCGCAGCACCAGCAAGATCGCCAGGCCAACGATCACGCCAGGAACGCCGAGCGCGAAAAAGGCCGCGCGCCATCCCCAATGTGCCGCGACCCAACCGCCGACCACGGCACCGAGGAAGGTGCCGACCGGCGTGCCGAGGAAGATCAGCGACATCGCCGAGGCGCGCCTCTCACGCGGAAAATGATCGCTGACCAGCGACGACGTCGCCGGTTGCGCGCCCGCTTCGCCCATGCCAACGCCGACCCGGCACAGAAGCAACTGCGTGAAACTGCCGATCAAGCCGCAGGCAGCGGTCATGATCGACCAGAATAGAATGGCGGCCGCGATGATCTTCACGCGCGAAAACCGTTCGGCAAGCCGACCGATCGGCAGGCCCAGGATCGCGTAGAGAAACGCAAAGGCAACGCCCTGCAGGATTCCGAGCTGGAAGTCGCTCAGTTCAAGGTCGCGCTTGATCGGCTGGGCGAGCACCGCAAGCACCGATCGATCGGCGAAATTGAAGACGGCCACCGAAAACGACATGCCGATGAAGAGTCGCTTGTAGCCGGCGGACAGCAGGCGTTCGTCTTCATCGCGCAAGGGCCCTGATCCTCTCTATTTGCCACTGACGCGGCGCAATTCCGGATGTCCCGATCATGCGTCGCTCGGCCGTTGCGTCCTCGCTCGCCACCGGCGGCGCGAATTCGATAGAGCCGACCGTGCAGTAGTTATGGTGATTTATCAATATAATATTTCGCCGCCCACCAGCGATCCGAATTTCGGGCTTCCGACGGAAAACGGCGCCGGCCATGATGGTCGACGCCGTTTGCTCGAACCAGCCTCGCCCGTGTGGAATGGACGAGGTTCAGAACTTCCGCTTGATGGTGGCGGCGAAGGTCCGGGGCTCGCCGGGCGTACCCTGGACTGAGTTGGTCGAGCCGCGATTGTCGAAGACGTCCGTGTAGTAGAGCTTGTCGGTCAGGTTGCGCGCTTCGACCGACACTTCCCATTTCTGATCGGCGGCACGGAATGTTATTCGTGCGTTGACCAGGGTGCGGCCAGCGACACGGCCGAAGATGTCCTGACCGCCCGTCGTCGCATCGACATTATTGGCGTTCCGATTGAACGCGTCCTGGTGACTGATGTCGACGCGTGGCGTCAGGGAGCCGATATTGCCGAGATCGATTTCATACTGAGCACTCGCGCTCCACTCCCAGGGCGAGATATATTGCCCCTTGTCCTCGATGCCGATGCCCGAACTCGCGGCCGATGCCGAGATGGAGGTGTATTTGAAGTTCAGATAGGCGAGCGACGCATCGATTTCGAGCCCGTGTGCTGGGTGGAGCGTCAATTCTGCCTCGCCGCCCTTGACGGTCGCTTTGCCAGCGTTGATCGGCAGCGCGCAGGGCGCCGCGTTGCCAGTTTGCGGGCAGCTGGACACCGTGACGAGGATGTCGCTGTATTTGTTCAGGAACGCGCTGACGTTCAGGCGGATCATCCGGTCGAACAGGTCGCTCTTGAAGCCTGCTTCATAGGCGACCAGTGTTTCCGGACCGAAGCTCAGCGCCTGTGACGGGAAGAACGGGCGCGGATTGACGCCGCCGCTTTTGAAGCCGGTCGAGACCTGGGCATAGGTCATGATCTCGGGGGACCAGCGATACTGGAGCGCGCCGCGCCAATCCACTCGGTTGCCGGCGTAGGTGCTCTGGAGTCCGTCCAGCGATGCCAGCGAAGCCGGCGTGGCGCCACCCGTGGAGGAGCCAGGAATACCCTTGCGGCCAAAGATGAACGTCTTGGTGATGTCCGTGTAACGGATGCCGCCGATCGCATGGAGATTGTGAACCGGCTCCCAATCGGCGTTGGCGAACACTGCCTTGGTGGTCGAAGGAATCACATTGTCTTCGATGAAATTGAGCGTCGGCAGCGTGACTCGTGTGCGATTCTCGCTGCGCTTGTGGAAATAATAGCCGCCGACGGTGAAGTTGAGGGTGGGCCCGATCGATCCGTTGAGCCTGAGCTCCTGGCTGAACTGGTGGTTGAAGATATAGCTTGCCTGTAGCGTCGGCGAGAGGGGTGAGCCGTCGCCGGATGAGTAGACGCCGTCGAACTCGCGATAGGCGGTGATCGAGGTGACGTTGAAGTGGGGAGCCACCTCAACGCTCAGATTGCCCGACACGCCCCAGGTGTTGATCGCCGACTTGTCCGGTGCCGACCAGGCCCCGGAGCCGTCGCGCGGCGTCGACTCGCTATAATTCTCATAGCTGACATAGGGGCTGCTGCTGAAACTATCCTGCGCATAGTTCCCATATGGCGAGTAACTGATGAACTGCGAGCCGGTCGCCGTGCCGTAGCGGATACCACCGATCATATAGGCAGGTGCCGATGTACCGGTTGTCGCTGAGCCCGTGTTCGTCACGCCGGGATTGGCCGCCTGGCCCACATAGAGCAGCGTGGTTGGTGCCGCCTCGCTATTGTCCCGGGTTATGTCGCCGACGAGGTCGAGGGTGACGCCGCTGCTCGGCTGGTAGCGCAGGGCAAGCCGCCCGGCGACATAGTCCTTTCCACCCTCGGTGCCGAGCTTGCAGTTCGTCCCGCCGGCGACCGAGGAGGGGACCGTCGTGCCGGGATGGGTGCAGGCATAGTCGTAACGGGTGACATAGCCATCTTTGTGGACTCCCGTCGCCGAAATGCGAGCGAACAGCGTGTCCGGGACGATGGTGAAATTGGCGGCGCCGCGCAGTTCGACCCGGTTGTAGCTGCCATAGGTCCCCTCGACATAGCCGCCGCCATTGCCGTCCGGCTTCTTGGAATAGAGCTTGATCGCGCCGCCGATCGAATTCTGCCCTGCAAGAGTGCCCTGCGGTCCGCGCAGGATCTCGACTCGGTCGAGATCGGTGAGGGCGAGGAGCGAACCATGCATCGTCGGCAGATAGACGTCGTCGATATACAGGCCGACACCCGGCTCGAGCGCGAAGCTGGTGTCGCGTTGGCCGACCCCGCGGATATAGGCGACGATCGCCGGGCCGTAGGTGGCAGCAGCCTGGCGGAGGGTGACGTTGGGCGCCTGAGCCGCCAGGTCGGTGATGTTGGTCTGGCCGCGGGCTTCGAGCATTTCGCCCGTCACGGCCGTGATCGCGAGCGGGGCATCCTGAAGCTTCTGTTCGCGGAACTGGGCGGTGACGACGATATCGGGAGTCTGATTTTCGTCCGACTGGGCTGCCGCGGACTGGACGCTCTGCGCTGTGGCGGCGGACTGCGCCAGAGCCGGCGTAGCGCCAAGGCAAAGGCCAGCCCCAAGTGCAATGGTCGAAATGGCGCCACATAGGCGCGCCGATACCGGATGCGTCATGACTTCCCCTCCCTGAGACACCTCTTCGGGTGCGGATGTGATGGTTGCCTACGACGGCAATCAGGTCAAGAACAATCCAAATTAAGGGATGTATATTCCGTATAATGGAATATCAAAACGACGCAAAGCGCCCCGGGCTGCGCACAGCTTGGAACCGGCCACACATTTCACAATTCAGGATCTCAGATTTTCAGCGCGATGAGGCTGCTCAGCTCGGTGGAGGCGAGTCGCACCGTTGAAATCATTCCGTCGCGATCTCGCAAGGCGAAGCGCCGGGACGGCATGGTGAGCCCGATCGAACCGATCACGCTGCGGTTGCGGCCGAAGATCGCGGCCGCCACCCCGGAAATATCGTAGCGAGAATCATCGTAAAGAGCACAGCCCGTGCGCTTGATACCGTCGAGCTCATCGCGGAGTTCAGCCAGCGGCGGATTGGCCCGACCGCTCAGGGGCCCGATCCCCGGGTCGGCCAGGACTGCCTCGACTACCTCTTCATCCAGCTAGGCAAGGATCGCCTTGCCGAGCGATCCCCAGGCCAGCCCGATCTCGGCGCCGATCTCCATCGCATAGCGCAGCGGATGGGTGGTATGAATGACTTCGACCACCGACGCGTTACGGCGCGACGGATTGTAGATGCACAGGACACTGGTCTCGTCCCATTCGGACCAGAGACGATCGAGGAAGGGGCGCGCCGTTTCGATGAGATCGAATTGAGCGCGCAAAAGCGCCGCCATCCGGAAAAGCTCGCGGCCTGGCCGATAGCTCTGGCGCTCGCCCCGCTCAATCATGCCAGCTTCGACTAGCGTCTTCAGCAGCCGATGAACCGTGCTCGAGGGAAGGGCGGCGCGTTCGGCAAGGTCCTTCAGGCTGAACGCCTGGCCGCGTTCGGCGATGAGTTTCAGCAAGGCGATGAGCCTTGGGCCCGAACCTCGCTCGGAATCTGACACCATCAGGGCACTTTCGTTGGTTCGCGATGCCGGGTCCTATCGAAACCTCGGCACCACCCGCAACAAAATAGCCCGCACCGCCACGCCCGGCTCAGGTAATCGCATAATAGCGAAATAGGGAATGGTCGGGCGGATCGTCCTGAGCGACATGCGGCCGCCGCGCACCGACGCCGACGATCACCGTACGGTTCAGCCAGTCGTGCGGGCCGACCGGCGCGCGGAAATAGGGCGTGCACCGGAAGTAGCGCGGGATCGAAGGGGCGTCTTCCGGATCGCCGGGTGCGCGGAGCGGCCCGTGCACATAGCCTTGGTTGCGGATGTAGATGCGGGTGCCATCGTCTGCTTCGATCATGTAATGCGCGTTGAGCTCGACAACTCCGTCAGCGCGCACCAACGGCCAGTCGGCGCCGCTGAAATCGACGAGCCGGCCGTTTAGCCGCGGGCCGAAAACCAGACAGTCGGCGCCGACCGAGGTATAGCCCTGCGATCCGCCGCCGGGCAGTGGCGCGATCACCCAGCGCTTGTCGAAATTGATCCTGACATCGAACACATGCTCGTAGCCGAGGGCCAGGTCGCTTTGGTCACTCACAATCAGTCTCCTGTCGGCCATCATCGTCTTGTGCGGGCTGGCCACTAGCGGGCCGGAATCACCGGGAGCAGAAGACACGATCCCCGACCAGGCCCGCTGTGCAGGCGGTGCACGCCGCGATTGCGCGTCCGTTCGTGCCGCGCAAACGGCAGATTGGGTGCGCCCTCGTCATAGATATCGCTGCCCTGCACGACGAGGCGCAAGGTTTCCCCCGCCTTGAACCGGGTCGATGATGGCCAGAGCTCGATATCGACCGGTACGATCGTGCCCGGTTCGAGCGGGTCTTCGCGGTCGTGACGGTGGAAGGGCTGAAGCGCTGAACTGCGCAGCGGATCAGTGTCGCGGTGGCTGGCACGCAGCCAGCCCAAGGCCACCGGTCCATTATCGAAAAAGGCATAGAAGGTCATGCCGACATGATCGCCCGCAGCATCGAGCTTCTGCAACGCCACGAACAGGTCCATGTCGTCCGATCCCTCCGCCTCGACCCAGAGGCGGAGGCTGGCGTGACCGCTGATCTCGGTATCGGCGTCGAAGCGATGATCGAACACAGCGCGACCGGACTGAGCGTCATAGGCAATCGTTGAGGCCGCGCTGGCGGGCGTGACGGCAAGCCGCTGATCGGCGGCATTGAGCCAGAGCGGCGTCGCCACGGTGCGGGCGATAGGCCATTCCTGTTCAGCATGAATCTCGGCTTCACCGGCGCAGTCGCGCACCTCAATGCGCACCGGCGGCCAGGCCGCCATGCTTGTCTGGCGTCCCTTCAGGAAATGGTCGAAAAAGATCTCGCGCTTCGTCTGGTTCTCGGGGTGATAATAATGCGCCCATTTCTTCTGACCGTGCACCTCGAGCCATTTTTGCGCGCTTGAAATGCGCTTATAGGCTTCAAGGGTGCCGCGCGTGTGCAGCCCCTGATCAGCCCAGCTGGCAACGACATAGGCGGGTGCTTCGATCGCCTCGAAATCGATCTCCTTGGAATGCCAGAACGGGTCCATCAGGGGATGTGCCTGGATGTTCTCCCAGGTGTCCTCGGTGCGGCCGAGCGAGAAGCGGATATTGTCCGACGCCCGCGGTGCAAAACCGGTCTCAAGGATGCCGCCATGATAGGCGAACTCGCGATACCAGTCAGTAAAGCCTTCCCATGGGTTGATCGCCGCAAGCTCGGGCGGGCGAAGCGCGGCGGCCCAGAACTGGATGCAGGCGAGGTAGGAAACCCCGGTCATGCCGACCTTGCCGTTCGACCAGCTTTGGTCGGCAAGCCAATGGATCGCCTCGACGCAATCTTCCGCTTCGCCGACGCCATTGTGTCGGAAGTCTCCTTCCGAAAGCCAGGCCCCTCGGGGATCGACGATCGCGACCGCATAACCTTTCGCGCCCCAGCGGACTGGATCAGCGCCTTCGAACGGCGTCAGCGGCGAAAGCCATTCGGGATTGACCCCCGATCGCGGCCAGAAAACCTGATTCGAAAGCCCGTGCTTGCCATAGGGCCCCCAGGAAAGAAGCACCGGCAGATCGGCCTCGCCGGCCGCGCCTTCGGGACGGTAGAGATCGCAATAAATCCTGACCCCGTCGCTCAGGGGGATGGCCAGGTTGCGCTCGATGGTCAGCCCGGATTCAGTGCGCACGGTATAGTCGATCGGTGGCAGCGGTGGCTTGTTCGGGGCCGTGCTGGGGTCGATGCCCGGCCGCATGATCAGCGTGAAGTCGCCCGGTGCGATCATCTCAGAGCACCACGAAATAATGGATTCGGTTAGCGCGGGGAATCTTTTCAGCGACGCCGACGAACACATGCTTTGACATCCATTCGTGCGGACCTGCCGGCGCATCGAATTTCGGGCTGACGCGCATGTAATAATCGTCATGGCCGACCGGCTCGTTGCGCGACATCAGCTCGCCGATCTCGGGCGAGCGGGGCCAGCGATAGCCACGATTCTGCATGTAGATGATCGCGCCGTCGTCCGCCTCGAGCAGATAGCGCGCGTCGAAATCAATCACGCCGTCGGGGCGCAGCAGCGGGAAGTCGCCACCTGACATCGGAACGACAGATCCGTTCAGACGCGGGCCGGCAACGGTGCCGCTGGCGGCATAAATGGCAGCCCGGGACGCCCCCATGGTGCTCGGCGTGACCCAGCGGATTGGGGTGAGATCGATGGAAATCGTGAAAGCATGTTCCATCTTCGGGTCGAATGGATGGCTCTTCGGCACCAGTGTCCTCTCTCGTCCGTCGCCTCTTGGTGCGACAGAGTTGTTGATAGATCATCAATTATAAGGGGGCAAGGGGTTGCAGGAAGGCGCGGCAAATTCCAAAATGCGGAATACATGTTTCATAAAACAGAATCAGAATTGACTCGGTCGGGTGCGGTCCTAAGGTGGCGGGCAAACGGGTTGGGCGCGCCACTCATCCCTGTCGGTCGTCCTTTCGGGGCGCCATCGGCGATGAAGCGCGATACTGACAAAAGGAGAGGGCTAGTGGCGACGTTGACAGTGCAGCATCCGATTGTCGCTGACCATCAGGGAACGCTGGTCGCCGGGCTGCCAATGCCCGTTTTCAAGCGCATCACGGTCGAGCCGATCAGCGGAGCCTGTGGCTGCGAGATTGGCGGTGTCGATCTGCGCGAGGCGCTCGATGACGAGACCCTTAGTGAAATCATGAAGGCCTTCGAGCATTTCCTCGTCATCGTCTTTCGCGATCAGGATCTGACACCTGAACAGCACAAGGCGTTCTCGCGCCTTTTCGGCCCTATCACCGAGCTGCCACAGGCGCCCATATACGCCGACCATCGCGACATGCAGGAGGTGCGGCGGGAGGCGGAAGAACCCGAGAACGTCGTCCCCTCCTTCGAGCATTTCCACACCGACAGCCCGTTTCTGCCACGGCCCCCGCTCTGCGTGGTAATGCGCGCGCTCGAGGTGCCGAAATATGGAGGCGATACGGCTTTCTCGAATGCCTATCTGGTCTACGAGAATCTGTCGGACGGCATGAAGGCACTGCTGGATGGTCTTCAAGTCGTATATTCGGGCAAGGACATCTGGTCGAAGAACGAGAAGCTGGCGCCCGAAAAGCGTTTGCGACTGCGCGAATCGCACGATTTCAGTGATGACGAACTAGAGAATATTCATCCCGCCGTGAGGGTCCACCCCGTCACCGGACGAAAGGCACTGTTCGCCACGACCGCCTATTTCAAGCGCTTCGTAGGCTGGAGCGAGGAGGAAAGCCGGGCTCTCCTGACCTATCTGCAGAGCCTCGCCCAGCACCTTCACTATCACTGCCGGGTAAAATGGCGAAAGGATACGCTGCTGGTGTGGGACAATCGCTTCCTGCTGCATCGGGGCGTGCATGATTTCAAATATGAGCGGCGTCACCTGATCCGCACCACCGTGATGGGCGAACGGCCGCTTGGCACGAACGATGTCGCGTGTTGAGCCGGTCGAAGCGCGGCCGGGCCGGGGCGAGGACCTAGCGTGAAGGTAAGTGGGGCGATCGTCGAGATTCTGCGCCGGGAAGGCGTCGATGTAATCTTTGGCTACCCCCGCAACGCCGTGCTCGAAGCAGCGGCCGACGCGGGCATCCGCCCTGTCATCGTGCGCCAGGAACGCACCGGGGTACATATGGCCGATGCGCTGTCTCGCCTGACGCGCGGCCGGCGGATGGGCGTGTTTGCGATGCAGCACGGGCCCGGCACTGAAAATGCCTATGGTGGCGTCGCTCAAGCCTATTCGGAATCGGTCCCCGTGCTGATCCTTCCGCAGGGCTATGCGCGGCGGCTTGCGTTCGTACCCGATAACTACAATGCGTGCGTTTCGATGCGCGGCATCACCAAGCACGCCGAGCCGATTACGTCGGCGGGCGAGATCGCCAACATTATGCGCCGTGCCTTCACCCATTTGCGCAACGGCCGGTTGCGCCCGGTGCTGGTCGAAATGCCTTGGGACCTGCTGGCCGACGAGCTGCCCGAGCCGCTGGTCTATGCGTCTGTGGTCCGCACGCGCAGCGCGCCAGACCGTGAAGCGGTGCGTGAGGTCGCCAAGGTGCTTGTAGCGGCTAAGCGGCCGGTTATTTACGCGGGGCAGGGCGTCCATTGGGCTGAAGCCTATGTCGGGCTTCGCGCTCTTGCCGAACTGCTCGCGGCGCCGGTATCGACCAGCCTCGAAGGAAAGAGCGCTTTCGACGAGACTCACCCGTTGGCGCTTGGGTCGGGCGGCGCGGCAATTCCGGGGCAGCTTCGCCATTTTCTCGATCGTTCGGACGTGATCCTGGGCATCGGCTGCAGCTTTTCCGAAACGGCGTTCGGCGTGCGGATGCCCGAGGACAAGCACGTGATCCATGCGACGCTCGATCCGGCCGATCTGAACAAGAGTGTGGTCTGCGCACAGGCGCTCATCGGCGACGCCGGGCTCACGCTGGCGATGCTGATCGAGGAATGCTCGGCCTTGATCACCGAGGCACGCGATCCGGGGCCGGTGACTGCCGAGATCGCTGCCGTCGAAACCGAATGGATGAGGATCTGGCTGCCGCTACTGACCAGCGACGAGGCGCCGCTCAGCCCCTATCGCGTGCTCTGGGACCTGCAGAAAACTGTCGATGTCGCCGAGACGATCATTACGCACGATGCCGGCTCGCCGCGCGACCAGCTCACTCCGTTCTGGAAGTGCGCGGCTCCGCTCAGCTATCTGGGGTGGGGCAAATCGACTCAGCTTGGCTATGGGCTTGGGCTGGCGCTGGGGGCCAAGCTCGCCTGCCCGGACAAATTGTGCATTAACGTGTGGGGGGATGCCGCAATCGGATTCACGGGCATGGATTTCGAAACAGCGGTGCGCGAGCGGCTGCCGATCTTGTCGATTCTGCTCAACAACAGCGCGATGGCGATCGAGCTGCCCGTGATGCCGATCGCGACCGAGCGCTATCGATCGACTGACATATCGGGCGACTATGCGGCGTTCGCCCGCTCGATGGGTGGCTATGGCGAGCGCGTCGAGGCGCCTGCGGATATTGTCCCGGCGATCCGGCGCGGGATCGAGGCGACCCTGCGCGGGCAGCCGGCGCTGATCGAATTCATTACCGCGCAAGAGACTCGGGCATCACGTCTGTAGACCGACCGGGCGAGGAGGAGGGGGATGGTGAGCGACGTGGGAAACCCGGAGGCGCAGCGGGGTGACTGGAGCTACTCGGCGACCATGGGGCTCGGCTTCCTGACGCTGATTTCATCGCTCAACTATCTCGATCGCTCGCTGCTTGGCCTGGCGCTGCCGGCGATCAAGGCCGAGATGCATGTGTCCGATACGGTGCTCGGGCTGGTGTCGGGGCTCGCCTTCCTGCTGTTTTATTCGCTGCTGGGTGTTCCGCTCGCATGGGCGGCGGACCGCTGGAGCCGGCGCAACATCATCGCGATCGGCCTCGCTTTCTGGAGCCTGATGACGATGGCGACGGGCTGGGTCACGAATGTCTGGCAGCTCGCGCTAACGCGCTTCCTGATGGGCGCGGGAGAAGCGTGCGGGATCGCACCGTCGAACTCGATGCTCGGCGACCTGTTCCGCGACAAGCGCCGTCCGCTCGCCATGTCGATCTTCGGCACGGCGGTTTCGATCTCGTCGATCCTGTTCTTCCCGCTGATGGGATGGATCGGGCAGCATTATGGCTGGCGCAAGATGTTCGTCGCGGCAGGCGTGCCAGGCATCCTACTCGCGTTGGCCTTCGTCCTTGTTGTCCGCGAGCCGGTCCGCGGCCAGGCCGAGCAAGCCGCTGCACGTGCGGCGCGCGAGCCAGTCGTCGCGACGATCCGGTTCCTGCTTGGGTCTCGCACCTATCTCGCACTCGTCGCGACGGCGACTTTCATGGGCTTGAATGTCTTTGCCGCCGGAATCTGGATCCCGACCTTCCTCCAGCGTGTCCATGGCATGACGATCGCCGAAACCGCTGCGTTGATCGGGCCCTTGCGTGGCGTGTTCGGCCTTGCCGGTGTCCTGTTGGGCGGGCTTGCGATCGATCGGCTTATCCCCCGCCAGCCGCATTGGCGAACGATGTTGCCCGCAATCGCCTGCTTCCTCGTCGTGCCGGTGGAACTCGCTTTCCTGCTTTCCAATTCACGCTCGGTATGGGTCGCGGCGTTCGCAAGTTCGTCGTTTCTCGTGCTCATTCACCAAGGGCCTTTATTCGCAATGGTGATGAGCGTTGTCCGGGTGCGGATGCGGGCGGTTGCGGTCTCCGTCCTTGTGCTGTTCTCCGCGTTGCTCGGGCAGGCGTCGGGCCCGGCCATCATCGGAGCGCTGAACGACGGACTTGCGGCGCGCTTCGGCGAAAATGCGATCCGATTCTCCCTTCTGGTGATTGTCGCGAGTGCGTTCGCAGCCGGGATCTGTCTTCTTGTCGCTGGCCGCTACCTCGAGGCCGACATCGCGCGTGCAAAAGAGTCAGCGGAGTGACCCGGCTGACGCATGCGCCGGCAACTTCCTGTTCATCAGGGGCGGCACGAGCGGTATCGGCCGCGCCCCGGCTGAGAAGTTCGAACTCCGGGGCAGCCAGATGACGAACCAGTGCCTCAAATTGGCTGTCAAGGCCTTGCGGTCAGGCTTCCGGCTCCGGTCGCGCTACGATGCCGACCGTTGAGACCGCTGGAACGTGCGCAGCTGCTCGCACGCGTCGGAATCGATCCAGCGATCGAGGTCCGGATCACGTGGACAACGTCGGAGAGGTCGACAAGCCGGCAACGAGGAGGGTGTCGGTAGCAACCCTGCGCCCGGGACGTCGCCGGCGTCGGCTTTACCGGCGAGGAACCGGCGGGCAAGAAGCGATGGTCGCCGCCTCTTGATCCCTCCACCGGTCAGCTGGCCGTCAGCTGACGGGCGGCTGCCTCGGCCGTATCCTCCGGACGGGTGTTGAACGCGATCTTCGCGTCGGGCGCGGCCTTGTGGACAGCGTTGACCACCATCTCGAACAACACGAGGCCCTTTGGCGGGATTCTCAGGCCGCCGCCGATCACGACGCAGTCATAGTGCGCGCTGTTCAGCTGGGTTTCGAGCATGGCGCGTCCGGCGGCGTCGGGCGTGATCATGCAGGTGTCACCGTCCCAGCCGCGCTCGTGAATCTTTGCGACCGCCACGGCGATGCCGGCGTTGATCTTCTTAGCGTCGAACCCCGGCGGCAATGAGGGGTCCGAAAAGTCCACGGTCTCGGGTTTCTGGCCAACGAACAGGATGCGGGTCATCGACATTCTCCATTCAAAGATTTCAGAGGACAGGGTTGAACGCTCAACCGCGCAGAGTGTGACGCAGGAAACTCGCTATGATCTCGAGTGCTTCCGGCGCGGCACGCAGGAGAGCGAGGTTGGCGGGGAACACGTGAACCATACCCTGCCAGATATGGAGTTCGGCACCTGAACCGGCGATTTCGATGCGATCGGCCATGCGCCGCGCATCATCGAGCAGAATCTCGTCCTCACCGACATGAAGCATGACCGGGGGCAGGCCGGTAAGATCGCCATACAAAGGAGACGCCCGCGAATCTTTCGGATCGGTGTCTCCGAGATAGGTGATGCGTGCCTGCTCCAGCGTCCCATGGGTCAGCAACGGATCATGCCCGGCGCGCGTCGTCATGCTGTCGCCCGTCAGGGCAAGATCGGTCCAGGGGGACACCGCGACCGCGGCGACCGGTTTCGGTGCCAGGCTGCCCCGGGCGGCGGCGGTCATCCGTGTCGCAGTGACGAGCGCCAGCCCGCCACCCGCCGAGTCGCCGACGATCGCGATCCTGGAAGCGCCGGCGGCCACCAGCCCGTAATAGGCTGCCTCGGCGTCATCGACCGCCGCGGGAAATGGCCGTTCGGGAGCGAGGCCGTAATCCGGGACGAACGCATCGACCCTGGCGCGATCCGCGATCTGACCCACGAAGTTCCGATAGGCCTGCGCCGAGCCGACGACGTAGGCGCCGCCGTGCAGATAAAGGATCGCACTGCCCGGCGTCGCCTCGGGGGTGCGGCACCACCAGCCGGGAACGCCACCGACCTCGGCAGCTTCATAGGTGACGGTGTCGGCCGGCGGGGTCCTGCCCATGAGGTCGTCGAACGCGGCGCGGCCTTCGGGGGTGAGATCGGCCTTTGGCTGGAGCGCGATCATCGCGCGAATCGCCACCATCGCGGCCCGGTCCAGCAGATGCTCCTTGTGGTAGATCTCGGTCATCACGATCGTCCTTTAAAGAGGTCCAAAAGGGTGGTTCGGCCCCGCCGGTCGGGAAGACCGGCGGGTTTGCCGTTCAACCCTGCGTCCAGGCGGCGGCGGCGCCTTCAGCAAAGTCCCGGTATGAACGCGGCGCATGGCCAAGCAATGCCGTGAGACGAGCAACGTCTTCGTCGGTCGCGATGGCGCCGTCCTGCTGGTAGCGGCGCATCATCAGCTTCATGTCATAGGCGAGCCAGGCCGGGCCGAAACTCCTGAGGCGCTGTTCCAAGCCGTCCAGGTCGTCGCCCGCATAACCGATCGGGCGTCCGAGAATGCCGCTCCACAGCGTCGCGAGCGTATCGCCGGTGAGGGCGTCGGGGCCGACCAGTTCGTAGATCTCGCACGGAAGCGGTGCGCTTGCCTGCTCGCGCCGCAACAGCTCGCTGGCGGCGGCCTCGCCGATGTCCTGGACATCGACCATCGAAATGCCCTTGGCGCCGACCGGCATGCCGTAGACACCGCCGCCGAGCAGCGCATCCTTCTGGCGCATGTCGTTCTGGATGAAATAGGCGGGGCGCAGGATCGTCGCGGGCAGATCATAGGCATGGATCATGCGTTCGACGGTCATCTTGCTCGCGAAGTGAGGGACGTCGGCATAGGCTTCGCCTTTGAACACGGAGAGATAGACGATCCCCTTCACGCCGGCTTCACGCGCTGCGTTCAGG
>Ga0105238_10004365_pt1 | contig 14025 bp, 9 predicted proteins | sample KBSC34metaG_FD_81526 | JGI IMG/M metagenome (GOLD analysis project Ga0105238, IMG submission 81526) | Corn rhizosphere microbial communities from Kellogg Biological Station, Michigan, USA - KBS C3-4 metaG | ecosystem: Host-associated > Plants > Roots > Rhizosphere > Soil | place: Michigan, USA... | reverse complement strand
TGAACGCGACCAGCTATGCGGACAGCAGCTTGAGCAGCGGAACGGCTTATTACTATGTCGTCTCGGCGGTCAATGACAGCGGCGAGGGCGCCAATTCCGCCGAGGCTGGCGCGATAACCATCTCTGCGGCTCCGACCGGTTTGACGGCAAGCATGGTTTCCAGCAACCAGATCGCCCTGGCATGGACGGGAAGTTTTGGTGCGGCGAGTTATAACGTGAAGCGGTCAACCGTCAGCGGCGGGCCTTACATGACGGTTGCCATCGGAGTCGCCGCGACCAGTTATGCCGACACCGGATTACATGATAAAACGACTTATTACTACGTCGTCTCGGCGGTCAATGCTGGCGGCGAAAGTGCCAGCTCAACCGAGGCCAGCGCCACAACGATTCCCGCCGGACTGATTTACACCGGCCGCGCAGTTGTGTTGAAGGCCAGCATCCTCGGCGTCAGTAATTCCTGGTCGGACACCGGCTCGCTGCCTCCGTCTGGCGGCGCGCGCGAAAATTCACTGCTCACGCTGAGCGAGCCGGATTTGTTTGCCGCCGATGTGGCGCACGCCTCAACCATAGGGCAGACCGACCGGACGCGTTCCGAAGCATCCGTCGCGAATGTTGCCTTGAACATCGGTGGCCTCACCATTGACGCGGACTTTGCGATGTCTCGCGCCACGGCCATCTGGCAGACCAACGGCACGGCGACCGGCGGAAATTCACAGATTGCGAACCTGTACATTGCCGGACAGCCCATCATTGTCAGCGGCCAGCCGAACCAGACCGTGCCGTTGCTCAATGGCTCGGTGATTATCAATCAGCAAATCAGTTCTTCGAACAGCATCACCGTAAATGCCCTGCACGTCATCATCAATGGAACGGCTGATGTGATTGCCGCTTCAGCGCAGGCTGGCATTGTTGCCGTCACGCCGCCGGCCTGCAACGGCAGCGACTACATCACCGGCGGCGGTTGGATTAGCGGTACGCCCGGTGGCGCAAAAGGAAACTTCAGCGTGGAAGGCGGCACCACCAACGGCGTTTATTGGGGCCATTTAAACTACAAAGATCAGGGCGCCGGCCTGGAGGCGAAAGGTACCGGCGTTACGGCCTATCAAGTTGGGGGCGCGCCCACCGCGCGTCACATCGAAGGCACCGCCCAGGTCAACGGTGTGGGCGGCTACACGTATGCGTATGCCGTGGACGTGACGGATAACGGCGAGCCGGGCTCGAATGATACCTTCAGCATCAGCCTGTCCAATGGCTACCGGGCTGGTGGCGCGCTGGGCGGCGGCAACATCCAGTTGCACGAGCCGTGCCAGTGACCTGAGTTCCGTTAAATTCTGGTGAAACATCAGCGGGGCGAACGTTCGTTCGCCCCGCTTTTTGTCTCCGGATCATGGCGATGGGATGGAGTCCGGCCGCAACCTGCCGCTGCGATTGAAATAAAATGTTTGAATCCCGCGCGAAACCCGCTAGTTATTCTGCGCTGTAATGAAACCAACCGACCTGCGGGGCATCCTGCAATACATTCCGCAATTCCGCGAGAAGACCTTTGTCCTCGCGATTGACGGCGCCATCGTCACCGACGAAAACTTTACCACGCTCCTGCTGGACGTTGCGGTGCTGCGTTCGTTGAACATCCGTGTGGTGCTCGTCCATGGCGCGTCGGCGCAGATCAAATCCCTCGCGGAAAAGCAGGGCGTCAAGGCCTCGAACTGGGACGGCTCTGGCATCACGGACGCGGCCACGTTGCAGATTTCCATGGATGCGGCAAACCGGCTGACGCACGAGATTCTCGAAGGTCTTTCCACCAACGACCTGCGGGCGGTCTGCCCGAATGCCGTCATCGCCCATCCGCTCGGCATCATCCAGGGCGTGGACCATCTTTTCACCGGCAAGGTCGAGCGGGTGGATACGGACCTGCTCACCACCTTGCTCGCGCAGGGCATCGTGCCGGTCATCCCGCCGCTCGGATTCGACGGCGATGGCAAGACGTACCGCGTGAATTCCGACAGCGTGGCTGTCTCGGTCGCCGAGGCGTTGAAGGCAACCAAGCTGATGTACATCACCGCCACTGACGGCCTGGTGTACAACAACAAGCTCATCCGGCAGATGCTCGTGTCGGAATTGCAAAACCTCCTGCAGACGGGTAGCGCCAATTTTGCGCCTGATATTTTGTCCAAGGCCCAGCACGCTGCGCTTGCCTGCAAGGTCGGCATACCGCGCGTCCACGTTATCAACGGCAAGGTCGATGAAGGTTTGCTCGCCGAGGTGTTTTCCAATGAAGGCGTCGGTACCTTGATTTACGCGAACGAATACCAGCAGATCCGGCCGGCCAAGAAAAAGGACGTCCGGGCCATCCAGTTGCTGACCAAGGCCGCCGTTGAATCCGATGAGCTGGTCAAGCGCACACGGGCGATGATTGAAAGCCGGCTCGGCGACTATTACATTTTCGAGATCGATAAAAATCCCGTGGCCTGCGTGGCGCTGCATATTTATCCCGAACACAACAAGGGCGAACTCGCCTGCCTCTACGTCAATGTGTCGCACGAGAATCAGGGCATCGGCCGTAAGCTCATCCAGTTCGTCGAGAACAAGGCCCGGGGACTGAACTTGAGCGAACTCCTCACGCTTTCGACACAGGCATTCACTTATTTTCAATCCAAGGGCGGTTTCGCCGAAGGCACCCCCGATGATCTACCGCCCGCTCGGCGCGAGAAATATGACCAGAGCGGGCGCAACTCAAAGGTGCTGGTAAAGAGGCTGCTTAAGACCTGAGCCGATGAACTGGCGCATCCTCATTTCGATGATGAGCGTTGCGCTGTTTCTGACCTCCGGTTGCGCCAGCCTGCCATACCAAAGCAATTCGTTCAAAGCCTGCATCGCCACCTGCCAGCGCCTCAACGTTGCGCCCACGCATTACGTTCTTATCGTCAATATCGCGAGCCAGACCGCTTCTTTGTACGAGCAGAACCGGTTCGTCAAAACGTTTCCATGTTCCACCTCGCGCTTTGGCATCGGTGAGGTCTTGAATTCCCAGCGCACACCGCGCGGCCTCCATCGCATCGCGGAAAAAATCGGCGACGGCGAACCGCCGGGCACCATCTTTCAAGATCGCGAAGTCGTTGGCCGCGTTTCCCAACTCGGTGTGCAGGCGGGCAGCATCACCACGCGCATCATGTGGCTCGAAGGCCTTGAGCCCGGCTACAATCGGGGCGGCGACGTGGATACGCATGAGCGGACGATTTATATCCACGGTACGGGCGACCAGAATTCCATCGGCCGTCCTGCCTCGCACGGTTGCATCCACCTGGCCGACCCCGACTTGATTTCGCTCTTCGATTTGCTGCCCAGCGGAACCCTGGTGTGGATTGCGGAGCGGTGAATAGCTAAATCATTTCTTCAGCGGCAGTAATACCTCTTGTGCCCTCCAAATGTTGCTTGCGGGAAGGCTGGCTGGGTTTAAGCTTTCGATGTGTTCCTGCGCATAGGCAAAATCTTGGTGATCGCCGCGCTCGTCCTCTCCACGGGCGCGCACTGGGTTGCGCTGCAAACGGTCGCATGGACGACGATGCTCGCAGCCAACTGGAGCAATGGATCCTTTTCCACCGCCATAGTTCAGACTTTCGATGGCAATCACCAGTGCCCGTTGTGCAGGGCCATCGCCGCCGGCAAAAAGTCGGAACAGAAAAGTGAATTCACCTCTGCGGTTCTGAAAATGGAATTCCCGCCCGTGGCGGAAAAGTTTGCTCTGATTCCGCCAAAGCCGTTCCTTTCATTTTCATTCACCGACACCTTTGCCGGATCTTTCTTTCAAAAGCCGCCCGTACCGCCACCGCGAAGTTTCTTCGTTTGATATATCGCAGTTGTCGTCCGCGCCATTGCTGGCGCGGACAAAATATCTTTTCTTAACCTGAGGACGCCGTTGCGCGTTCTCATAAATTTGAGTTTTTAAAATGAAGAATCAGTTTTTTGGTTTGATGGTTTTGGCAGTCGCCGGTGTTCCCATGGCCCGGGCGTGCGATTGTTGTTCGGTTTTCTCCTCCTGTAACCTGCAACCGGCCAATGAAAAAGGTTTCGTCGCCGGCGTGGCGGAACAGTACACGTATTTTGGCACCTTGCAGGCGGATGGGCAAAAAATTGCCGGCGATGGCGAATACATCGATAGCTCCGTCTCGCAAATCTTTGCCGGCTACAACTTCAATGACCGTCTTGGTGTGCAACTGAACATGCCGGTCATTTATCGCGCCTACGGTTCGCGCACCATGGGTGGCAGCGTCGCCGGCATCGGGGACATGTCATTGATCGGCAATTTCAACGTCTTCCGGCATGCCACGCAGGATTTCGCGTTCAACTGGACTCTGCTGGGCGGGCTCAAATTGCCCACCGGCGATTCCAGCCAGTTAGGCATCCCCGATGGCACATTGCCGGACGGGATCGGTGGCCACGACATCGCTCTGGGTTCCGGCTCCGTGGATGGCATTGTTGGCACCGGCGTTTCAGTCCGTTGGAAACGGGTTTTCCTTGCCGGCAACATGCAATACGCCATCCGCACGGAAGGCGATTTCCAGCACCAATATGCGAACGATTGGACCTGGTCAGCCGGGCCGGGTGCCTATGTGTGGTTGGGCCAGCAATGCACGCTCGCCGCACAACTCGTCACCTCCGGTGAAAGCAAGGGCAAGGACACGTTTGCCGGTGTACCGGACGGTGACTCAGGCGAAACAATTGTGTATCTTGGTCCGCAATTGAATTTTACCTGGGGCAGCCAGTTGAGTGCGCAGGTCGGCGCGGATTTGCCGGTGAGCGTTGAGAACACCGGCACGCAAGTCGTGCCCGACTACCGCATCCACGCCGCCCTGACCTGGAAATTCTGATGACGCCTGACGCAAATGCCATGAATGAACCCGCCGCCCGCGGTGACGAGAAGCTGTTTCTTGGCATCGTCATCGCGCTGGCGGTCATTGCCGGCATCGGTAGCTGGTTGGCCGTGATCGCGTTTTCGCACCGGGAAAAACTCCAGGGCATCGCGCCGGACCGGTCGCGCTACCTGGAGAATTTTTCCTTCACGGACAGCGCCGGTCGCAACATTACCCGCCGGGATGTGGACGGCAAGTTGCTCGCCGTCAGTTTCCTGTTCACGAGCTGCTCGCAGACCTGTCCCTTGGTCACCCGCAGCATGGCGGAAATCCAGCGGCTCACGACCAATGCCCCCGATGTGCGGCTGCTGTCGTTCACCGTGGACCCGCGCTCGGACACGCCGCCCGCGTTGGCGAAGTGGGGTGCGCGGTTCGGTGCGGACACCAACCGCTGGTACCTGCTCACCGGTGACCAGTCACAACTGCTTGATTTGATCGGCACCAGTTTCCTCGATGTGGAGACCAATAACCCGTTCAACTCCATGCCCGGAAATTTTGGCGGCACCGAGCGCATCGCCGTGGTGGACAAACAGGGCAGGGTGCGTGTCTATTTCGATGGTCTGAGGCTGGAAACCCCGGCGGCGGTTGCGGCGGAAATCGCCCGCCTGCGGGCGGAATGATGAAGTTATGAAGATGTTTTTTTATTTTTGCGGATTGTTGCTGTTGGTGATGTCTGTTGGGTGCAAACCTAAACCTGTGGTTCCTCCAATCAACAGTTCAGGGGTGAAAACCTACGATGTGCGCGGCATCGTCCAGCAGATATCAACGAATTTGCATACGGCCACCATCAAGCACGAGGCCATTCCCGGCTACATGGGCGCCATGACGATGGATTTCACGGTCAAGGACACGAACGAGCTGTCGGGTATCGCGTCCAACGATGAGATCACCTTCAAGCTTGCTGTCACTGAAACCAATGACTGGATCGAGGGCATCCATTTTGTCGCCCATCACATCACTGAAGTCACGGACCATGTTTTCATGTTTCACGCGCCGACAGCGCAGTTAAAGCCGGGTGATGTGCTGCCGGATTACGAATTCACCGCCGAGGATGGCCGGCTGGTATCTTTCTCTGATTTCCATGGCAGCGCCGTGGCGTTCACATTTTTCTTCACTAGTTGCCCGCTGCCGGAATTTTGCCCGCGCATGAACCGGAATTTTTTCGAGGCGCGCAAGCTGCTCGTGGCGCAGGCAAACGCCCCGACGAACTGGGAACTGCTGTCCATTTCCTTCGACTCGGCTTTTGACAAGCCGGAGATTTTGTCGGGCTTCGGCAATTTCTATCGCGCCAATGACACCAATCGCTGGCTTTTCGCCGTGGCATCTACCAATACGCTGGCGGGGCTGGCGCCGAAGGTGGATTTGCATTTTTGGCGCGAAGGCGGCTCCATTTCTCACAACCTGCGGACGGTCGTGCTCGGCCCGGATCAAAAAATATTCTGTCAGTTCGACGGCAATGACTGGACGCCCGAAGACCTTGCCACCGCCATCATCAAAGCCGCACAGCAGAAATAGCGGCCCATTCCGTTTACCGGCCATTATCCGCTGAAACTTGCAACTCTTCGGTTTAAGGCGACATTTACCGGCGCAAATCAGTGATTTGCCCTTTTTTGGGCGGAAAAATTACAATAAACTGCGAACCATGAATTTGACGGAACAGATGACGCGATTGGGCAAACAAGCCAAGGCTGCGTCGCGCGAACTCGCCAAGCTGACGACGGCGGAAAAAAACGCCTGCCTGCTCGCCATGGCCACGGCGCTGGAACAGAACGCCGCCGCCATCAAGGAAGCCAACGCGCTCGACATGGAATTTGGCGCGTCCCACGGCCTTTCCGCCGCGATGCTCGACCGCCTCAAGCTTGATGACAAGCGTATCGCCGGCATGGCGAAGGGCTTGCGGGAAGTCGCCGCGCTCCCTGACCCCGTCGGGAAACTCCTCGATGAACGCACCCGGCCCAACGGCTTGAAATTGCAAAAGATTTCCACGCCCATCGGCGTCGTGGTCATCATTTACGAATCACGCCCCAACGTTACGGCGGACGCGGCGAGCCTGTGTTTCAAGTCCGGCAACGCCACGATCCTGCGCGGCGGCAAGGAAGCTTTGAACTCCAACCAGATCATCGCCCGGACGATGATCGAAGCGGGCCGGATTGCGCACAAAGGATTTCCCGAGCACGCCATCCAGGTTGTGCCCACGCCCGACCGCGAGGCGATTCCGATTCTGCTGTCGCTCACACAGTACGTTGACCTCTGCATGCCGCGTGGTGGCGAGAGCCTTATTCGCGCCGTAGCCGACTGCTCGAAAGTCCCTGTCATCAAACATTACAAGGGTGTCTGCCATGTCTTCGTGGATGCCGATGCCGACTTGAAGATGGCCGAGGAGATCGTGATGAACGCCAAGGTCCAGCGCCCCGGCGTTTGCAACGCCGCCGAGACACTGCTGGTGGATAAATCGATTGCGGAGAAATTTCTTCCCGCCATCGGCGCAAAGCTGTTTGAAAAACACGTCGAGCTGCGTGCTGATGACGTTTCCCATGGAATTTTTGACTCAAAATTACAGATCCAAAACTCAAAACTCCGCCCTGTCACCGAGCAGGATTATTTCACCGAATACATGGATTACATCCTGAACGTCCGCGTGGTGGACGGCGTCAAGGCGGCGGTGGACCACATCAATCACTACGGCTCCGCGCACTCGGACAGCATTGTGACGCGCAACGAGGCCCACGCGAAACAATTTCTCGCCGAGGTGGATTCCGCGGCGGTGTATTGGAACGCCAGCACGCGCTTCACCGATGGCGGCGAATTCGGCATGGGCGCGGAGATCGGTATCAGCACCGATAAAATCGGTGCGCGCGGCCCCATGGGCTTGGATGAACTGACCAGCTACAAATGGCTCGGTATTGGCAACGGCCAGGTGCGGAATTGAATTTGTGAGTTCACCCGCCGATCAAGCCAGGTTTATCCGCGATTCCCTGCCGTCCGGCGGGCTGTTTGCCGGCTTGGAATGGAAGGTTTCCCCGACGCCTTTCCCGCTGGACAGGGATTTGGCCAACGAGATCGAATCACTCGGGCGCGTTCTGCTTCAATTTTATCGCGCCACGAACCTTCTTTATCGCAAAAGCACCGAAGGCAAGCAGCCTGAATGGGTCGCCCGCTGGCTGGACTTGGGCAAGCCGCAGGAGTTGATCCAGCTTCAGCGTTCCGCCGCCTTCAAGAACGACGTGCCGCGCGTCATCCGTCCCGATGTGTTACTGACCGAAAACGGATTTAGTATCACTGAATTGGATTCCGTCCCCGGCGGTATCGGGCTGACGGGTTGGCTGAATCAGGCATATTCGAAGATTGGGCAACGTGAGCCAAAAGTTCATTCCAACTCTTCTGTTGTTGATGCCCTCGTCCGAAAGTCTCTCGACGGATTGGACAAAATTCCTGATCGCCCCGCTTTGATTGGTATCAGGGATGAAATGCTGCGCGGGTTTGAGTCCATCTTCGGCGACGCAAAGCACGTTCACATCATCGTCTCGGAAGAAGCCGCCACCTACCGTCCTGAAATGGAATGGGTCGCCCAGCTACTCGGCCCTCGCTTCACTGTCCACGACTCACGCTTCAACGATTTTGCCGATGGCAGCGCTGTTTACCGTTTTTTTGAGTTGTTTGATCTGCCGAACGTGGCGAATTCAAAAAAGATTTTCGAACTCGCGTCCGAAAAGAAAATCCGGCTGACGCCGCCGCCCAAGCCGATGTTCGAGGAGAAGATGCTGTTCGCGCTGCTTTGGAACCGGAACCTGCAAAACTTTTGGCGGCAGGAATTGGGTGAAGGCTTTCTGGCGCGCCTGAAAAAAGTCATTCCTTATACCTGGCTTGTCGACCCCGCGCCATTGCCGCCGCACGCGGCCATTCCCGGCCTGGAACTGACGGACTGGGCGCAGCTCAAGGCGTTGTCGCAAAAAGAACGGGATTTGATCCTGAAGGTGTCTGGCTTCTCCGAGAATGCGTGGGGCGCGCGGGGTGTCTATCTCGGCAGCGATCTCTCGCAGGCGGATTGGAGCGTAGCGGTGGATGCGGCGCTTAAAAATTTTGCGACCTCGCCAAGTGTGTTGCAGTGCTTCCACAAGCCATCGCAGGTGGACGCCAGTTGGTTCGATTTTGCGAAGAATGAAATTGTGCCCATGAAAGGCCGGGCGCGGCTGTGCCCGTATTATTTTGTGAGCGGGGAAGGGGATGCCGCCCGCCCGCAACTCGGCGGTGTGTTGGCAACGATAGTCCCTGCTGACAAAAAAATCGTCCACGGCATGGCCGACGCCGTGCTGGCGCCGTGTTCAGTCTGATAGGAGATGATGCGTTTACACTTTCCCGCCCAGCAACTTCCAAGTTGCCCTCGTCTTTAAGCTCTCTCTGCGCGCGAGATAGCTATATTGAATCGACAGTTTTCTTCGGGAACCGTAGGGGTTACGGCTGCGGCTTTTTCCCATCGCCCAGCCACAACAGTCCGTCAATGATCAGGTGGTTCTGGGTTTCGTTGTCGAAGGTGAACGACAATTCCTTGTTGGACTTATGCTCATAGTCCATGTCGTTGTGGCCCATGTTGACATACATCATTTTGAATTTTGTGTTTGTCCAGGCCACCGGGTAATAGCCGCTGTGCCAGATTTCGTACGGCTTGGGCCCGGTGCCAAGCGGGAAGCTGGCCGGGTCAATGGACAGAAGTATTTTGATGTCGGAGTTCGTCCGTAAATCATTCTCCCACCGGTACCATTCGTTCGGTGAAGATTTAAATGTCTCCGGCAGGTGCGCTGTCGCCGGATGTTTGGGATCTTCCACCCGCAAAACCGCCGCGGTTGGGCGCCATGTATTGCTCTTGTATTGGCCGGACCCGAGAAATTCATTGTGATACCAGTCCCAATTTTGTGGATAGTCTGATGGCGTCAGGGCGAATCCGGCAAAATGAAACCCCATCCACGCACCCCCATTCTCCATGTACTTTTGGAACGCCGCTCGTTGCGCGGGCATTTCCGGCCGCGTATCCAGGAAAAGGACGACCTGATAGTCCGATAGGAACTCCGCATTGAGATTGTCCCAGTTTGTAGTCGTCTCATAGGTGAAATCATTTTCCTGCGCGATCTTGGGAAACCATTTGTTGGCTTCATGCGCATAGCTGATGTGCGCGAGATCGCTCCGGCCGGTGTAAAAGGCGATTACCTTGAACTTGCTGGCATGACAGACTTGAATGCTGGTGAGGAAAATGCAGGTGACGAGTAATGCGAGTGCCTTGGGTATGGTTTTCATTTAGTGATGTTTAATGGATCTGGACGCGGTAAAAATGCGCGTTGTTGGTTGTGGCATCGTAGACGGATTTCTTCGTGTCATCGCCCGCTACGTCGACGAGCGGATTCCAATTGGCGTCACCTAGGCTGTTCTTATATTGCACGAGATAATTGAAGCCCGATTGTGAGGGAAATGAGAGGGTGATGTTTGTGCCGGCAACGCTGGCATCAACGCCAAAGACCGGCACCAGCATCAGGAAATTCGCATTGCAATCTCCGCTGACATTGCTCGGTCGTGCCAGTCGCAACGTGTTGGTGGCTCCGGTAAGAATGACCGTCGCCAGATTGCCCAGGCTGTCCTTCAGGGGAATATGGCTGTAGCTCTCCCATGCCGTTGTCGGCAATGAAAACGTTCCCAGCAGATTGGTGGACTGGTTCGTTGTTCCCCAACCACCCGTCACCTGGTATAGCGCACAGGTGGTGGCGCTACCGCCCGTCGCCAGGCGTGCATAAACGTTGTACTTGCCCGCCGGAAAATGCCTTGTGTAATTCGCCCATGCTCCCGGGCTGAAATACCCGATGCTATAATCGGAAAAACCGGTGCCTGCGTAGGCCGGGCGGAGGCTGTCACCGTTGATTTCCGTGTCCATGCCGGATGGCCGGTAAAGAAACATGCCGCCGAAATTGACCTGCCGCGAGTCAATGTTGGTCAGCGCGCCAAAGCCCGCATAGGCATTGGTCTGGGGATTGTCGATATAGTGTCCGTCTGTAAAATCATAATCCTCCGCCTCCCATGTGTAATTCCCCGCGCTAAAAGTATCGAATGATTTGGTCGTCGTGACGACATAACCGTTGATGTCCGTCGCAGTCACCACGGCTGTATAGAGCAGGTTGGGGCTTAGACGCGGGTAACTGATATTCCAGTTGGTGTTCGACCCGCCGAAAATCAGGTTGGTCACCAGTATGCCGTTTAGGGTGAGCGTGATGTTATTGCTGGGAATGCCCACCGCCGAAACAGCGTTGAAGGCGAACGTGTTGGTGGATTGAAACAGGTCCGAGCCGTTGGGGAACACGCTGTTCAGAGTCGGCAAAATGGTGTTGGAGTAACTAAACGATGCCTGAAAGCTCTGCCCCTGCGAGCCGCTGACATTGACGGAAACGATGATCTGCGGCGAAAGCTGCATCACGGTCACGCCGGGATCGGCTGAAATTGTGCTGCTAGCTGGGCGGTTGATCGTCACGGTGATGACGCCATTGTTGGTTTGGGTTGGGTCCGATATGCCCAGGGCAATGCTGTTGGAATTTTCCAGCGTGATCACTGAAGACTTGTTGTTGACCGAGATCAAATCCGCCGACTGGTTCCCGCTGGTCCAAAAGTTGGCCGCGACAAGCCCGATCGACATTTTTTTCACCGCCTGGGCGAACGGCGTATTCGTCAGGATGACAATGTCTGGATTGAGCGCATAGTTGCTCACGCTGGTGGTGTTCATGTTTGGCAGAATCACGTAGGCGTACGACGAATTGGTCTGCAGCAACCCGTGGTTGAACCAGAGCTTCAGGTAGTTGTCCGTGTAAGTCGTGGAATCGTCGATGGAATTGATCGCGGACCACTGGCCGCTGCTGGCGTTAAAACCGGCCTGCAAGTTGGTGTTCCCGGCCGGGAAATAGTAGCCACCCGTGCCGCCGAGGGCGCACCATGATGGCGTGGCACTCGGCAGATTAGAACTCCAACCGATTGCCGGGGTGATGGCCCTTCCGTTTAGCGTGAAACTGCCGGTGATCGGCGAACCTAGGCGCCGGTTTTCCGCTGTGGTATGGACTTCCACCGGGCCTCCACAGGTGATGCCCGAACCAAGACACACGATCTCATTGTCCAACATGAACCACGATTTTCTTCCAAATAACGATGTGTTCCAGGAATGCATCGACATCCCGGCGACGCCATAAGTGCCTTTCACCTGCGCCCCGCCGACCCAGTTTTGATCCGTGGTCGTGGCTTCACCGGCGGAGTTGGCATGCGTATTTGTCTCCACCGTGGTTCCTGGCAGATGATAGGGATCAACCGTCGGCCAGAAATCGCCGGCATACTGGGTTTCGCTGTTGCCGAGATAAAGATAGGTCATGCCATCGCCGGTGAACCAGCCGTGGAGGTTGCCACCATTGATGGATTCGTAGTTGGCAATGCGGCTTGAGGACATGCTGATGCCGAAAGCAAAGCCGTTACGCAACGCAACCACACGATCCATCGCGGGAAAATGGAATTGCCCGGGCGGAAGCTGTGGTGAATTTGCCCAGTTGGTCAATGCCGCCGCCGTGCTGGCCGGCGCGAATTGCGCGATGGCCCGCGCGGCGGAAATAGTGCCGGAACCGTCGTTCGCCGCCGTCTCATAAGACCATGAAACGGCCCGCCCGCGCACCATGTCCATCATGGAACCGTGGTAAATCAGCGGTTCAAATGAACTGGCCACCCAGTTGAAGACATTGGTTAGGCTGGGGTCGGTGATTTGCCAGGTCGATCCTTGCAGCAGGTTCACAATTTTCGGGATATCTCCCAGCAGCACGAGACCATAATGCCCGTTATAGGCGATCTTCGAATGAAAGACGAACGAGCCATCCTTGTAGAATCCGTCGCTGCTGGTGACATAGGCGAATACCGGCGTCAGGTTGTTCTGGGCCGAAGTCAGTTTGCTGCTGTCCCGGCCGAGGATACCGCGGATGGCCACGACCAGAACCTTGTCGGAAGTGTTCGCGCCCGTCATCCAGCCGAATGTCGCGCCCGGGCCGCCGGGACTGTAGCGGTCGATGGCGCTCAGGTAATTGGTGATCTGGGTTCCCGTTAGGGTCGGGTAGAGCAGGACCATCGTATTGTTGAGCGACTGAGGCCCGCTGATCTCCCAATGAAACCAATTGTCATATTCAGTCGCGCTCACGGTATAGACATTGGTGTTCATCCAATCCAGACCGCCCGCCACTGCAGCGGCCAGGCTCGCGTTGCCTTGCAGCGAACTGCCCGGCGTCGCCCAGGCGAGCGCCATCGCTTGCAACCGGTTGTAAGTTGAGACGAGGTTGGCCGATACCGAGCCGAAGGGGAGGTCGCTCCACAGGTAGGTGCGCATCGGACTGGTGCTCATGGAACTCCAGTGATTGTTGGCTGTGGTGGCGACACTGGAGGGACTGGAGCCGTTGTTGACTAGATTGGACTGCCAATATAGTCGCAACGTATCGAACTGGTCAGCCCGCAAGGTCATCGCCATGGCCAGGACAAAAAAGAGCTGTGCCAGTTTCATGCGGTGATGTGTTAAGGTTCGCATGAACCATGGGATATGTCATCCCCCTCCAAATAGGGATGGTTTGACCGGCTGGGGTTTAGTCTATTAAGGCGAATATGTTCCAATCAGGCATCTTATCACGTCGGGGGTGTTTGCTTTTTATTTGTACTGGCATCTTTTTGTTTTCAAAAGAAGCGGTTCTGAACGCCGTCGCCGCGGACACGGGCATCGATGCCAAGGTGGACGTCTTGCTGGCCCAAATGACGCTCGATGAAAAAATCGGCCAGATGGTGCAGGTGGATTCCGGCGCGCTGACGAACCAGTCCGACGTCGCAAAATATTTTCTTGGCTCCGTTCTGAGCGGCGGCAGTTCCGATCCCGCGGACGGCAATTCCCCCCAGACGTGGCTGAAGGAGGTCGAACAATTTCAAGCCCAGGCATTGCAGACCCGCCTGAAAATTCCTCTGCTCTACGGAATCGATGCTGTCCACGGCCACAACAATATCGATGGCGCGGTGATTTTCCCGCATCACGTTGGCTTGGGGGCGACGCAGGATCCGGAACTGATGGCGCGCGCCG
>Ga0105238_10004360_pt1 | contig 14038 bp, 11 predicted proteins | sample KBSC34metaG_FD_81526 | JGI IMG/M metagenome (GOLD analysis project Ga0105238, IMG submission 81526) | Corn rhizosphere microbial communities from Kellogg Biological Station, Michigan, USA - KBS C3-4 metaG | ecosystem: Host-associated > Plants > Roots > Rhizosphere > Soil | place: Michigan, USA... | reverse complement strand
TCGGCTGACGGGCCAGCGCCGACAGGATCCGCCCGATCACGATGCAAGCCAGGAAGCCGAACACCGCCATCACCGCGCGGCGAACGGCCATGGCGCCGGCGTGCGGCATGGGGTCGGCCAGCATCCGGGCCGTGACGATCAGATAGGTCAGCGCCCAGAGGACCAGGTTGGCGATCAGGTAGTTGTTGGGACGCTTCAGGCGCATGGCCCCTCGGACTCTGTGGCGCGACGGTCACCGCCGGCCCGCGGACACGTTCGACTGTCGTAACCGCGCCGTCATTCTGTTGAATTTCGTCGCGCGACCAAGGCCGCTTATCGACACAGCTTGACCGCTCGCCGCAAACTCCACCGTTCACGACGCGCGGCGGGCCTCTCGCCGCATTTTCCATGAAGACGCGATCGGACCGGGCATTCTCGCCTTGCGGCCCCGTGGGGCGGCCGGCGCCTCGGCGCCGAACCGGATGGTCGGTCAGGCGATCGGGACACACTGCAAGGCGCAAACGCCCTATGGTGTAGCTCCCCGGCGCCCGTCGCCAGAGTTGCAGGGGGAGTAAGCCAGTGCCCGTGCGTCCGCCGTCACTGAGGGCCATCGCCGCCTTCGAGGCCGCCGCCAGGCATGAGAGCTTCACCAAGGCCGCCGACGAGCTGAACCTGACGCAGAGCGCCATCAGCCACGCGATCCGTTCGCTGGAGGTGCGCCTGGGCGTCGACCTCTTCGACCGTTTCGGCCGCACCGTGGCGCTGACCGAGCCGGGCCGGGCTTTCGTCAGCCGCTTGCGCCTCAGCCTGAACCTGATTTCGGAGGCCTTCGAGACCCCGGCGCGCGGTGGACGCGCCCGCCTGGTCGTGGCCGCCTCCGCCGGGATCGCCGAGCGGATCCTGGCCAGACGCCTGCCGGCGTTCCTCGCCACCCATCCGGACCGCGAGATCGAGCTGCGGACCGTCACCGGCGCGGCCGAGGTCGGCGCCGGCGACGTCGATGTGGCGGTGCTCTACGGCGCCGGCGCCTGCGCGGGCCTGACCCAGCGGCGGCTGGCGGGCGAGATCCTGTTCCCCGTCGCCGCGCCGTCGGTCGACCTACCCCGCCGGCCGGAGGAACTGGTCCGCGCCCAGCTGATCCACCAGCCGGAGCACCCCTGGCGCCTGTGGCTGGAGCAGGTGGGCATGAGCGACCTGCCCACGCACGCCACCTTCACCGCCGACAGCCCGCTGGCCGCCCTGGAACTGGCGCGCAGCGGCGCCGGCGTCTGCCTGACCCGCGGCCTGCTCGCGCGCGACGACCTGCGCTCCGGGCGCCTGGTGCGCCTGTTCGAGGCCGAGGCCGCGCTGCGCGAGGACTACACCGCCGTCTGGAACCCCGCCTCGCCGCGCGCCGACATCATCCGCCCCTTCATCGACTGGCTGGCGGTCGCCCTGGAAGCCGCGCCCACGCCGGCGCTGCACGCCGCCTAGCGCGAACACCGGCAGGCTCTACTTCCGCGAACCCCCAACGACAAAGGGCCCCGGCTTGCGCCAGGGCCCTCCGTCCTCGGGCGTGGGGAACGGCTAGAAGTCCGCCGTCAGGCCCAGGAAGATGTAGCGGCCGAAGGAGTCGTACAGCTGCGGCCAGGTGTTGCCGTTGCACGGCCCGTTCGGGCAGTTCGAGGAACCGTTGATCGGCGGATCCTTGTCGAAGAGGTTGTTCACGCCGGCCCGGAAGTTCAGGTTGTCCTTCACCACCCAGCTGGCGGTCAGGTCGAAGTAATCGCGGCTGGCGAGCACCCGGTCGGTCGCATACTGCTTGGCCGGATTGTGCAGCTGCGGGTCGTCGGAATAGGCGTCCAGCTTGACCTTGTTGAAGTGGCGCCACTGCAGCGAGATCGAGGCGTTCTTGATCCAGTCGCCGTACTCGAAAGGCGTGTTCCAGGTCAGCCGGACCTTGTGGCGCCATTCGGGGTTCGGCGAGGTCAGGCCGCCGGACACCGAGCAGATCGTGCCGTAGAGGCCCGCGCAGTCGTAGGCCGGATTGCCGGGCAGCGGCGCCACCTTCAGCTCATCGAGCCAGGTGCCCACGAACGTCATGTTGATGCCGCCCATGTTCTCGAGACCCAGCTTGTCCAGGTCGGTCCGGTAGCTGGCGTTGAAGTCGATGCCCTTGGTCTGCAGCGACCCGGTATTCAGCGTCGTGTCCTGCACATAGCCCTGGGTCGAGAGCCACAGCGACCCCTGCGCGTCGCGGTGCACGAGGCTGCAGAAGAACGGATCCAGGGTGTTGACGCAGCGATTGATGGTCACGTCGGCGCCGATGCGGCCGATGTATTTGTTGACCTTGATGTCGAAGTAGTCGGCCGAGGCGTTGAAGCCGGGCAGGAACGACGGCTGGGCCACGAAGCCGATGGAATAGGTGTTCGACTTTTCCGGATCCAGGTTCGGGTTGCCGCCCAGCTGGCCGTAGTACTGGTTGGCCGGGTTCTTCTCGATCGCCAGCACCTGGGCCGGGGTCAGGTGGAAGGCGGTGGCGCACTTGGCGACCAGCGGATTGGCGGCGGTGAGGCCGGCGCAGGGGTCCTGCGTGCCGTCCAGCACCACGTTCTGCGGCGCGAACAGCTCCAGCACGTGCGGCGCGCGCACCGCCCGCTGGAAGCTGGCGCGGATCTTCAGGTCCGCGATCGGCGCCCAGTCGCCGGCGATCTTGTAGGTCGAGGTGGTGCCGATCGAGGAGTAGTCCGAATAGCGGTAGGCCAGCTCGACCTGCAGCTCCTTGGCGAACGGCATGTCCTGGACGATCGGGATACGGGTCTCGGCGAAGCCTTCGTACACATCGTAGCTGCCGTGCACCGGCGGCGCGGCGCCGCCCGCCCCGTTCAGCAGGCCGGCCGAGGACACGAAGTCGGACCCGTAGTCCAGCTGCTCACGCCGATATTCCGTGCCGACCGAGAGGCCGACGCCCTGGGTGGCCCAAGGGCTCTTCACGCCGTAGTCGGTGAGGTCGCCGCCCAGCGAGAAGTCGACGACGCGCTCATAGAGGTTGCCGATCTGGCTGGACGGCGTCTGCAGGTAGTTGAGCTGGGCCTGGTTGACCGCGCCCAGCTGGAAGATGTTGTACGGCACGCAGGCGGGATCGCTGCCGTTGACCACCGACTGGCAGGTCGGCACGCCGTTGACGCTGACGACGTTGAGCGCGTTCTGGATCGCCGTGGTGCGGAAGAAGCCGGTCTGGACCTGGTGGAACGACACCCGTCCGTACTGCATATAGAAGTCGTAGTTCCAGTTGTCGTTCAGGTCGCCTTTCAGGCCGATCACGTAGCGATACTGGGTGTGCTCGGTCTGGCCCTGACGGCCGCCGCCCTCGATGTTCCGGCGGGAAACGGTGCCGGTGAAGGTGCCGGCCGGATTGCTGAGGCAGGTGCCGCCGCCTGAGGCCGCGGTCGCGTTCAGCAGGCCCTTCTGTTGCGCCGACAGCAGCGGGTTGGCGCAATTGATCGAGAAATTCCCGGCGAAGATGCCGCCCGGCGCGATCTGGTAGGTGGACGTGTCGTCCATGAACATCAGGTCGGCGTAGGCGTGGGCCCAGGGCGCGATCTCGTAGTTGGCGAAGGCGCCCATCACGTAGCGGTCGTCGGGGCGCTGGTAGTAGTTCGTGGGGCCGAAGTTGTAGACGTCGGTCGCAGCGACGCGGGGCCGGAACGTGTTGCCCGGGCCGGCCGGGTCGACCACGAAGCCGCCGACGCGGGCCGGGAAGGCCGTGCCGGAGCCGCCGCAGCCGGCGGCCGCGAAGGTGGCGCCCGAGTTCAGCGTGCAGCTGCTGAAGTCGCGGTTCGCCTGCAGGATCGGCTCGACGTGGCGGTAGCCGGCGTAGGCCGTGGCGTTGCCCTTGCCGTCGGGCGCGTTCACGCCGATCACCAGGGTCACTTCCGAGCTCTCGCCGTCACGTACGTTGTGCTTCGGCAGCTGGAAAAACTGCGGGTTCGCCGCGGTGCGGCGGGCCGCGTCGACCACGCCGGCCACGTCGCTGTCGTTGTCGTGCTGGTAGATGCCGTACTGGGCGTCGATGCGCACGCCCTCGAAATTCTTCTGCATGATGAAGTTGACGACGCCGGCCACGGCGTCGGCGCCGTAGACCGCTGAGGCGCCGCCCGTCAGCACGTCGACCCGCTGCACCAGGGCCGAAGGGATGAAGTTCAGGTCGGCGGCCAGGGACGCGCCGGTGGTGTTCGGCGTACCGGGCATCAGGCGGCGGCCGTCGACCAGCACCAGCGTCCGCGTCGCGCCCAGGCCGCGCAGGTTCACCGTCGCGGTGCCGGTCGAGCCGTTGGAGATGGCGGCGCCCTGCGCAGCGAAGGCCTGCGGCAGGCTGTTGATCATGTCCTCGACCCGGGTGACGCCCTGGGCCTTCAGGTCCTGGGCGTTGATCGCCGTCACCGGGCTGACGCTGGTCAGGTTCGGCGTCGGGATACGGGTCCCGGTCACAACGACCTCGGAAACCTCCTCATTCGGGGCGGCGGCCGCCGCCTGCGTGGCGAAGCCCAAGGCCGCGACGCCACAGATCATCGAAGACGCCAAAAGGCGCTCGCGCGTGCGATTGATTCTCAAGGTCAAAGTCCTCCAACGGCCGGCGGCGAACGCCTCTCCGGACCGAATCCCCACATGAAGCTGGGCCCCCACGCGCCGGTCGAAACCGCCGCGCGATCAAGCGCCGCTGGAGAAAAACTATTGTCGCGTGTAGCCGCTCTTTACTGAATTTGTCAGATGATAATCATGAGAGGCCTTCATGTGCTGATCACGGCTGGCGGTGAAATGTGAACGATGACAAATGTAATACATCCATATAATCAATGTATTGCCGTGGGAGGCCTGCGACGCCGATGACGGGGAGCAAGCCCGAACAGGGCCACCAGGCGTCAGGTCATTCGTGGAAGAATGTTGCAAAAAGAAAACAGAGATTGACCGGAGATACAATTGTCACTGGCGTGTGACACATGAAGCAACTTCATGCGAAGTATGACGAGAAGTCGTCACGAATATTGGGGCATTCGATCTAGGGTGATCGTGGGCCGGGGTTCGGCCCCGTCCAGAGACCGGATCGGAGCGTCCAAAATGACCGCCCTCGCCTTCGAGTTCGCCGCCGGCGCCGCCCCGCCGCGCGCAGCCCTGGCGCAAGGATCGCCCCGCGTGCTGTGGATCGACGCCGACGACGGCGCCATCGAGCCCGGCCTGGAGATGCTGCGCCGCCATGGCTTCGAGGTGGAGCGCGCCCAGAGCGCGGCCCAGGCTCAGCCCACCCTGGACGCCGAGGGCGCCGATCTGGTGATCCTGGACACCACGCTGCCCGACGCCGATGGCCTGGCGCTCTGTCGTCGGCTCTCGGAGGCCGAGAGCGCCCCGGTCATGGTGGTCTCCAGCAGCGCCGACACCCTGGACCGCGTCGCCGGCCTGGAGTTCGGGGCCGACGACGTCCTGGCCAAGACCACGCACCCGCTGGAGCTGCTGGCCCGCGTCCGCGCCCTGCTGCGCCGCGCGACGCGGCACGCGCGCAAGACCGCCGACGCGGCGTTCACCACCTGGCGCGTCGACGCGGAGCTGGGCTACGTCACCGCCCCGTCCGGCCGCACCGTTCGCCTCAGCCCCGCCGATGCGGCGCTGCTGCGCGCGCTGGCCGCCCGTCCGGGCGAGGTGCTGCCGCGCGACGCCCTGGTGGCCCTCCTGCACGGCGACGGCTCCGCGGCGGGCGGCCGCTCGATCGACGCGCGGGTGGCGCGCCTGCGCCGCACGCTGTCGCAGTGCGACGGGGCCGGCGAGCTGATCAAGACCCTGCGCGGCGGCGGCTACCTGTTCCAGGCGCACGTCACGTCGCGCCCGGTCCTGGCGGCCTGAGGGCCGCCTCTAGCTGTCCACCAGCGCCTTGCAGGCGAAGGCCATGCGGATGGCGCCCACCGAGCCGGGCGCCGGCGCGGCCCAGTCGGTGGGGATGAAGTCCGGCTGACGCCACACCTCGCCCTGGAGCTGCGGCGCGGCGTGGAAGGTTTCCTCGATCACCCGCGACAGCTTCCGGCGACAGTCGAACTCGCCCAGGCTCTGCACCGAGCGGAAGCTGAAGCCCTGGCGGTCGCGCGGCTGCTCGGAATCATAGGCGGTCCAGGCGCGCCGGACCCCGCCCGCCGCGGTCCCGGCCGGGCGCATGTAGACATAGGTGCTCTCGCTGGCGGTGATCAGCGTCCAGCCGTCCTTCTCCAGGCCGAACGGCGCGCTCTGGGCCGTGGCGGCGACGCCGGCCGCCAGCGCCAGCAGCGCCGCTGCCCAGGCGGGACGGATGCGGGTAGGCCTGTCCATGCGCCCACCATAGCACGAGGCGTCCGACCCGCCGGAAACGCAAACGCCCCGGCCTCTGGAGGAAGAGGCCGGGGCGCCGCGAAGACCGGCCGGATAAGCGGGCCGGGACTGGGGGAGGAAGATGCTGTGGAAGAAGGGCTGGGGACGCCGCCCGGTCAGGGTCGGATACGCGACCGGCGGGCGTACGCCCCGCAGCCGTGAAGCCTCAGGCCGCGGCGCGGACCGGCGCCTGGGGAAGGCTGAAGGCACGGAGGCGGGCCGGGAGGCGCAGCGCCGCGCGGGTGGCCTCGCGCATCGACCCGAACGGGGTCGCCGCCGCCGCGTCGGTCACCCATTGCTGCGCGCCGCCGGGGCCGAGCTGCAGGTAGCAGGCGTCGTCGACGCTGAACCGGGCCACCAGGGCCTGGAGCGGCTGGGGAATGGACGGGATCGAAGCCTGGGTCGCGGCCATGTCGCTGCCTCCGTTGTTGGAGACAGCTAACGCCCGAAAAACAAACACCGCTATTCGGGATGGTTGCTTACGTAGCGCCCCTGATGACCGGACGTCGCAGGTGCGCGCCGGACAGGCGGGCCGGAGGAGGTCGGGCTGAGGGCTTGACGCGCGAGTCGCCCGCGATATGCCTGAGCCTGCTGGCATGCCCGAAACACTGATCCCTCGCACCACCACTAGAATTGCAGGGAAAATTCCCCTTCACGGCCGCTTCGACACGTTCGACGCGCGGCGTCCGCTGATCTTCACGATCCGCGGCGCGTTTCCCGACCCGACCCTGATGCACCGGCTGCCCGACGTGGAACCGGAGGCCGATGTCATCATCGCCGACATACCCGGCATGCATTCGCCGCACCTACCGGACCCGGGAGTCGCTACGTTTGCGCAGGCGTTCGACGAGGTCCTGGCGACGCACTTTCCCGACCGCCGGATCCTCCTTCTTGGGCTGTCGCTCGGTGGCGTCGTGGCCTTGGCCATGGAAGCGGCGGCGGCGGCCGCGGTCGTGGCCGTGGACCCTCCCCTCGTCGCCGGCCCGGAGCTCTGGCCCATGACGGCGCGCTTGCGGCAGGCTCTTCGCGAGACCGAAGATCCATACCTCGCCGAGTGGATCTGGAACATCTTCGGCGTGTCGGAGGCCGCCCAGGAGGCCCGCGACCACCGCTGGGTCCTGAACACGCGAAGACCCGGCGTCGTCGTGATCGCCGGCGAGCCGTTGGAGCCGGAGCGGCCGATCGAGCACCTGCCGGGTTTGATCCGCGCGGAAGACCGGGCAGCGCTCAACGAGCATCCCTTGCATACCTTCACGGCCATGGGTTCGGGACACAACGTCGTCCGCGACGCGGCCAAGGTCATCGCGGCGGCGACCCGTGTCGGCCTGCAGATGCTGCCTGCCCAGGCCTCTTGAGGGGGCCCCGCCGCCGACGCGCCGCGGCAACGTATGGCGCCACACGGGACGCTCGGCTGGAAGCCCTTCGAATTCAAAGGGAGGGAGTGGTGCCGCCTAGGTGACTCGAACACCTGACCTACGCATTACGAATGCGCCGCTCTACCGGCTGAGCTAAGGCGGCTCCTGTCCGGGACGCGGGCTTTTACCCGCATGGCTCCGATTTGCAAAGCGGCGGGCGGTCGCGGCCCCCCTAAAGCGCTATCTGCGGGTCCGGCGCGCCGGCGGGGCGGGCCCTGCCGCGGGTTCGGGCTCGCTGTAGCCCTCGTCCACCGGATAGAGCAGGCTGTCGGGCGGCAGCGCGCCGCCGTCCGCGTAGGCCAGCGGCAGCTCCGGCAACTCGCGCAGGGTGCGCTCGCGCCGCTCGAGGCGCGGATGGATCAGCTCTCCTGTCTCGGCGAAGGTGATCACCAGCCGCGCCCAGTCCTGGGCGTGATAGGCGAAGGCGCGGCCTTCGGGGTCCAGGTCCGACCAGTCGGGCTCGGGCGGGGCGTTCATCCCCTGCGCCAGCCAGAGCCGCGCCTCGTCGATGGCCCCGCCCGCGTAGGCGGCGCGGGCCAGGACGCCGGCGACCCGGGCGGTGACCGGCTGGGCCTCCAGCGCCCGCGCGGCCTCGCGCGCCGCGGCGCCGTCACCGGCGGTCAGGGCGGCCTCCACCTGCAGGATCAGGCTTTCCCGGTGGGCCGGGTTGGCCGCCGCCAGCTGGGTCAGGCGCTGGGCCCGCTCGCGCGGCGTCTCGTCGGTCTTCAGGTCGCGCCAGGCCAGCCACAGGGCCGGATGCGGCGCGGTCCGCCACGCGGTCTCCAGCAGCGAGGTGGCGCGCCCTAGCTTGTTGTCCTCGGCCAGCAGCCGCGCCGCCATCACCACGCCCGGCGCAAAGCCCGGCTGCAGCCGGGCGGCCTCGACGGCCTGGTCCTGGGCCAGCGTACGGGCCTTGGGGTCGGGGGCGTTCTCCAGCTGGGCGGCCGAGGCGGCCAGCAGGGCGGCGCGCGCCCGCTCGGCGACCACCGGCGGCACGATCCGGCGGTCCAGGGCGCCCTTGACCAGCGCCAGGCCGCCGTCCCAGTCGCCGGCCTCCAGCCGGTCCTCGAGGATCGCGCGCCAGGCCCAGCGGGCCGTGCGCGCCTCGCCGTAGGCCTCCTGCGCATGGCGCAGCGCCGTCTCGCGCTGGCCCTGGGCATAGGCCAACTGCATCAGCCCGCGGTGGCCGGCCAGCCGCATCTCCGGGAAGCCCAGCATGGCGGTGTAGGCGGCCTTGGCCTGGGCCACGTCGCCCACCGCCTCGGCCGCCTGTGCGGCCAGCACGCGGACCAGACCCGGCGCCTCGACCGCGATCTCGGCGGCCTTCTTGGAGAGCCGAAGCGCCTCGGAGCCGTCGCCGGCCGCCACCGCCAGGAAGCCGCGGGTGAGCACCTCGTTCGCCTGCCGCCGCCGCGCCTCGGCGCGGGCCCGCTCGGCCCGGCGCGGGGCGTCCAGCAGCCACAGCACGATCCGCCAGATCGTGGCCGCCAGCAGCCCGAAGGCGAGCGCGATCAGGATCGCCGCCGCCGCGGTGGTGTCGGCCCGCCAGCCCAGCCAGATCACCTCGGCATGGCCGCGGTCGTAGGTCAGGCTGAGGGCGCCCACCGCGGCGGCGACCATCAGCATCAGGACCACGAAGGCGCGGATCATCCCACCGGCTCCTGCGCGGCCAGTTCGTGGAGCGCCCGGGCGCTGAGGGCGGCGGCGTCCCGGTCGATCTCGGCCCGGCGCTCGGCCTGGGCCCGCCAGGGCGCGAGCGCGTCGCGCGCGGCGGGCGGCAGCATGTCGAGGTCGTGGAGCGCCTGGACCACCTCGCCCTCGTGGAGCGCCAGCTCCGCGCGGGCCAAGACCGCGTCGGGGGTGCGCCCGGCGATTTCGTCGACGCGGCGGACGGTCACGACCTTGGAGGCGAGGTAGGCGATCCGTTCTCCCACGCCAGCCCCCTCGGTCGGCTTGTGCGCCCGGCGCACGGCGCGGGCGGCGTAGTCGGGGAAGCTGGCGGCCAGGGCGGCGCGGCTGGGCGCGCCGGCGACCGCCAGGCGGGTGAGCGAGGCGACCTCCGGCAGGCCAGCGTTGGCGCCGTGCAGGGCGGCCAGTTCGTTCGCGAACGGCCGCGAGCCCTGCGAGGCCTGGACCAGGGCGGCGGCGGCCAGGGCGGTGGCGGCGGCCTCGGTGGAGCGGGCGCCCTGCGTCTCCAGCGCGGCGATGCGGGCGTTGAGCCGCGCGATCTCGGCGGTCGTGGCGGCGGAGGCTTCGGCGGCGGGCGGCGCAGGCGTCGCGGCCGGGGCTGGCGGCGGCGCGGCCTTGACCGGCGGGGGCGGGCTGGCCGGCAACAGACGTGGGGCCAGGGTCGCGACGCCGACGCCGGCCAGAACGCACAGCACCCCGAAGGCGATCAGGGCCCAAAAGCCTAGGCCCATCAGCGGCCGCGGGCGATAGTCGGCCGGATCCCTGGGCAGGTCGGGGCCGTCCGTATTCACCGCGCTAGGGCCTCCGGTCGATCAGGTTGAGCAGCGCCGCCTCCAGCGGCATGGGCGGGAAGGCCTTGGCGGCCAGCGGCATGCGCAGCAGCGGCCTCACCACAGCCTTGGAAAGGCCCAGCGCCCGCAGCTGCGGCGCGGGATGGGCCTTCAGCAGCTTGGCCAGCACCTGGGCGGCGCGCGGCGAATGCAGCAGCACCGCATCGCTCCTGGCCAGCGCCTCGGCCTCGGCGGCGGCCAGGTCCACCGGCGCGGTCTCGTAGAGGATCAGCCGCCGCGCCTCGACGCCGTGCTTCTCCAGGCTGCCGGCTAGGTCGCCGGCCGGCTCCGTCGCGCCGGGATGCAGCACCGCGCCGCGCAGCTCGCCGCGCCGGACTGCGATGCCCTCCGCCAGCGCTTCGACGTCGCCGTCGGCCGACAGCACCGACTTGAAGCCCGCCTGACGGGCGGCGAGCGCCGTCGCCGCGCCCACCGCGAACACCTTCAACGCGCGCTCGCCGCTGGCGTCGGCGAAGGCGCGCACGCCGTTGGCGCTGGTGAAGGCCAGCGCCGCGACGCCTCTGAGGTCGATCTCGACGTCCGGCAGCACGCGCACGGCCAGCAGCGGCGCGACCACCGCGTCGTGCCCCAGCGCCCGCACCCGCTCGGCCGTGACGTCGGCGCCCGGCTGGGCGCGGGTGATCCAGATCCTCTGTCGGCGAACGGCCATGCGACGATCCTGTTATCCAAGCTGTCGCATTTGGCAAACGCCATGACGAAAGGGCGACGCCTCCGGGGCGGCGCTAGAGGACGATGGCGTCGCCCGCCTCGTCCTTGATCGCCCGGCCCAGGGAGACGCCCAGGTCGCGGGCCGAGGCCAGCGGGTCGTCCAACTGGGAGATCTCGGTGTCGCCGCTGCGGCGGAAGCGCAGCTCGCCGTCGGGCGAGAGCGCCTCCACGATCAGTTTCACGAAGCCGCCCTCCAGCCAGGCGTGCGCGCCGATCGGGGTCTTGCACGACCCTTCCAGGGCGGCCATGGCGCCGCGTTCGGCGGCGACGCAGAGGGTGGTGGTCTCGCAGCGCAGGGCCGCGACCCAGGGCAGGTCGCGGTCGGCGTCGCGGGTCTCGATGGCGAGCGCGCCCTGGCCCGGGGCCGGCGGGGCCTCCCTGGGGTCGATCAGGCTGCTGGGCGCGTCGGCCAGGCCCAGCCGGCGCAGGCCCGCATAGGCTAGCAGTATGGCGTCGGCCTCGCCCGCGGCCAGCTTGGCCATGCGGGTGTCGACGTTGCCGCGCAGCATCTGGACCTCCAGGTCGGGCCGGCGGTGGAGGGACTGGGCCTGGCGGCGCAGGCTGGCGGTGCCCAGCCTCGCCCCCTGCGGCAGGTCCTCCAGCCGTTTGACAGAGCGGCTCAGGAAGGCGTCGCGCGGGTCTTCGCGCTCCGGGATGGCGGCGATGCAGAGGCCGGCCGGCAGCTCGGCCGGCATGTCCTTCATCGAATGGACCGCACAGTCGATGCGGCCCTCCAGCAAGGCCTCCTCGATCTCCTTGGTGAAGAGGCCCTTGCCGCCGATCTCCAGCAGGCGGCGGTCCTGCACCCGGTCGCCGGTGGTGGTGATGACGATCAGCGGCGCGACCCGCTCCACCTCGACGGGATTGGTAGGGTCGGCGCCCAGCAGGCCGGCGATCCGGCGCTGCATATGGCCCGCCTGCGCCAGGCTGAGCTTGGAGCCGCGGGCGCCGATGCGGACGACGGCCTGGGGGTGCGACGGTTGCGAAGGCACGGGCGGCGGTCTACCTGCGGGAACGAAAACCTGTGAGGGCTGCTACAGGAGCGGCCCGCCCCCGGCAACCGGATGACCTCCCCAGACCCCGCACCGCAAACCGTCCTCGGCCTCGAGACCAGCTGCGACGAGACCGCGGCCGCGGTCGTGCGCCGTCACGCCGACGGCCGCGCCGAGGTGCTGAGCTCGATCGTCGGCAGCCAGATCGCCGCCCATGCGCCCTATGGCGGCGTGGTGCCCGAGATCGCCGCCCGCGCCCACGTGGAGAGCATCGAGGCGATCGCCGAGGCGGCGCTGGCCGAGGCCGGGATGGGCTACGACGGCCTCTCCGGCGTGGCGGCGACGGCGGGGCCGGGGCTGGTCGGCGGGGTGATGGTGGGCCTCTCGTTCGGCAAGGCGGTGGCGCTGGCCCGCGGCCTGCCGCTGGTGGCGGTGAACCACCTGGAGGGCCATGCGGTCTCGGCCCGGCTGGGGTCGGAGATCGCCTATCCGTTCCTGCTCCTGCTGGTCTCCGGCGGCCATTGCCAGCTGCTCAGCGTGGAGGGAGTCGGCGCCTGCCGGCGGCTGGGTTCGACCATCGACGACGCGGCCGGCGAGGCCTTCGACAAGATCGCCAAGGCCATGGGGCTGCCCTACCCCGGCGGCCCCGCGCTGGAGGCGCTGGCGGAAGGCGGCGATCCCGACGCGTTCCAGCTGCCGCGGATGCTGCTGGGCCGCAAGGACTGCGACTTCTCCTTCTCCGGGCTGAAGACCGCGGCCGCCCGCCTGGCCGAGGGCGTGGAGACCGACGTGCAGCGCCGCGACCTGGCCGCCGCCGTCCAGGCCGCGATCGCCGGCCAGCTGGCCGAGAAGTCGGACCGCGCCATGGCCGCCTATGCCCAGGCGCATGGCGGTTCCGGCCTGCGCTTCGTGGTCGCCGGCGGCGTGGCGGCCAACCAGGCGGTGCGCGCCCGGCTCGAGGCGACCGCCGCGAAGCGCGGCTTCAGCTTCGCCGCCCCGCCGCTCGCCTACTGCACCGACAACGCCGCGATGATCGCGCTGGCGGGCGCCGAGCGGCTGGCGCTAGGGATCTCCGACGGCCTGGACGCCGTGGCGCGGCCCCGCTGGCCGCTGGACGAGGCGGCGGCCAGCGCCAGCCCGACCCACAAGGCCGGCCGCAAGGGCGCCAAGGCGTGAGGAGAATCCCATGAGACGGGCAGGGGTCATCGGCGGCGGCGCCTGGGGCACGGCGCTGGCCCAGGTCTGCGCCCGCGCCGGCCGCGAGGTCACCCTGTGGGCCCGCGAGGCCGACGTGGTGGAGAGCGTCAACGCCGCCCACGAGAACACGAGCTTCCTGCCCGGCCTGCAGCTGGACCCGCTGATCCGCGCCACCGGCGACCTCGCCGACCTGGCCGGCAGCGACCTGGTGCTGGCCGTGGCGCCCGCCCAGCACCTGCGCGCCACCCTGGCCGCCTTCGCCCCGCACGCCGCGGACGGCCTGCCCATCGTGCTCTGCGCCAAGGGCGTGGAGCAGGGGTCGCTGAAGCTGATGACCGAGGTGCTGGCCGAGACGATCCCGTCCGCCGCGCCCGCGGTCCTCTCCGGCCCCAGCTTCGCCGGCGAGGTGGCCCGCGGCCTGCCCACCGCCGTGACGTTGGCCTGCCCGGACGAGGACCTCGGCTGGGCGCTCGCCGAGGCCATCGCCACCCCGGCCTTCCGGCCCTACCTCGCCACCGACATGATCGGCGCGGAGGCCGGCGGGGCGGTGAAGAACGTGCTGGCCATCGCCTGCGGCATCGTCGAGGGCCGCGGCCTCGGGCGCTCGGCGCACGCGGCCCTGATCACCCGCGGCTTCTCCGAGCTGACCCGCATCGCCGTGGCGCGAGGCGGCGAGGCCGAGACGGTGGCCGGGCTCTGTGGCCTGGGCGACCTGGTGCTGACCTGCTCCAGCTCCCAGTCGCGCAACATGAGCGTGGGCCTGGCGCTGGGTCGCGGCGAGAGCTTGGAGGCGGCGCTTTCCGGCAAGCTCTCGGTGGCGGAGGGCGTGGCCTCCGCG